>Ga0224496_10001512_pt1 | contig 14405 bp, 17 predicted proteins | sample SF_Jul11_sed_USG_2_FD_168127 | JGI IMG/M metagenome (GOLD analysis project Ga0224496, IMG submission 168127) | Sediment microbial communities from San Francisco Bay, California, United States - SF_Jul11_sed_USGS_8_1 | ecosystem: Environmental > Aquatic > Marine > Sediment | place: USA...
GTTACTTTGTAGGAGTTACTTTGTAGGAGTTACTTTGTAGGAGTTACTTTGTAGGAGTTACTTTGTAGGAGTTACTTTGTAGGAGTTACTTTGTAGGAGTTACTTTGTAGGAGTTACTTTGTAGGAGGCGTTAACTGAAAGTTCTTTATTATGCCCCATACACGTTGTGCTGGGGATATAGTTAGGAGATTAATTTACAGACCCACGTGTAATTTAGAATTTCAATACAACACTAAATCTAAGAAACCCTACCTGTTAACTTTGATAACGAGGCAATTATTAATGATGAGTACTATAATATTTTGTGAACATATTCAAAAAAACAAAGGATGAGTTTTTCATATTGCTAGTATTTCCTGCAAGTCTGATTGCAATGCTATTGATTAACCCCCTTTTCTTAACTACAAACTTTTTATTTGTAGTAGCAGTTATGTCTGCTGCTGTTTTGTATTTTGTTATACGGTGGGCTTTTGTGGATAACTCTGGGAATCTTGGGATAAACGCTACAAAATACTGGAACAGACGAAAAGATGATGATGGAATGTCTTGGACTCACGGTTCAAAATGAAATGTGTGGCCTACATTTTTTGGCTAGATGTGTATTGATCATTGATTTTTCTTGGCTTTGATAAATTACCCCCAAAATACAATAATTCAAAAACGACTCAATTAAATCACTTACACAAACATCGGTATCTGCAAAAGATCATATCTTGAATCTAGATATCTTCAGCGCATCTAAAACCCGAAAATAACCAACGCTCATCGAGTCTGAAAAAATTCCTATAGCTTCCTCTTATTGACATTTTAGGAGTCGCAAAAGAACCCCCCTTCAAAACTTTTTGGTTTGTAAACCATTTGTCATTATATTCATCAAATCCTGACTTGAATCCTGGATATCCCATAAATTCCGATGATGTCCACTCCCAAACATCACCGATCATCTGGTGACATCCTGATGGACTAATTCCTTTTGGAAATGCCCCTATTTCGGAACACTTCCAATGATATGATTCAAGTAGATTGCATTTGTCCTCTGTTGGTTCTTCATTTCCCCATGGGTAGATTGACTTTACATGTTTTTCTTCATCCCAGCACGCGGCTTTTTCCCATTCTGCTTCTGTGGGGAGTCTTTTTCCTGCCCATCTGCAATACGCGTCTGCTTCATAATAGCTAACATGGCATACTGGTTCATTTGGATTAATCTCCCTAATCCCTAAAAAGTCCCTGACATGCCATTTCCCATCAATTTTTTCCCAGTACATTGGAGAATCCCATTTGTCTGTTTTTACTTTCTCCCACCCATCTGATAACCAATATTTGTACGTCTCGTATCCGCCGTCCTCCATAAACTCAAGGTATTGCTGATTGGTAACTGGAAAAACATCTATTTTGTAATCATTAAGGTATATTTTATGTTCTGGAAGTTCAATGTCGTAACAAAAACTTTTTCCATTGTATCCCATTTCATACAGTCCGCCCTTGACGGATACTGATCTCTTGTTTGGATTATCTGCTTTTCCGGCTTTGTTTTTTCTTACCGGTCTATATTGCTCGGCAAGAAGATGTTGCAAATCATACACTAAAAGTTCCTGATGCTGGCACTCGTGATGAAACCCCATTGTAATTACTTTGATTGCATTTTCATCTAATGTCTGAGATTCAATAAATCTCTCTACTCTTTGGTTAACTGTATTGAAATATTGAAAAATTTGATCAACTGTGGGTCTTGAAATGACTCCCCTCAGCCCTTTGTCATGTGGAACTCCAAATTGTTGATAATACGAATTTAGATATTCTGAAAATTCTTTTGAATAAAATTCATAATTTTTATCCAATTTACTCATGATTGCTTCATATATCCAACTAACATGGCCTATGTGCCACTTTGGAGGGCTCATAAAAAAGGCTGTTTGAACAACAAAATCATCTTTTTCCAAAGTTTTAACAAGTTCTAATGTTCTATCGCGAGTTTCTCTAAATTGTTCCAACAATGTTTCTTTTTGTTCTAATTCTTGACTGACAGTCATTATTGAAAAAACTCTTTTTTTTCTATTATTATGTTTCTGCTACATTCCTAGTATCCTCTAGCAAAAATAGGGATTGACATGCTTTGCTCTTGGCAGTATGCACATTTTAGATTGGAATTTTCACTGCCAAATGGAATCACTCTAATGTCTGCTCCGGTCTCTTCTTTGATTTTTTCTTCACATTCTAACTTTCCACACCAAGGCGCATTAAAGAAACCACCCCCTTCGATTTTAGATTTGAATTCAGCATAATCTGAAATGTCTATGGTGTTTTCTCTGGCTTTTTCCTGGGCGTTTTTTAGCATGTTTTTTTGAATTTCATCTAAAATGGAAGATATTTTTTTAATCTCATCAAATCCTAAACTCGACTTTTCTCTATTGTATCGTTTTGCAATAACCATGCTTTGTTTCTCGATATCCTTTGGGCCTATCTCAATTCTTAATGGTACTCCTTTTAGTTCCCAATCATTGAATTTGTAGCCTGGAGATAATTCGCTTCTATCATCAACATGTACTCTGATCTCCTCTGATTCCAAATTCGTTTTGATTTCTTCTACCTTTGAAAGTACGATTTTTTTACCTTCGTCGTTTCTATAAATTGGTACAATCACCACTTGCGTTGGCGCAACATTTGGCGGTAGCACCAACCCATTGTCATCCCCATGTACCATGATCATCGCACCAATCAATCTCCATGAAACTCCCCATGATGTTTGCCAAGTAAAATGCTCTACATTGTCCTTGTCTGCAAATTTGACTTCAAATGGTTTTGAAAAATTCTGACCCAGGAAATGAGATGTGCCCATTTGAAGTGCTTTCCCATCTGGCATTATTGACTCCATTGTGGTTGTATATACTGCACCCACAAACTTTTCTTTCTCACTTTTCTTTCCTACTGTAACAGGAATTGCCAATTCCTCTTGTACTGTATTTTTATAAATCTCTAGAATTTTCATTACTTCTCTTTCTGCTTCTTCTTGAGTTGTGTGGACAGTATGCCCTTCTTGCCACAAAAATTCCGAAGTTCTAAGAAATGGCTTTGTTGCTTTAATCTCAGCCCGTAGGGCTGTATTCCAAAAATTGATTTTTAATGGCAAGTCTCTCCAACTTTGAATCCATTTGGAATACATTGTATATGCCAGGGTTTCTGATGTTGGTCTTAGTGCAAGCTTGTCTCCGATTTCATTAGTTCCTGAATGAGTGACCCAAAACACTTCTGGATTGAATCCTGCAAAATGTTTTTTTTCTTTTCCTAGCAATGATTCAGGAATCAAAATTGGCAGAAATCCATTTCTGATACCATTTTTTGCAAATTTCTTATCCAAAGTATTTTTCAATGATTCCCAAATGGAATAGCCATCAGGTCTAAGAACAATTAATCCTTTAACTGGTGCATAATCTGCAAGTTTTGCTTTTAGAACTACTTGGGTATACCACTCACTAAAATCTTCATTTTTTGAAACTGTGACTCCTACGTCTTCTTTACTCAAACTAAAACTTCAAGAATTAATTTAACTAATGAGCCTTTCGTGAGAATTATGCTTTCTTGATTTATTTCCAAACTTTAAAGAGAATCTCCTTTGCAGAGGACTTTACCCATTACTCTACTTTGGAAATTTGGACACACAAAACATTGAATAAACTGAATCTCTTCTTTTAATACTGGACAGTCTACGACTTCTTGTTTCATTTTTTTCAGCATTTTCGGACTGACGCCTTTAAGTTTTAATTTTCCTTTTTCATCCATCATACCTGATGCTTTTAACTCATCTTTGACATTCTGTGGCAGTTTTTGCCTTCCTTCTTTTTCATTAATCTCAACTTCATATTTGTGTTCTAATTCTGCCATGTTTAACTACATAACATACGGTGATTTATTACTAGCGTTTTTTGGATCTCAAAAAGTTTTAACTTTAATTTAAAGACCAAAAACGGGCTTAAATCATTTATCTCCTTTTATACTATGAAATTCAGAAAGCTTTCTTTGAGGAGTATATCAAGAGTGATAAGACAGGTGCACTGGTTAATAGATAAAATGTGATGATATGACAGAACAAAACATCTGCTATGTTGTAGTCCGTGGATATCATGGAAATGATGGTTACATTGACGGAACAATCCGAATATTCTCCACTAAGCAAAAGGCTGAAGACTTTATTAAAAAACTCGACGAGGAAATGAAAAAGCGCAAGAGGCCTGGCGAGCAATTCTCCAATTATTACACTCAAACTATAGTGGAGATGGAGATAGAATGAAAAAACAATCAAAGGTTTACCTGCAATGTTGAATTTTTTTAAGAAATTTGCAGATTTTGACCATGAAGGTAGGTGTTGTAAGGGCTGTGGACATCCTGCTGTTCTGCATGATGGGAAAATGGAGTCAAAAGACGGATTTGAGAAATTCTCATTCAACATGAAACGATTAGGCTGTAAAAGATGCGAATGTGAACAATTCAAATAACAATGTATGAAAAGAAATGACTGAATTAATTTATGAACCAGTTAGACGAATGTTGGAAGAAAAAAAGACCTGGGTGGAGATATGTCTTTGAAGACAAGATGCTGAAAACCAACACCAATGATAATTTTGTTGATCCTGAAATAATTCGAAAAATATGAAGTCTGGGTTTCAGAATGGATAAATCGGGTATCTAAAACAATTTGGAATAATATTTTCAATTGTTGAGGAGAGTCTGGAATGACAACTAAAAACAAGTTTGATTACCTGATGATTTTTTTGTTTGTAAACTATCCTCACATCTCACAGCAAAAATTCGTTGGGCAGTTTTATCAGCGGATCAGAGTCAAGCAAGATGAACAATCTTTCATTTAATCTTAAATTTTGAATAAATTTTGACAGTTTAAGGAAAATATGACATTTTCATTCATTCTATATAGATCTGTCTTAATAACCTGTTTCACGTAATATTACTCAAATGAAACAAGAACTAATACAAAAAAAACAAATCGATGACTTTGGTCGAGAAACAGCCATGTTGGGAGTAAAAGAAACACTCCTAAACTAGGCATTATTTTGATTTTAAAAAGAAAAAAAGTTTAGTTAAGAATTGATGTTGCTATCTTTTGAACTGGATGTCCAAATATCTCATGATGCGTATTTGCTATCTGTTCCTTGTTGAATGTAAGGGCACATCTGTGACACCTCCACATTGTGACAGTCTGCATTGATTTGATATTGAATCTAGGAATATAACATTGACGTATGAATCATCATTAAGTTATGGATACCAGAGATTTTACAATAATACCAAAACCCCATTTGTATCTATTAGCAAATAAAAGACATGAAAAAATCAATGATAATGCTTTCGTTTTGGTTTTTTTATTGGCAAACAAACGACATAATCTAATTTATTCACAGATTGTTTTGTGGTGAATTTTTTGAGATTAGATGAAATGAACATTACTCCGTTGTATTTCTCCAATCTTTTCAAAAGATAACTCGTTTCCAAATTGGCATATTTGTCATGAGAATCCTTGACATTGCTTCTTTTGCCAAACAGGGCATCGGCCTCATCAAAAATTAGGATCCCATTCATGTTTTTTGTTTTTTCAAATATCCTGTAAAGGTTCTTTTCAGCTTCCCCAATGTATTTTGATGAAATTTTGGGAAGTTCAATTATGTAAAGTGGTTTTTCGGTTATGGGTCTTTGACTCTTCTCTCTAAAGTAATTTTGTTCCTCTGATAGATCTTTTGATCTTGGTAACCTACCTGAGAAATAGATTCCTCTTCTTTTTGTAATGGCGTTGGGCTGTATACTTTTTTTAGATGTGGTTTTTCTAATTGTTGTTCTTTTTACGGTAGTTTTTCTTTTAATTGCCATTGATATATGAAAAAGAATACTTGCATATCATATTGGTGTATTGAAAATTTTTGATAAACGGAATAGTGATGTGGTTTTTGTCAATGGTAACTCCAAGTCATTTTGTAAGGATATGATGCGGTACTGCTAAATTCAGGCAAAATAATTGTGATCAATGATACGAATTTCAAGATTCAAGTGTTGTCATTAAATCAAAATACATGTGGTATAAATATGAAAAATATCCACTTGGGTTATATCAAAAAGAATCACGATAATGCTTGATGACTCCTTGAATACTAAACTGAGAAAAATTCAGGCAGAGCAAATTAGAACATCAGGGAAAAGTATGAGTTTCTCACAGATAATCAACGATGTCCTAAAAGCTGGACTCAAATCTTAATCCAGTAATCTCTGTGAGAGTTTCTTACGATTCCTATCTATGACTATGCTGAATTGAATCCCCAACTTTTTATCAATCTTCGATCCTGAATTGTTAGCATCTGATTAAAAGTTCAGACAAACATCTCCTTCCATTTTAATTGTAATATCTCGAATTGAGGATGTATGGACTAAGAGATCAAATTAGGTTGTTTAGAAATGTGCTATGCTATGATGATCATCTATTTCATGCTATTTTCTTTTTTTTCTGATAGAATGAATGTCATTGTGAATGTCTAATATTGACTCGTCTTTGAATGTCAGATCACATACATAGCACTTGAAATTATCACAATACACACGAATAATTTGAAATATTTGTATTAAAGCGGTGTGTAGAAATCATCCATTGGCTGATTGAAAAACAATGATCAGCACGACTAAAAGTGTTTAAACTCAAAAAGCGTGGTCTTAACTTTAATATAATTAGCAATTTTTTTGCAAATCAGAAATCTATTGCTTGCAATTTTTGATGTTGAAGGTGTTCTATATGATGAAGAATATCTTCCCATACTAGCAGAGAAACTCAACAAAGAAAATGAGATATGGGAGATCACCAAACAAGGAATTCAAGGTAAAATTAACTGGGAAGATGGTCTGCGAACAAGAGTGGCTGCTCTTAGAGGTCTTGATGAAAAAGTATGTCAGGAAGTTGCAGATGCATTGCCTATTATGACTGGCGCAAAAGAGTTATGCCGAGTCTTAAAATCAGCTGGTTGGAAACTTATGGCTGTTTCTGGAGGTTTTACATTAATGATGGATAGGTTACAAAAAGAATTGGAACTTGATTATGTTTTTTCAAATGAATTACAATTCAAAGATGGGAAGCTTGATGGTGTAATTATCAATGTGGATTCTGACAAATCAAAATCTGCTAAAATAAAAATCGCAGAATGGGGTGAGAAAAAAGAGGATATTGTCTGTGTTGTGGATGGGGCAAATGATGTAAGGTTATTTGACATTTGTGGATTGGGTATTGCTTATAGAGCTCAGGATTTAGTAAAGGATTTGGCAACCACTACTTTGGAAGAAAAGGATCTCTCTAAGGTTTTAGACATTATTAACAAGCATTACAAGATAGAATTAGAAACTTTTACTCCTGCATAAACAATTTTTTAGTCCATTTTTTTAGTTATTTCAATTGCAAATAATACCAATACTCATTGAAAAAGAAATTGAACCTACTGATGATATTTCTGAACTAGTCTTGAAATCTTGTGAATTACATGATGGTGACATTATCGTTATTGCTCAAAAAATAATCTCAAAACAAGAAGGAAGGATTGTTAATTTATCTACTGTGTATCCGTCATTGTTGTCTCAAGGGATTGGTTCTCAATATCAAAAGGATCCTCGTTTGATTGAATTAATTTTATCTGAAACAAAACGAATAGTCCGAATGAAAAATGGGATACTGATTGTGGAAACAAAAAATGGATTCATTTGTGCAAATGCAGGTGTTGATGAAAGTAATGTCCAAGAAGGCTATGCTACATTATTGCCTATAAATTCTGATATTTCTGCAGAATTCATTCGTCACAATATACTAAAACAAACTAACAAAAATGTAGGGGTCATTATTTCTGATACTTTTGGTCGTCCGTTCCGAATGGGTCAAACTAATTATGCAATCGGCATTTCTGGATTAAGTCCCATAATTGATTATGCAGGGACACTGGATTCTTTTCAAAAGATTCTACGTGTGACTGCTATTGCGGTGGCCGATGAACTTTCTTCTGCAGCAGAATTGGTAATGGGAAAAGCCTCAAAATCCCCAATTGCAATAATTCGTAATTATTCATTTAAAATTGAAGAACATGTAATTGATGAACTGATTCGTCCAGAACATGAAGACCTTTTTAGATGATTCCTTTGTTTTCAATAGGATTATAATCTAAAGAATAAAATTTCATGTGAAAATGCTCATTAATGCTGAATTACATTGTCACAATTCATTTTCAAATTTCCATGTTGGTGAAGAAGAACCCCCATATGATTGTAATATCTCCATACGAGATCAACTTGTTCGCAGTTATAATTTAGGATTGGATGCAATTTTTGTAACAAACCATAATACTCTTGATGGATATCATCAGTTACTTGAATACAAAAATGATCATGAAAAATTCCAAAAGATAGATGTTTTTCCAGCTGAGGAGATCACAATTGATAATGGAGCACATGTTTTGGCTTATGGAATTCATGATGAGATCCCTGCAGGAATTTCTCTTGAGGAAGTCATTGATATGGTAAGATCTCAAGGTGGAGTCTCTTCTGCACCTCATCCATTTAGTCTTCTTGATGCATTACGTGACAGTGCAAAAAAATGTGATATGGTTGAAGTTTTCAATAGTAACAACGTAGACATATTGTCTAATGCTCGAGCAACTCAATTTGCATTGGATAACAAAATGATTCAAGTTGCTGGTAGTGATTCTCATGTTTTATCTACTCTTGGACGTTGCGTGAATGTAATTGATTCTGAAAATAATCTCGATGATATTTTACAAGCAATGAAACGTGGAAAAATCAATATATCTCAAACAGGGTATGCATTGCAATCAGAAACACTATCTCATCTAAAATACAAAATCAATAACTCAAAGGAATATTTACTTGACTATATTTCTGAACATTATCCAAATGCAAAATGGCTTTTGACGTTATTGCTAAGACTTTATGATTCAAACCAAAATAGTCACATGTGGTCCTTATTTTACAAAATCGCAAGATATTTGATGAGGAGAATTTCTCAAAAAATCAATTTTCAAAACCAGGATCCGAGTTTTATGAAAGATAGAAATCTAGTCACCATGTTCAAAATGGCATTGTGATCTGAAGCAATACAAAATAAAATAGATTTTCAATGTTGAGTATTGTGTATCATGCTTCTCAGTAGTACCCTCGTGAAATCATCAACGATATTGCTCTGAAAACAGCATCAAAAACGAGGAACCTGAAATCTTTACAATTGCACTTCCTATCAATTTACACGTTTGCTGCAGCAAATACATCGCCCTATGTTATGAGTAAGATAGATGACATGAAAGAAATGATGGAGAATTGATGTGTAAAGTGATAATTGACATGCTAAATCTACATTAATGTTCAATTAGATTTTAATATGACAAAACGTCTTTGATGAATTAGGTCATAATGGATGAATCAACTGCAAAAAAATTAGATGCAACTGGATTGTTTTGTCCAGAACCTGTATTTAGAACAAAAATTCAAATTGAAAGAATGCAAGTTGGTGAAACTTTGACAGTTTCTGCCGATGATCCTGCTGCTGAAGATGATATCTCTAGATGGATCACAAGAAATGGTCACGAACTATTAGATTTATCCAAAGATGGCAATGTTATAACATTTCAAATTAAAAAGGTGAAATAACTAGGATAATGACTGTTGTCACTGATACAGATGTCTTGAGTCGTATTGGGAACACTCCCCTTGTTAGACTAAGCTCACTTTCTCATAATAACACGATATATTTTGCAAAATTAGAGGGTCATAACCCATTTGGATCTGTAAAGGATAGAGCGGCATATTGGATGATTAAAGACGGTGAAGAACGAGGAATTCTGACAAAAGGAAAAAGCATAATCATTGAACCTACTTCTGGAAATACTGGAATTGCATTAACTGGTATTGCAAATGAATTGGGATACAAAGTTGAGATAGTAATTCCTGAAAAAGCAAGTAATGAGACTAAGGATATCATTAGAAATCTTGGTGCAAAGGTGTTTGAGACAAGTGATGATTTATGTCCTAAGGTAGGAGCTGGAACAGATCAAAGTATTGCACTAGCTACATCCATTGCATCATCCAGACCTGATACTTATTACTCTCCAAATCAGTATACAAACGAAGCAAATTTCAAGGGCCACTATGTTGGAACCGGTCCAGAGATTTGGAAGCAAACTGAGGGAAAAGTGACTCACTTCTTTACGGGAGTTGGTACTGGCGGAACAATTACTGGCATTGGTACTTTTCTTAAAGAAAAAAATCCTAATGTTAAAATTATCGGTTGTCAACCTCAACAAAATCATCTGATACAGGGATGGAGAAACTTTGAAGAATCTGCAAAACCTGATTTGTTTCTAAAACGGGAAAATGTTGTGGATGATTGGGTTTCTGTTGATAATGAAGAGGCTTTTTCTGTAGTTAAAGAAGTATTTGAAAAAGATCAACTCCTAATCAGTCCTTCTTCTGCAGCAGTTTATGCATGTATGAAAAAATATCCTATTGAAGGTGATGCATGCGTGGTGGGAATTTTTGCCGATGATGGACGAAAGTTCAAGAGTGTTTATGCTGCTCAAAACATCATGTCTGAAGAAGTATTTGAAAATTCTTTAAAAGAAGCAAAGTACATGTCTGATTTGGCATATTAGATGCTATTCTAATATTTTCTTTAATTCATTTTGATAAAAATCTCTAAATGATGTGTTCATTTCTCTTTCATGATTGAGGCATTTGTTGCTTTGCTCTGTGATTTTATTTTTAATGTCTTTACTCCACATGCTTTGCTGTTTGTCTCTTGGATCCGTAATTGAAGGGTTTTTCTTGATTTTCTGCATGATTTCTAATAACTCCAATCCAAGCTGCCGAAATTTACTTGTACGTAAAAGGAACATTTGAGACTCTTCTTTGTTAATTAAATTCATCATGGCATAAACTTGATTATAATATTCTAAACCCTTTTCATTGTATTTTCTAAATTCGTTCATTCTTTCATTCCAATATTCTTTGGATGGTTTTTCTACTACTTTATAACTGAACTTCATTTCTGCTAATTCCGTTCCTAATTTTGTTAGTTTTCTGCTAATTTCATCAATTGATCTTTTTAGATTCTCTACATCTTTCATTGTATGCTGTCTACTTGTAAAATTGTTAAACTTTTAATTTATCCCATTCTGTCTTGGATTTTTTAGAATATTCTATCAGGCAATTTTCGCAGAATGAATTCTATTCATCAATTCCTAATTTCTTGAAAAAGTCAAGAGACCACTTGTATGTTGGAATTTTTCTATATTGAAATTGCTGAATTGTGAAGATCTCTTTTTGTTGGAATTTTTTTAGACACTTTTTACATTGTGCATTTTTCATTGTATCTTATCTACGCTTTCTGTTAGATACTTGTCAACATCGATTGCTGCCATGCATCCATATCCTGCTGCAGTAATTGCCTGTCTATAATTTCTATCGTGCACATCACCAGCTGCAAAAACACCCTCGATATTAGTATGGGTTTTGTCTTTTAAGATGACATATCCTTCATCATCCAGGTCAATTTGACCTTTGAACAATTTTGTATTTGGTTCGTGTCCTATTGCAACAAAAAGGCCTCCGACATCAATTGTTGTCTCTTCCTGTGTTTTTAGATTTTTTAGAATTACCTGTTGCATCTTCTGGTCTCCTTTGATGTCTGTTACTATTGAATCCCAGTGAATTCTTATTTTTTTATTATTCAAAGCGCGCTCTTGCATTACTTTGCTTGCGCGTAATTCATTTCTTCTATGTATGATGTGAACAGTTGTGGCAAATTTTGTAAGGAATGTTGCTTCTTCTATGGCCGAATCTCCTCCTCCCACTACAACTATCTCCTGATTTCTAAAGAATGGTCCATCACATGTTGCACAATACGAAACACCTTTTCCTGCAAATGTTTGCTCTCCTGCTAATCCCATTTTTCTTGGATTTGCACCCGTTGCGATAATCACCGCACGTCCCTCGTATTCCTCTGATGCTGTTAAAACTTTGAAGGGGCTTCGTCTAAAATCTACATCTACTGCTTCATCATCAATAATCACTGTTCCCATTCTTTGAGATTGCTTTCTCATGTCTATCATTAAATCTGGACCCATGATCCCATTCTCAAATCCCGGATAGTTTTCTACTTCTGTGGTATTTACTAATTGTCCTCCTGGAAGAATTCCTGATAAAATTAGGGTCTCATAACCTGCTCTTGAGCAATAAATTCCTGCAGTATACCCTGAAGGGCCTGCACCAATGATGATTACATCAAACTTTGTTTTAGCTTTATCTGGTTTCATTGGGTCTTTATCATTTGTTTCTAATACTGTTGCTCCTGCGTCTGCTGCCATCATGATGTTTGATTACTCTGTTTCAATAATTTAAGTGAATATCTTTTCTCAACTATTTCTCATTCATTCTCATGATAATTTGGTCACATATTCTACGCATTTCTGAATCTGATCCTACGCTTGATATTCTTACAATGTCTGAAGTAGTTATAATTCCTACAATCTGTTCGTTTTCTTTGACTGGTAGTTTGTGAATTAATTTCTCTTTCATTATTTCTGAAGCTTCCCAAATTGTTTCCTCAGAATCTATTGTAATTAATGGTGATGACATCACTTCTGAGATCTCTGTAAATAATGGCCTTCCTTCAGCTGCAACTTTTGTAACAAAATCTCGTTCAGTAATTATTCCAACTGGTTTGGAATTTTCGGTGGCAATTACACAACCTATATTTAATTTAGTCATGTTTGCTGCTGCTTCTTGTAATGATGTTGATTTGTCAACTGTAAGAACATTTTTACTCATAATTTGATTTACAAATGTACTGGCCATATTTTTTTATAATCTTTCAATTATATGAGATAAATTCTAAATTATCACAATTGAAAATCAATTAAGATAATCATTATAGAGTTATAAATTCTAATCACTTTGTAGAAGCATATGGCAATTAAAACTAAAAAAATTCTAGTTCCTTTGGATGGTTCAAAAAATTCTTTTCGTGGTTTGGATATGGCCATTCATGTTGCAAGACAATCTCAAGGCACAATTATTGCTTTGTCAGTTAAATCTGTACCTGGGATATATGCAATTCATCCACTGGGTTTCTTAGATTTTAATTCAATGACTGATGTAAAAAAAACTCTAAATGAAGCAAAAGTCAGGGCTGCCAAAAAAGGAATTCAATTAACTGGAAAAGCAATTGCCGGGGATCCTGGATATGATATTGCAAAATTTGCTAATGACAAGAAAAATAGAATTGATATGGTTGTAATTGGTGCTCGTGGACGAGGCTCTGCCAAAGAACTTTTCTTAGGAAGTGTCTCAAATTACGTTTTACATAAATCCAAAAAACCAGTCCTAATTGTAAAATAAAATTAGACAGCTAATGCTGCAACAATATCTGATTTTGTAATTATTCCTACCAATTTTGATTTTTTAACGACTGGCAGTCCGCTTACGTTGTTTTTAATCATACGGGTAATTGCATTTTTGACATCATCATCAGCCTCAATTGTAATGGGCTTGGTTGCCATGATGTCTGTAGCATGAAATGGAAACAGATAGCTCATCTGATTTGAGTGAATTTCCTCTAAGCCTTTTTTGAATTTGTATTCTTGAACTTCTTTAGGATCAGCTGATTCTGCAATCCATTGTGGTATCTTAGCAGGTACAAAGTCTCTGAATGTGATGATTCCTACTGGAGTTTGATTTCTTTTAATCACTACCCTTGATATCCCATATTTTAGCAATAAACTTTCCACATGCAAAATGGGATCACTTGGAGATGCGGTGATGACATCTTTTTTCATTATTTCTAAAACTTTGAATGATGTTGACTCTTTTGTAAGGAATGCTTTTACTAGATCTGTTTCAGTTACAATCCCTCGTAATGTGTTGTCATCATTTGTAATTATCACCACACTGATCCTGTGTTTCTTCATCATCTTTGCACATTCCTTTACGGTATTGTTTGCAGTTAATGTAAATAATTTTCTAGGGACGAAATCTTTTGCTTTTACAGCTTTAATTGGATTTGAACCTAGTTCATAGATTTTTTTTGCAATATCTTTTTCAGTAATCACTCCAATGGGTTTTTTCCTGTCTATGATAACTACTCTTTTTACTTTATTTTTCAGTAGACTCTCTCTTGTTTTTAGTAATGTGACATTTGGGTTAACTGTAATTGGGGTTGTGATTAATTCTAATAATTTTATCTTTTTTACATCCAATATGCCTCTGTTCTTTGTTTCTTAATTAAATCTTAATACAACCATCCTTGAATTTCATATCTGGTAATTATTGAGAAAGATATTTACTTCTAGGCTATATGAGTATTGTATGGC
>Ga0224496_10001513_pt1 | contig 14399 bp, 14 predicted proteins | sample SF_Jul11_sed_USG_2_FD_168127 | JGI IMG/M metagenome (GOLD analysis project Ga0224496, IMG submission 168127) | Sediment microbial communities from San Francisco Bay, California, United States - SF_Jul11_sed_USGS_8_1 | ecosystem: Environmental > Aquatic > Marine > Sediment | place: USA...
CCCTCTCTCGATCATTTTTCGTATGTGGTGGCCACTTGCGGGCAGTTGGCTCTTGATGGGTTTGGAGTTGCTGCTCGTGGCGGCGACGGTTTCTCGTCTGGCACATCCGGAAATACATCTTGCGGCCTATGGAGGGGTCGTTTTTCCCCTCTCCCTGTTCATCGAAGCCCCGATCATCATGATATTGGTGGCGTCCACGGCTTTGTGTAAAGATGCCGCCGCCTACCGTTTAATGCGAAATTTTATTGTGACGTTGGGCGGGGGACTGACCCTACTGCACATGCTTCTGGCCTTTTCCCCTTTCTATGATGTGGTTGTGAAATCGTTGTTGGGAGCACCTGCCAGTATTTGGAGCCCTGCCCAAATGGGTCTGCAAATGATGACTCCCTGGACGATGTCGATCGCCATTAGACGGTTCTTTCAGGGGATGGTCATACGGGCTGGGCGAACCAGATTGGTTGGATTGGGCACCTTAATCCGTTTAGGCGTGAGCGCTTCAGTGTTGTTGTGGGGATTCGCTATGCAAACCATTCCTGGCGTACTGGTCGCGACAATGGCGCTTTCAGCCGGTGTTATCTTTGAAGCGATTTTTATGTTCGGGTGTACCCGCCCCATTGTGAGAGAGCTCCGCCAACGTGCTGTTGAGCCAGGGGATCCGTTGACCCTCCAGCGCCTGTGCCTCTTCTATTGGCCCTTAGCGCTCACGCCTCTGGTGATGTTGGCTACGTTGTCTGTGGGGAGTGCGGCGATCAGCCGTATGCCGCGAGCTTTGGAATCGTTAGCGGTGTGGCCGGTGTTAGGGGGCCTCACGTTTATATTCCGAAGTGTGGGCATTGCTATTCAGGAGGTTGTCGTAACATTTTCCGATCGACCAGACTATCAACGACCTTTACAGCGCTTTGTGTGGTTGGTGGCCTTGGGCGCGAGTGGGACGCTATTCGTCATTGCTGCCACTCCATTATCCACGCTGTGGTTCGAATCGGTGGCCGCATTGAATTCTGAACTTTCCAGTCTCGCCCATACGGCTCTGTGGATGGCTGTTATTCTCCCCGCGCTGAGTCCCTGGGAAAGTTATTTCCAGGGGAAATTGGTCTCTCGCGGTGCCACGACTCTTGTCACCCAGGCGGTCAGCCTGTATTTACTCGGGAGTTCAAGTATTTTGGCTTTGGGGGTGTTTTACGGAAAGTTTTTGGGCTTGTACGTAGGAGTGGCGGCAACGTTGACGGGGATCAGTGTTCAATTATGGTGGCTTTGGAAGCACAGTCACAACAGGCAGGACGTTCCAAATATGATGGGGACGACTTCTTTACCTCTCCGATAATATTCGGGGGAACAAGGAGGGTTGTAAGGAATCGATACCAACATTGCTTATGCCTATTTTGCAGGATATGGCCTTCACGTTGAATGGAATTTCATGCAGGAAGCTGATGAGGCCAATCGAGATGATGAATAGTAACTGGTTGAATATATGGGAAAAATTTGACAAAGCTCAGGATGAATAAAGAAGGAACGGTCTTTGCTTTTCTTCAACGGCCATGAATAAAATTTTGATTATTGAAGACGATGAGCAGGTTCGAGGTTCTGTCTCGCTCTCCTTAGAGTCGGCAGGATACGAAGTGATGGAAGCGGCCACGTGTCAGGAAGGTTTGAAAAGTCACAAACACTTTGCTCCGTCCGTCATCATTTCTGATGCGGTATCTTTAGAAAACGAAGAAGGAGAAATTCTTCGTCGTTTGTGTCAGGAGTCTGCGCACCTCCCTCTCATTACCCTCATGGGGACCTTGTCAGATTCTGAGTTGGGTTCCTCTTCGATGGCGCCATCTCCTCATTTTGTGTCTTCCTTCACCTTACACAAACCATTTACCCTCGATGAATTGCTGGAAGTGGTTGAAGGTGCTCTGGTTCGTTGAAATCTCCCTAGGGTAGCTCTGCTATTCCCGTCCGGCCGTTCCTGTCTCGTTTCTTTTCCCATCACGCACATTCTCTGACTGAGCTTTGTGTGAGACGTGCGTTTCCGCGTTAATCGCTGGGAGGTTCGAAATGGCCGGGAGGCCGGGTGCCCCAAGGAAGAGTCGTGGCACGGATTTGTTTGGATAAGCTCTGAAGGTTGACCTGTGCCGCACGAATAAGTTTGGGGTCCCCATGATGGACGAGTTTCGTCAGTAAAACAAACAGCTCAGGATGTTCGTGCCGAACTTGAATCATGCGTTCAAACATAGGATCGACACCATGAGCCTTTGGGAGTTCAGGTTCATCCTCATCCGCATCGTTCCATAATTTTTGGATAACCTCCGGGTCGTGGTGAAGCCAGGAGGTGGGAATTGTCAGTGCGTGGGCAATGGTTTCAAGCAGGGAAAGCGAAGGATCAAGACTTCCATTGTGAATGGACTGTAAGCTAGCGACCTCGATACCCGTTTGAACAGAGATTTGAGCCAATGAAACCTGACGATACCGACACCATTGTTGAAGATATAGGCCTTGTTTCATCAGCCGATCATAGCCAACTGTTTTGACCAAGTCTACCGTCGGCTCCTCTCCCAGATTTCTTTGGACGGCACCATTCTTGATTCGGTACAGTGGCGTCATGACTCGCTTCTGGCTTCAGTCGTTCCTAGGTTTTGCGTGGATGGGGATCGTGTTTCCTTATCCCGTCGCCGCTTTTGTGTCGCCTGATCAGGTCCTTGTCCTCGTGAATTCGAAAATTTCTGAAAGCCGGGATTTGGCAACCTATTATATGGAGCGTCGGGGGATTCCAGGGGACAATCGAGTCGATCTCGATCTGCCGATGACAGATACCATTAGTCGGAATGCGTATGAACAGGCAGTGCTCAATCCGATCACAGACCGACTCCAAAAAAACGGGTTGGCCAATCGCATCAAAGTTCTGGTGACGATGTATGGCATACCGTTACGCGTCCAGGGTCCACAACCGACCTCCCAAGAAGAAGAATGGGTAGCCGATGCCAGGGGATGGCGTCAATCAGCCATTGGTCTTCTCCGAGAACAAGAGGAACTCCTCGTCCAACAGGTATCGAGCCTATCTCAAGACCCACCTCTTCTTGATTCCGCGATCATCCCGCCAGCAGAAACCGGAAAGGATATATCCTCGTCGCAGGTTCAGGCATGGAGACAGAAGTTCACGAACCTTCTCCAAGCACGGGTAGAGAAAATAGAACGCAACGCTTCAGTCGAGGAAAAGGATGCATTAATGGCGGCACATGCGAAAATCATCCACCGGGTGTTTGGAAAAGTTGGGACATCGACGTCTATTAACGGTATCCCGCCTCTATCAAAAGAACAACAGCGAGAGAAAGTCGCGGTTCAACAGATGTTGGGGAGGCTCATGCAGCAACCGTCGTCTGCGACTCGGACGCATGCCTATGAACTGGTGCAGACCGCTTTTGGCTTGTGGGGTGTCTTGAGTCTTTCTCAGTGGGAGATGGAACGCTATCGGCAGGTGGATGGTAGCGCCAGTTTAGATAGTGAGCTCAGCTTTCTGTGGTGGGAACCCGGAACCTATCCCTTAGCCGGAAGGCTTCCCAATCCATTTTATCTTGGTTACGCCGGGACGGTTAGCGATTGGCCGTTACCACTTCTGATGGTGAGTCGAATTGATGCCCCGATGGTGGCACAGGCGAAGAAGATGGTTGATCAGGCGATAAGCACTGAATCTGAAGGATTGGTCGGAAATGTGTACGTCGATGCTCGGGGGATGAAAAAGGGGTCCCCGTTGTCTTATGGGTTTTACGATGCCGACATGCAGAATTTTGCCCATACCTTTCGCAAAGTAGCACAGTATCCCTTGACGTTAGAAAATACCGAAAAACGATTCACGTCACCCGGCCAAGCACCGAATGTGGCTATGTATGTTGGGTGGTATCGGCTGCGGCATTATGAAGATGCCTTTACATTTAATCCTGGTGCTATTGGCTATCATATTGCGTCAGGGGAGGCCGTTTCTATTCATAATCCGAAAGAGCTGGGGTGGTGCAAGAATGCTTTGGAACGGGGAATTACCGTGACATTGGGACCGGTGGGAGAACCGTATTTGGATGCATTCCCTTTGCCCACAGAATTTTTTGGCCTTTTGTACTCGGGAAAGTATTCCCTGGTGGAAGCCTATTATCTTTCGACACGATACCTGAGTTGGAAGATGGTCCTCTTTGGCGATCCTTTGTATCGCCCCTGGTATAAGGCCGATGCTGAGCAGCAACAAGCCGCCCAGGTACTATTCGATCATCGTCCGTATCCGGTTTCACCAGCCCAAGTGGTGTTTCCTGCACTGGGAACGGCATCAGATCAGTCCACATTTCCTGGGAAATACGAGGCTTTTGACGCCAGGATACTGGGCCCATGAGAGGTCATTATGGTTCAGGAGTGCGGCTATGCAGAAAGGAAGGGGGGTGATCGATGATGAAACCCTATGCCTATTGGATTTTGCCAAGTCCAGTGGGTGACCTGTTACTGGTGAATGATGGGGAAGGTCTGTGTCGCCTGCAATTTCAAGATGGTGCACATCCTAACACCATTGACCCGCAATGGAAAAAGCAGCGCAATCCGTTTACGGCGGTGGTGAAAGAACTTGAAGCATATTTTGCTGGACAGTTGCGGCGTTTTACCATTCCTGTATCGTTGAATGGGACGGTCTTCCAGCGTGCAGTGTGGAGGGCGCTCCAAACGATTCCCTATGGGAAAACGGTCTCGTATGGAGCCATCTCAAAAAAAATTGGTAATCCCAACGCCTCTCGGGCGGTTGGAGCCGCAAATGGCCAGAACCCCGTGTCGATTATTGTGCCCTGCCATCGGGTTATTGGGTCAACGGGAAAACTGGTTGGCTATGGCGGCGGGCTGTCTATCAAAACGGCATTGTTGGAATTAGAGCAGGGCAGGCGCTAAACAACTGACACGACCCCACTGGTATTCCCATCTTTTTAGCTCTCGCCAGAAACAATAAATGACATCACTGCTCTGCCCCGCCCTTGCGAGACCCAGTCACCTGGAAAATGGGCTCGGAGTCATTTGTGAGTTGTGTGATTTTTGGGGAAGCTTACAAAGGGTTCTGACTTGCCTGAATAAACGTAGGATCAATGCAAGGGCGGTCTTTCCAATGTGGAGGCGATGGTTGAATGAGTTTCGGCGTTGCCAGTCTGGACCTCTCGGACATAGCGCTTCAAGCATTCATGGATGACAGGGAAGGCGAGAAGATCCCAAGGAATGTCTTGCAAGGCCATAAGTTTGACATCGAGACTCTCGGGGCCTGGTTTGAAATCGAGATTTTTGAGATGGGCCCGATAGACCACGTAGACCTGGGAGACATGAGGCAGACTAAAGATGCCCAATAAGGCATAAATATCGACGTCGGCGTACGCTTCTTCTTGAGTTTCTCGTGCCGCCGCCTCCTCGGTGCTTTCTCCTAATTCCATGAATCCGGCTGGAAAGGTCCACAGTCCTACTCGTGGCTCAATGGCTCGTCGACAAAGAAGAATCTTGTCTTCCCATTCCGGGATGGTGCCGGCTACAATTTTCGGATTTTGGTAGTGGATTGTCTGACAGGCTGGACACACGGCTCTTAGGAGAGTTTCCCCTTCCGGTATTTTTTCCTCGACGCTGGCCCCACATGTACTGCAAAAATTGATGGTTGGAATCATGTGTTTCAGGTGTGTTGTCGGGAAGATGAGTTCGACGAATTCTTCTTTCCTATGATACCTCGAATGATGCTAATTTCAAATCGAGGGCTCATTTTCATCCGTCGAGATGTCTTGCGCCACGGTCAGTTCGTTTTGCGAGTTGGTGATTGTGGTCCGGCATAATCCTTTGCTAAGGTTGATCTCCAATTTCTCGATCAAACACTTCCAATTTTCAATATAGACGTGAATAAAGGACGAAGCCGGTATGAGTACGAACGATAAACAAGTCATTTTTTCGTTGGTGGGGGTGGGGAAAATTCATCCCCCTAAAAAGCAAGTCCTCAAAGATATTTATCTCTCCTTTTATTATGGCGCAAAAATTGGGGTCTTGGGATTAAATGGATCTGGGAAAAGCTCATTGCTGCGGATTATTGGTGGCGTGGATCCAGACTATGTCGGGGAGATCACTTTTTCCAAAGGCTATTCGGTTGGTCTCTTTGAACAGGAGCCGCACCTTGAACCTGGTAAAACTGTGAAGGAAGTGGTGCAGGAGGGCCGGGCCGAGGTCGTTAAGATGCTGCAGGATTACGAGGGCATCAGCCAGGCCTTTTCCGGAGATCTGAGTCCGGATGATATGGAAAAGCTCATTGAACGGCAGGGGAAGCTGCAAGAACAAATCGAGGCGGTGAACGGGTGGGAATTGGAACACCAGTTAGAGATTGCGATGGATGCTCTCCGTTGTCCTCCGCCGGAGGCGAATGTGGATCTCTTATCTGGAGGAGAACGGCGGCGGGTGGCCTTATGTCGATTGCTCATTCAAGAGCCTGATATTTTATTGTTGGATGAGCCGACGAACCATTTGGATGCGGAAACGGTGCAGTGGTTGGAACAGCATCTGAAGGAATATAAAGGGACGGTGATTGCGGTGACGCATGACCGCTATTTTCTGGATAATGTGGCAGGGTGGATTTTGGAGTTGGACCGAGGCCAGGGGATTCCGTTTCAGGGCAACTATACGTCCTGGTTGGAACAAAAGCAGGCGAGGTTGGCGCAGGAAGAAAAGTCCGAGTCGAAGCGGCAGAAGACGTTAGAGCGGGAGTTGGAATGGATTCGCATGTCTCCCAAGGGGCGACAGGCTAAAGGAAAAGCTCGGGTCACGAAATATGAACAACTTGTGAGTGAAGAACAGGATCGACAGACCGACGATTTGGAGATTTATATTCCATCCGGCCCACGGTTGGGGAATGTGGTGTTGGAGGTTGATGGGCTGTCTAAAGGTTTTGGGGAGACGGTGTTGTTTGAGCAGATGGCGTTCTCCTTGCCAAAAGGGGGAATTGTGGGGGTCATCGGCCCGAATGGTGCCGGGAAATCCACCTTGTTTAAAATCATTGCCGGTCTAGAAAAGCCTGATAGCGGGAACCTAAAGCTTGGGGAAACCGTGAAGTTGGGCTACGTGGATCAGGGCCGGGTGTTGGATGACACGCTCAATGTGTGGGAATGTATTACCGGCGGCAAAGAAACTGTGCCGCTCGGGAAGATTGAAGTGAATTCTCGTGCGTACGTGTCCCGATTCAATTTTTCAGGATCTGACCAGCAGAAAAAGGTGAAAGATTTGTCGGGTGGTGAGCGGAATCGCGTGCATCTGGCGCGGATGCTCAAGGAAGGAGCGAATTTATTGCTGCTGGATGAGCCGTCCAACGATCTGGATGTCAATACCTTGAGGGCATTAGAAGAGGGGTTGGATCATTTCGGCGGATGTGCCATGGTGAGCAGTCATGATCGCTGGTTTTTAGACCGTGTGGCCACCCATATTCTCGCGTTTGAAGGGAACAGTCAGGTGGTGTGGTATGAAGGCAATTATTCCGAGTATGAAGCGAATCGCAAAAAACGCTTAGGAAAAGCCGCTGAACAGCCTCACCGAATTCGTTACCGGAAATTAACCAAATCCTAAAGTACCCGATGTCACTTGGAAAACCCAATTCTTCCTCCGATCCGATGAAGCCTTCTTCCGAAGTACCGGTCTCCCACCAATCCCGATCCGTCATGATCGCCAGAATCGTGGGCATTGTGTGTGTAGCGGGAGGGTTTATGCTGGGGATTCAAGGTTTGGATCACCCTGGTTCTCCGCTGCTTCCCACAGCGTTGGGGATGATTGTGGCGGGCTTGGCCGCGCAAATCTTTGCCTTAGTCCGATCATGGTATCTCTATTCCCATCGAAGCACCTAGGGTTTTTTCCTTCATGATACGCCTGAAGCACCATTCACGAGTTGTCGGCGCTCGGTCTCTTTTCCTTGCTCTCGGGCTTTGTTGTCTGATGGTCAGCTGTTCCCCTTGGCGGGATTCCTACCTGGATGGCGGTATTGGCGAGTTGACACAACCTGACATTAAGGAGAAATTAGGGAAGCCTCATGTAGTGACTGAACCCTTACTTTCTGATCAGACGACGTGGAAGTATCGGTATATCCTGACGGAAAGTGATTTAGATCCGTGGGGGATTACCACGTTTGGCAAGCAAGCGGGAACGGCTTTAGCTGGTCCTGAGGCAACCTTGCGGGAAAAAATCTATTGCTACGTGTATTCTTTGACTTTTGATAAGGAGGCCGTGCTTCGTCAATGGAATCGCGAGCTCTGTCAGGTCCCAACTCCTCCCAATCCTTTTGTGCAAGGGCTTGCTGGTAATTGAGCCGGCCTTCTCCGCTTCAACTCAACTGCTGATGTTTCTTGATACTGAGAATTTCGCTCAAGCCTGATAATCGAAGGGTGCGTACAAATGAGTGTCTTTAAATCTGGCGCCTTTTTACAACAATGTTTTTCGGTGCATCCGCTTACCCTTATTTTGAAGTTGGTCACCCCACCTTCGATGATTGGGATCTTCTGTACGAATTGTCAGATGAAGCATCGGTTAACGATTACATGGATGACCGCCTCAGGGGTCGAACAACCTGGTAGCAAGGACCAGGAGATGTTGGCCCTTCAGGATTGTTCCAAGGCGCATCCTGAAGAGGTGAGACTGTCTTTGGTTGATGTCGTGAAAAACGCTGTGGAATTTCGATGCTATCCTTGCAGTCGCACGTACGCGTTGAACCTCTCCTTAGTTGAAACCCACCAATCGTCCTAGGGCAGGCTTCGGGGAGCCTTGCAAGACCCCTGATGTGTGTCGAAGTGAGAATCAGGTCAAGGCCTTGATGGTACGGCCACACCAGGGGTTCCTGATGCGGCCGCGTGAGAAACGAAAAGGATTAACGGTTTGGCTGAGGGGTGTACCTCAGGTAGGGTTTTACGACTCGATGGCCTTTAGGAAAGAGATTAGGAATGTCTGCATCAGTAACTGCCGGAGTGATAATACAGTCTTCACCATCTTTCCAATTGGCGGGTGTCGCTACTTTGAATTTTGCGGTGAGTTGCAGGGAATCAACCACTCGCAGAATTTCCTGGAAGTTTCGACCGGTTGACGCGGGATAGGTCAACATCAACTTCACTTTCTTATCCGGCCCAATAATAAATACGGAACGGACTGTCATGTTATCCAGGGCATTGGGATGAATCATGTCATAGAGGTTGGCGACCTTCTTTTCCGGGTCGGCAATAATGGGATAGCTGACTGTGCAGCTTTGGGTCTCATTAATGTCCTTCACCCAACCCTTATGAGAGTCGATGGGGTCGACACTGACGGCCAACACTTTCACGTTGCGTTTCTTAAATTCGTCCGTAATCTTGGCCATGGCCCCGAGTTCGGTCGTGCAAACCGGGGTGAAGTCTTTGGGATGTGAAAACAGTATGCCCCATCCGTCACCAAGCCATTCATGAAAATTCACCGTTCCTTCGGTTGTTTCTGCCGTGAAATTTGGTGCTTCATCTCCAAGACGTAATCCCATCATGTCCCTCTTTTCTGTTATGAATAGAATGAATAAGAACTCTCTCGGTCAAATTGGCGTGATGAGAACTATTCCGAAGTCAGGGTCCTCTTTGTTATTCTCAAACGCGGGTGACCACCAAGAAGTCTAAGACAGGTCCCGTGAGATGGTCAATATCTTTGTCCTAGAGGACAAACCCATTCGCTGGATTTTCAACATTGTGACGAATATTTTTCATCAATAGAAAGGGATGATGAGGATGACGGAATCTTCATTGGAAGTGGCTGTGATTATGGGAAGTAAGTCAGATTGGGAGACGATGCAGGGAACGAGTGACATGTTGACTAAGCTAGAGATTGTCCATGAATGCCAAGTCTTGTCAGCTCACCGGGCTCCTGATGCGCTGATTGAATATATGAAGCAAGTTGAGGCACGAGGGGTGCAGGTGTTTATTGCCGCCGCTGGAGGAGCGGCACATTTAGGCGGGGTTATTGCGGCCAAAACCCTGTTACCGGTTTTAGGGGTGCCGATGCAATCCAACGCATTGCAGGGGCTTGATTCACTCTTGTCATTTGTCCAGATGCCCAAAGGTACTCCAGTTGGGTGCCTGGCCATCGGGAGTGCCGGTGCGGTGAACGCTGCATTGCTTGCCGCCGCGATATTGGCCCTTGGTAATCCAGCTCTGGCTGAACGTTTGCGAGGCTATCGAGAGGAGCAAACTCGAGCTGTGTTAGCCGATCAACTGTAATCCGAACCCACGCTTTGCCATGTGTTAAAATCTGATGCCTTGGCTTTTGGAGTGAACGGTGAGGCTCAATCGTCAGTTTTCGTCAGTATGTGTTCAAAACGAGGGACGATGTTCCCATCGACTTCCACTTTCCCACAAAACATCTCTAACGGTCTGACCCACCATCCATATTCTCCGTAGAGGGCTTGGTACACCACCAAGTCCTCTTCGGTTTCAGAATGTTTCGCGACTCCTAGGACTCGATAGGTGTGGCCTTTGTAGTGTCGATATGTTCCTGGTTGAATCATGATTTTCTCCGATGTCAAAAATTTTCATGTTGGTTGATCCACTTCAGCTGATTCATGTCTATCGGTCAAGGGCGTGGATGCTGTTGACGATAGGCATAGAGTGCAAGACTACTGGCCACCGTGGCGTTCAAGGGAATCGCTGAATGAATTTGTGGGATGTTGAATCGCTGGGCATATGATAAGGCGGGAATCCCCATGCCTTCTTCGCCGATAAGCAAACGGACGTGTTCTGGCCATGAAAGTGTGGCGATATTCTCACCCTCCATGTCCAACGGGATGATCCATTTCAACCGTTCTGGTATTGCGATTTCACTCATTGAGCAGCCTTGGCTGAGCGGTTGGAGAAAGGCTGCACCGCTGCTGGCTCGAATCACCTTAGGATGAAACGGGTGGACGGCCTCGCGCAGTAAAATAACTCTGCGTACGCCGAAGGCCAGACATGAACGTAGGAGAGCTCCCAGATTTCCTGGGTCTCCGATGGGGCAGAGAATTTCGAGACCGATGGGCGGTTGCGTGAGATCGAATGGGAGAATGGTTCGATTGGCACAGACCATCAAGGGGGCGTGGGTACCGAAGACATCTAATTCATCAAAGAGTTTCTTGGTTAACGTGAAATGCTTGAACTGCAGAGATGGACGTCCCTGTTTTTCGTAGCGGGGAGGATATAAGATTTCTTGTATAGAGTCCGGTGAGTGCCGGCTGATTTCTTCTCTCAGAGTTATTCCTGAGATAAGGCATTGTTCATGGGTTTTGCTGCCTTGTGACTCCAGTAACGAAATCCAGCGTTTGAATTGAGGGTTTTGTGAGCTAGAAATATGTTGAAAATGGGTCATGGGATTATTGAATAGCGTCCGGTTGTTGCGAGAAGAATGGCCTTAGTTACGATGCCCAAAAGGCTGCGTGGGCACTGTGTTCTCGTAGCCGATCATAACAAAAATGACTCAAGAGACCTACAGAAATAGCCGATAATGGAAGACAACACCAGTTCTACTCCCTCGCTTTCTCCAGGGCAAGATATGCGTGCACAGTCGACCAACCATCAGTTGTACCAGTCGAGATAAAGGAGTTATTGATGATTGGATCATGGTCAAGGGCGAAATCTGATCAAAAAGGGCCGGACACCAAAGATGTGACCCCGTCACAAGAGGCCAATGGAGTGACTGAAGCCGAAGATTATGAAAAAGCGCTGGAATCCTTAGGCAGGATTCTGCGGTGCCTTGGCCGGCATTCCTTTGACCTAGAAGAGCGGTCCGAAGAGGAGATTGAAAAAGAATTTGAGCGATGGGCAATGCATGTGCTCGTGGGCATGTCCATACGTGGGAATGAAGAGGAAGGTGATGAGGGGGGCATTCGTCGAGATTGGGGTGAACTCACGAAATTTGTGAATAGGCATCGCCAGCAGGAAAAAAGCTATGTCAACCGAAACCTGCAGGATGTGCGGAACGTCCTTTGGGAGTTTACCAATACCGTGGGCCGGGCCATTGTGGAAGATCAAGAGTCGGACCAACAGGTGGATAAGTATCTTGTTCAATTGCGGACAGCCACCGAAGGGGGATCTTTTACCGAAGTGAAACAAGCCTTGCTTTCTGTTGTGCAAGGCATCAATTCCGTTATCGATGAACGAAAAAAGCGGCAACAAGAGCGTGTCAAGTTACTCGGTGAAAAATTGCGTGCCGTCGAAAAGGAATTAGGGAGTGCCAGGAAGGAAATGGTATTGGACCCGCTCACGCGTCTCTATAACCGTGGGGCACTCAATTTACAGTTAGAACGGACTGTGAACATGAGCTTTTTTTCAGAAACTCCGGCTTGTGTCTTTATGGTTGATATCGACCATTTTAAAATGATTAATGATACCCATGGTCATCCAGCAGGAGATGCGGTCATTCAACAGCTGGCTGATCGTCTGGTGTCAACCTTTCCACGAAAGTCCGATTTCGTCGCGCGGTATGGAGGCGAAGAATTTTGTGTGTTGCTCCACGGGGCCAATCTTGAGCTGTGTCAGCGTTTAGGTGATCGGCTTTTGGAGGCGGTGAGGCGTGAACCCTTTGGGTACCAAGATTTGATCATTCCCGCCACGGTGTCTGTTGGGTTGGCGGCACTTCGATCAGGCGATACTGTCCTCACCTGGTTAGAACGAGCCGATCACGCGCTGTATCAGGCGAAAGAGGGTGGGCGGAATCAACTCTGTATGGCATCTGAACTAAGGGATCGGTTACAGGGGGATGAACCCACGAAATCCGATGATGAAAAAGAGATGTGCCAGTCTTAGGTTGTGGGTTGTGAGGTTGTCGTGGCGAGGTGTTTGGTTGCTAGCCGATGCACGTGCGTGATTTCTTCAAAGTTTCCCAGTCGCGTACGGAAGAAGCTTGCGATTTGAGGAATGCCAGCCATGATTTCCTCCAAAATGGGCCCCCAATGTTCTGGTTCGATGGTGAGCCGCCCTTGGCTTTTCTCGCAGACGCGAGCAATGGCTGATTCCGTATTGGGTATCATCCACATATCTGCAACCACGCTGGAGAGCGAGACGACATCTACCAGTAATTGAAAATCGACTGGCGTTTCCAATAATTCCGGCGTGTGGCTATACAGGATGGCCACTTGAAATTCTTCAGGCAGTTCCCATTGTTGGGCGAGCCACGCCCCCACTTGAGCGTGATCAACGCCGAGATGTTCAAGTTCGAAGCCATTTAATGCCGCGTGACTCTCAAGGGGATGTTCTTGTATCAACAGGAACTCTTCAGTGGCAACTTCATTGAGTGCCAGAATTCCAATGTCTTGGAGGAGTGCCGCCAGGAACATGATTTCCGTATCAGCATGGCCTAAATGTTTCCCAATGGCCCGTGCCGCCATGCTGGCAAAAATTGATCGACGCCAAAATTGTACATGATCAAAGCCGGTGGTCGCTGTTTCCTTGATGTCTTTGATGAGACGGTAGAAGCAAAAGGAGAGGGCCAGATTGGCAATCGTGGTAAAGCCGAGGAGATTCACCCCTTGTAAGATACTGGTGACTTTGTGGCGAGCTCCCCCATAGTAGGCCGAGTTGGCCATGAATAAAATCTGCGCTACCATCCCTGGGTCTTGAGCTATGACCTCAGCAAGTTTTGAGGCAGCCGTTTCTTGGTCTTGGCACATCTTGAGAATTTTTGAGGCCAAAGGGGACAAGATTGGGAGAGATTTGCAGGCTTTGATTTTTTGAAAAATCGTCCCCGAGACTTCAGCCTGTTCAATATCTAATGGAAGTGACAGTTGCATGAACGTGTCCTTGGCAAAAGGGGAGTGATCAATATGAGTCGAAAGTTAATTCTCGGGTTGTTCTCTCACGCTCCACTCTAGTTTCGGTACAAACCGAATCAAGCTTAAGTGTGGGGAGAAGGAAAAGGAGTAATGGACGGACAAAGGTACTCTAGGTGGAGAATATCCGGTCTTCTACCAGGAGGTGGGTGTTGAGCCTTCTTGGTCCCACGACTGGTCCGCTTATAGCCGGGCAGGTGTCAAATGCTGAGAATGTCTAGGCGTTTCTGTGTGGCCGTCATTTAGGTACGAAGCCGTGACTGAATATTCCACCACGAATTTGAATGCTTAGTAACAGTCACCGTCTCCGCTAGGTCCTGAGTTTTGCTTTTCTGCGTGAGGGACTCCAAATGTGATGGAGCGAGTTGTTGGAGTGCGCAATGGTGTATCTGATTGATTTCGTCAACGCTCCCAAGTTGGGTTTGAAAGAAGCCGGCTATTTGCGGGATCCCTTCGATGAAATGATCCAGAATGGGTCCCCAATCTTCTGGCTGAATGGACAAAGAGCTTAGGCCTTTTTCTTGCGCGATCGCAATCGCTGCCTCCCGATCGGGTTCTATCCAAATATCAGCAATCAGACTGGATAGTGAAA
>Ga0224496_10001514_pt1 | contig 14399 bp, 13 predicted proteins | sample SF_Jul11_sed_USG_2_FD_168127 | JGI IMG/M metagenome (GOLD analysis project Ga0224496, IMG submission 168127) | Sediment microbial communities from San Francisco Bay, California, United States - SF_Jul11_sed_USGS_8_1 | ecosystem: Environmental > Aquatic > Marine > Sediment | place: USA...
ATCCAGCTCCATGCTGAACGCAGTCAATATTTATTGTTGCAGGGGAAATCCTCCGAGGTGCTAGCCCACGTTGTTGAGGATCGTGGGGTGATTATTTCTGAAGTGTTGGCGGAACGGTTAGGGGTGTATGGGGGTGATCCGTTAGGTTTAACAACTCCAAACGGCATCGAACAATTCCTGGTCAAAGGTGTGTTTTATGATTACGCCACGGACGGTGGGAAAGTGGTCATGGACCAGGGACTTTTTGCAGAGAAATGGGGGGAGCGCGATGCCACGGTGTTTGCCGTCTACCTGAGGGAGGGGCAGGCCCTCGCCCCGGTTCGACGAGAGATTGAGGATGCGTTAACGAATGAGAGGCCGATTGTCACCATCAGCAATGGTGAACTGAAAAAAGAAATTCTCGATATTTTTGACCGCACCTTTCACGTGACGTATGTCTTGGAATTCATCGCCCTTAGTGTGGCGGTGTTGGGCATTATGAATACCCTGTTTACCGCCATCCTGGAGTGCCGACGGGAACTGGCGACGCTTCGGGCTATTGGAGCCAGTGGGGGGCAAATCCAGGGGCTGATTATTTGGGAGTCATGTTACTTAGCCGGGTTGGGTGCCGTGATTGGAATTGTGGTGGGTATGGCGTTGTCGGTGGTGTTGATCAAAGTCATCAATAAACAATCCTTTGGCTGGACCATTCAATATACGCTAGCTTGGGAAACCATCGGCATGGCGCTGCTCGTGGCATTGGCAGCGGCATTGATTGGCGGTTGGGCCCCAGCCCGGTGGGCCAGCCGCCAAACTATAGCTGAAGATCTACGATGCGAATGACGTATTATCCGGTTACATGCCAAGAAAAGTTGATATTTTTCATTTCATGACGCTTTGACGCTATAACGTTTTGGAGCTATAATGATATACATGAAGGGGGGCAATGAATAATGGGGACAATTTCCAACTCCAAACGCTCAACTGTTTACTTTGATGAGAGTCTACATACAGCTTTACGGATCAAGGCCGCACATTCTCAACGATCAGTCTCAGATATCGTCAATGATGCGGTGCGAGCCGCTCTTGCCGAAGATCAGGAAGATCTGAAGGCGTTTCAACAACGTGCCAAGGAGCCGACTCTCAGCTATGAAGAACTTCTGGACGACCTAAAGGCGCATGGTAAGTTATAGGCTTACTTTTAGGAAATCAGTTTCCAAGGATCTTCGAGCAATCCCACCAAACGACCTTTCTCGCGTTCTGAAACGTATTGAAGCCTTAGCTGATGATCCACGCCCAATGGGAAGTGAAAAATTGTCAGGACAGGAGAGATATCGGGTACGACAGGGTGTGTATAGAATTGTGTATGAAATTTTCGATGAGGAGCTTGTGATCATCGTAGTAAAAGTGGGTCACAGGCGAGAAGTGTATCGGGAGAAGTAACGATCAGTTTAATGAGTGACTTCCATTCAAGAGTTCTTTCTAATATTGATACGCAGAGATTCCTTCCATAAGTCATTCTCGACATTTTTTATCGGGAATCCATCTTGGGGTTTTTACTCAAAAATTATTGAGAGCCGAAACCCGGCATATATCGTAGGATCAAATTATTCCAGTTATTGGAAGGCGGTTGAAATCATGCAGTTTTTCGCTTCGGATAAAGCGGGAGTTTATTGAAATAACTATTTAACTAGGATTCTACTCTACCTAAATCCTCTCCTTACAAAAGGGAGGAAGGTTAATCAAGCGGCATCGAATAATTGCTGGCCGAAAAGGATTAGGCGGAGCAGGTTTCGGTTTGGGGGGTTTCTGCCCCTTGATAATTCACCTCGACGGTGAAGCCCATGTCTTCGATCATGTTCCAGACTTCTTGGTGGGCGAGGCCTGGGGTGGTGAGATAGCCATCGACAAAGAGTGAATCGGCCACATAGAGGGCTAAAGGTTGGAGGGAACGGAGGTTTCTTTCGCGTCCGCCTGCCGCGCGGATTTCTGTCTGTGGATGGAGGAAACGGAAGAGGCATAAGATGGTGAGGCATCTGGCTGGAGTTAAGTCGTTCTTTTCGCCAAAGGGCGTACCCTCTACGGGGTAGAGCATATTAAGCGGGATCGAATCCGGTTGAACTTCTTTCAGCGCCAACGCCAAATCTACCAAATCTTCATCACGTTCGCCCATTCCGACAATTCCGCCACTACACAGTTCTAAGCCTGCGGCTCGTGCATGCTTCAAGGTGTCTACACGATCTTGATAGGTATGGGTGGAGCAAATGGACGGATGAAAGGCTTCACTGGTATTGAGGTTGTGATTGATGCGATCGACTCCTGCGTCTTTTAATTGACTGGCTTGTTCGCCATTGAGGAGTCCCAATGAACAACAGATTTGTATGGGGATTTCATCTTTGATTTTTTTGACTGCACTGGATATCTGGGTAATTTCGGATTGCAGAGGGGTGCGGCCGCTGATGACGATGCAGTACCGCTGAGCCTTCGCGTCTGCGGCGCGGCGGGCGCCTTCCATCATTTTTTCTGGGGAGAGCAAGGCATAGCGCTCAATAGGTGCGTCGGAGATCGTTGATTGGGAGCAATAATGGCAATCTTCTTGGCAGGCCCCACTTTTGGCGTTCAACAGCATCTGCAGGCGGACGGTGTTGCCAAAATATCGCGAACGAATCGTATAGGCCGCGTTGACGAGGTCCAAGAGCTGACTTGGAGGTGCTGCCAATATTTCTAAGGCTTCTTCTCGAGTGGGAGATGTCCCGTTGAGTACGCGGTCGGCTAGCTCTTGATAGCAAGTCATGGGAGTCTCCTCTTTGAGGGGGGCTTAATTATCCGCTTACCAATTGACGGGCTGGTGTCAGCGGATGGTCAGAATCAGGTATTGGGATTTGAGGGGCATCGGCCCACATTTTTTCTAAAGCGTAGTACTGTCGGATATCAGAACGAAATATATGGACGATGATGTCCCCATAATCCAATAACATCCAATTGGCGGTTTCTTTGCCCTCGATGACCGGACTCGTGTGATAGCGCGTGGCCATGGATTTTTCAATGACCGACGCCAGTCCGCGAACCTGCCGTTCCGATTCCCCCGAGGCGAAAATGAAATAATCGGCGATGGAGGTCAGATCTCTGACTTCAAGCACCAACACGTCGTCGGCCTTTTTTTCTTGGGCCGCCTGCGCGATGAAGATAGCTTGTTCGTGAGAACGAGATGGTTTGGGTGGGGTCGTGCGAGTCATTGATATACTTGGTGTCGAATTATATAGGACTCCACAGAGGGCGGCAACCAATGCCCGATGGGACGATGGAGAGCAATCTGCTCACGAATCTGTGATGCCGACACCTCACACGGTGGAACGGATAGCAGGGTGAGAGCATTTCCAGACGGTAGGGCTATATCCAATCGGTGACTCTTTTGATGATCCAGATTGAGGAGGCTGCTTTGAGGGGTAGGAGGAAGCAGCGGCATTGATTGGAGATCGGAAAAGGCAACTCCAGGCCTGGAACAGACAATAAACTGACAAATTTCAAGCAAGTGTGTGGCGTGTTTCCAACTTGGAAAGTCTAAAAAGGCATCTAACCCAATAATAAATCCGAACTCTGTGCCAGTCGGGAATTCATGTTTGATTCCTTGAACGGTGTCGATACTATAGGACACGGTGGGAGCCCGCGCTTCGCGGTCATCAACCACGAAATGTGGATATGACTCTGTTGCCAGTCTCACCATTTCCAAGCGATGGTGGGCTGGAGCTAACGAGGTGGCAGGTTTGTGTGGCGGGTCGCCGGTAGGGACAAAGATCAGGCGGTCTAGAGCGAGTGTTCTGTGCACAAAATTGGCGATGTGTAAATGCCCATTGTGAATGGGGTTGAAGCTTCCACCTAGAATACCAATGAACATAGGGCTACATGAGGTACGATGATATTAATATGTATAGGGGGACACCCTATTTGAGGCCTGAGCTAAGCTACTAACCCGGTGGGAAAGGGGTGCCATCTTAGGAAATTGGGAAGGTGAGTATCATTCTGGGAAGAAAGCAGTCTTTTCCTTGATTGCCAACACACAAAAACTTGGGCCCTGTGTTTTCCGGACCGTGGCGGGTTTCTCAAGATTAGTAAAGAGGGTGTGAGCGAGGCTGACGTTGCATGCTCCTGAAGCGGTTATTCTCAGCCCTTTTACTTTTGCTTAGGTGTCAGGAACTGAGGGAGCTTTTTAAGCGAATCCACCTCCATCTTTAACCGGCCTATTTCTGCATACAATTCCATGTGAGCGGGATTATTTCCCTCTTCGACATTTTCTCCCCTGGTGTCGAAGAGTGTTTTGGCTCCTCTTTGTATTTGCCTCCTCCACTGGCTAATGAGCGCCGGATGGATTTGATAGTGCTTAGCTAATTCGTCAACGGTTTGTTGCTCCTTCAAGGCTTCAAGGGCGACTTGAGCTTTAAATTCGGCGTTGTACGGGCCACCTTTCCAATGAACGCGATGGTCATGATCTCGATCCAAAAGTTGGCCTTTGAGGCGTCTGTTTTCGGCCTGGGAATCAAAATATGTGAGGTGGGATATTTCCCGTTTTTCCTCAATGCCTCCTTGAGGAACAGGGGAATAATGGGTGTCCAAAAGGTCCATCCTTTGATGAGACGGATTTTCCTTCTCTAGGATTGACGGGGGTAGGGACTGTACGTGTGGTGGTATGGTGAGTTGAGTGTCAGCTAGCTTTTCCTCAGACGGCAATTGATAAAACACGATGCCTGAAATCTTGGCTCCATGTATTTTTAATTTTTTGATGGCAAGTTTCATGTCTTTGCGGGAGGTTGTCCCAGGACGAACAATCACCATTGTCTCTTCCACGTGACTGGCGAACATGGAGATTTCATCCGTTAATAACACTGGAGGACCAATAATAATGACATGGTATTGAGCCGTCTTACACCATTGTAAGAGCTGTGGAAATCGGTCGGATGGAAATTCTTCGGGAGGGAGAGCCGCCCATTGTCCGACCGAAACGACCTGAAGGTTTGGAATCTTCGTGTCTTGGATAATGGTGTTGATCTCGGCGGAATTAAACAAAAAATCGCTCAGCCCATTGGTTGGGTGATTGGGTCTGTGCAAGGGTACGATGGTGTGAAGGCTAGGATGGGAGAAATTGGCATCGATCAACAGCACCGGTCGAGCGGTCTGTTCCGTGAGCAGTTTGACCATATTTTGAGCTAAAAAAGTTTTTCCCTCATGAATGGTCGGGCTTGTGATGAGCCAATGGTGAGGGATTTTTGGAGACGAAGGGTCTTTTTCCCCATCAGTGCATTGTTCAAGGAATTCGAAAAGGAACTCTTTGGTCTTTGAAATTGTTGGAGATGAATGTCTATTTTCTTGTTCCATCGAGCCTGAATCTGACAACCACCCCAAGAATGGGAGCTCGGGTGAAATCTTTTTGAGATCGGCTGGTTGCTGAAGATATCGTTTCTTTCGAGCAAACCCTTCTAGAATGGCAGCGAGTCCGATGCCCCCACCCAGGCCAACAGGAAAGCCCAATAGGATTGTCAAGATGGGATGAGACCCAATGGGGGTATTTACTGGGAACGCAGGTCGGGTAATGCTGACTTTGTCGGAAATTGTTGTTGCGGACTCGGTTTGGGGCTCCATTTCCTTTAGGAGATTAGTATATCGGGCCTCCTGTTGCTTGACATCATTCGTCAGCAGTGTCAATTCCGCGTCAATCGGTGCCGGTTGATTTTGGGATGTTTCGGCTTCGTTGATTAGCTTGGCTTGAGGGTATTCAATGAGAAAACTGGCCAGTTTAGCTTTGGCCTCCTCCAGGGTTTTTTTGGTGCTTGTTAATTCTACTTTTAATTCTTCTGCCTTTTTCCAGGATGAGTATGTTGAGCCTGTTTGGGTTGTGGCTTGACTGAATTTTTCCACATAGACCGTGGCCACGGTGTTCGCCATTTCCGAGGCAAAACTCGGGGTCACTGCCTGGGCTGTGATGGTGACTGAAGAAGTTGGTATTGCCCGTGACACGAGAACATGGGTTTTGAGCCATGTGAAGATTTGCTCTTCAGGTAAATTTTGCGAAATGTTTTCTGAACGAACTGTAGGGTGGGGTTCAAGGAATTGGGAGAAAGAGAAGGGTGCCCATTTGGGGAGCTTTCTTTCTAGTTTCTGAAGGTACCATCGAAGGGATGTCTTCCACGATTTCTGTGCCCCAGTGGTTCCTTGCATTTTTGAGCGAAAAGATTGATAGCTTGGGCTGTTGCTCCGATAAATTTTGTCTGCGGATTCTTTTATATGTTGAGGGTCTTGGAGGCTCTTGATATGAGTTTCTAGCTGGCTCTCAGAAAGGCTTTGAAATATGGGGTTGGTTTTTGAATTGGCGGCCCCGATATTGCTTTGAGTCTCAAAGAGCAATTCTGATGAGGACTCATAGATGGGAGTTTGGGAAAAAGACCAGGCTCCCGCTAGAGCTAGAGCACAAAACGTGGACGCTATAATGAGCCAACGGTACCGATAGCACAACCTGAAGAGCTGGTTCGAGGCCAGAGATGTAAGGAAATTTTGAGGGAAAGCTGTAGGGAATGACCCAAGTAAGTTCATTGGATTGCCCACTTAAAACCTGTACGTTTCGACAAAGTATATCTAAAAAAGGATTCCCTATCATCTTCCTTGAGTGTAAGGAACCTCATTGGTGCCCCGTTTGTTGGGGATATTAACTAATGGAAAAGATAATAGTGGATTATAACGGATTCGCGCTCAATACCACATAGGACTGGGCAGGAGCAATGACCGCGCGCGCGTCACCTCCCGCCATGTTCTGGCGTATGAATGCGTTCCTCGGTGAACGATAGGAAATGTTGTTTATGGAGTTAACGCTAGGTTGTCGCGATGTATGACTTCTTCATATTCCAAGGAACCCAAGAGTTCTTGGATTTCTGATGTCTGCTTGCCTTTGATGCGTTGGAGCGTTTCCGCAGAATAATTGCTGAGGCCTTGCGCGAACGCAATGCCTTCCTTGGTGGTACAGCTGACCGGATCACCCGGAAGGAACGTGCCTTTGACAGCCAAAATTCCTGACGCTAATAAACTTTTTCCTCGGAGGACCAGGGCGGCCACGGCCCCTTCATCTAGCGTGATTTCCCCTTTAGGTCTCAGGGTAAACGCGATCCACTGTTTACGGTTGGTGAGAGATGATTCGCTTGAAGTAAACAAGGTTCCACTAGGGTTTCCTTCCAGTGCCTGGCTTAACGCCTGTGGTGTTTCCCCATTTAACAACAGCATGGGTACGCCAAATCGTCCGGCTTGTTTGGCGGCCTGAATTTTCGTCACCATCCCCCCACGACTGGCTTGGCTTCTGGAGGCTCCTGCCAGATTTTCAATCTGCTTCGTAATCGTGGTCACCAGGGGAATGAGTTTCGCGGAAGGATTGAGGTGAGGGTCTTCTTCATAGAGTCCATTGACATCCGACAAAATGACCAACAGGTCAGCATCGATCAAATGAGCAATTTGTCCGGCCAGGGTATCATTGTCTCCAAATCGAATTTCTTCAACGGCGACGGTATCATTTTCGTTGATAATGGGAATGACTCCTAGTTGGAGTAAGGTCGTGAGAGTGTGACGGGCGTTGAGAAAACGACGTCGGTCAGCTAAGTCCTGATGGGTTAACAAAATTTGGGCGATTTTATGCCCAGATTCTTCAAAGGCCATTTCGTAGGCATGTAAGAGTCGGCTTTGCCCGACCGCCGCAGCTGCTTGTTGGAGAGGCACTTCTTGCGGGTAGGTTTTTAATGCTAAATGAGAAATTCCTGCCACGATCGCGCCTGACGAAACGACAACGAGTTGACGATTGTTACCTTGCAAGTCAGCAAATTCCTTGGCGAGCCTTCCGATTCGGTCAACGTGAAGGCCACCTCGGGAAGAGGCGACGAGGCTACTCCCGATTTTTACGACAATGCGTTTGCAGGCCGTCAGCAGTTGCTGGTGCATGAGGCTTTGTTCTCCAAGACCGCCTTTCCTAGGTAGGTCACCAATGATGGGAGCCCTTCTTTTGTGATAGCCGAAAGAGGAAAGCAGGGATATTCATGTTCGACGCAATAGGCTTGAAGAGCCTGCAGGTACAGCCCTTCGCCCTGTGAGTCGATCTTGGTTGCAGCAATAGCAAAGGGGCGTTCAAGCAGGGTGGGATCAAACGCCTTCAATTCGTTTCTCAACATTTCAAAAATACCGATAGGGTCTTGTTCCAGGCCTTCGGTAATATCAATCAGAAATAACAGTAAAGCGGTTCGCTGAATATGTTTGAGAAATTGGATGCCCAGCCCTTTGCCTTCATGGGCCCCTTCAATGAGTCCGGGAATGTCGGCCACGACAAATGAGCATTCTTCTGCCCATTCCACAACTCCAAGGTGCGGACGTAACGTGGTAAATGGATAACTGGCGATTTCTGGATGGGCAGAAGAGATTGTGGAAATTAAGGTGGATTTGCCGGCGTTGGGAAAGCCGACAAGTCCTACGTCAGCGAGAAGCTTTAATTCTAACGTCAGCCAATGTTCCTCTCCAGGAGTCCCGGGTTCGAATTCGCGAGGGCCACGATTGGTGGAGGTGGCAAATCGTGCATTGCCCTTCCCGCCTTTTCCGCCTTCGGCGACGACGAAGGTTTGGCCATCGGCAATGAGGTCGACGAGGGTGTCGCCCGTCTCTTCGACCTTGACTAATGTGCCGACAGGAACATAGATCACGACATTCTGGCCATTGGACCCGTGGCAGTTGGCCTTCAGGCCACGTACTCCAGCTTGTGCTGCGTAATGGCGCTGATAGCGGAAATCGAGAAGGGTCGACACACGGTTTGAGGCTGTGAAGATGACATGCCCACCATGCCCGCCATCCCCGCCATTTGGACCCCCACGGGGGACAAATTTTTCCCGACGAAAGCTGCAATGGCCTGAACCGCCATCCCCACCTTTGACAAAAATACGTGCGTGATCAATGAACATAGTCGTCCTATCTTACCCGGCTTATAGAAACAAACTGAAGTGAGTTCTACGAAAAGAAGGAAAGAATGGGGCGAAGAGTTATGCGGAGGGGTACACGCTGACTTTGCGTCGGACGGTGCCGCCTTCAAACTTCACGACTCCTGAGACTTTTGCGAACAGGGTATAGTCTTTCCCTAAGCCCACGTTGGTGCCTGGAAAGAATTTCGTACCGCGTTGGCGAACTAAAATGCTGCCACCTGACACGGCTTCTCCGGCAAAGGCTTTGACGCCCAAGTATTGTGGGTTACTATCGCGCCCGTTTCGGGATGAGCCGCCGCCTTTTTTATGTGCCATGAATCACGTCTCCAAAGCGAAAAAATATGGTTTATGGGGTCACAATTTCTGTAATGCGAACATGAGTGAAACCCTGTCGGTGCCCTCTGGTTCGACGGTACCCTTTGCGGCGTTTCTTCTTGAACACCGTAATGGACCGGGTCCGCGCATGTCGGACGATCTCAGCTTTGACCACAGCCTGGGCAATCGTTGGGGTCCCAACAATAGGGGCTTGATCGGTCTGGACAAATCGAACAGAATTAAATTCAATGATCGATCCGATGTCACCTTCGATGGATTCAATTTGCAGAAGGCTCTGCGGTTCAGCCCGGTATTGTTTTCCGCCTGTTTCGATTATCGCATACATGGTATAGTGGCTCCTTACAAAACATTCATTTTGCCAGCATGTTTACATTTAAGTCAAGATTTTAGTATATCATTTTCTTCATCGGAGCCAAGGGGAAACAAAGAAGGCTGTCATGATGCGAGTAATGGGATTACTTTCGTAGGCTTTCCGCAATTTTTGAGATAAGGATAGGGAACATTATTACGATGGTGACCGAATCAAAAAAAATATGGATGGATGGGGCCTTTGTTGATTGGGCGGATGCTTCCATTCATGTCTTGACCCATTCGCTTCACTACGGCTTGGCTGCCTTTGAGGGGATTCGCTGCTATGAAGGGCCGAAAGGGTCTGCCATTTTTCGATTGCAGGAACATGTGGATCGCTTGTTTGAATCCGCGCATATTACTTTGATGCCAATGCCTTTTCCCAAAAAAGAGGTCACGGAAGCCATTATTGAAACCGTTCGAGTGAATGAACTGGCCTCTTGTTATATTCGCCCCATTGCCTATGTCGGGTACGGCGCGATGGGGGTCTATCCTGGTGATAATCCCATCCGTTTGTCCATTGCCGCATGGCCGTGGGGCTCGTATTTGGGAGAGAATTCACTGACTAACGGGATACGGGCCAAAATTTCTTCCTTCACCCGGCATCATGTCAATGTGTCGATGACACGGGCCAAGGTCTCAGGGTATTACGTGAATTCCATTCTGGCGAAATGGGAAGCGAAAAAGTCCGGCTATGAAGAATGTATTCTACTAGACCCTGATGGTTACGTGGCCGAAGGTACTGGTGAAAATGTCTTTATTGTCACCAAGGGGGTTCTGAAGACGACACCGTTGACCTCCATTCTTGATGGGATTACTCGTAACTCCATTCTTCAATTGGCTCGGGCAAAAAAAATCCCCGTCGTTGAGGAACGATTCACCAGGGATGCCATGTATGTGGCAGATGAAATCTTCGTCACGGGAACGGCGGCTGAAGTCACGCCAGTCCGCGAATTAGACGACCGAACTATTGGGGAGGGCAAGCCTGGTCCAATCACCCAAGCGCTACAGAACGATTTTTTTAAAATCGTTCGAGGTGAAGATCCAGCCTATGCTCATTGGCTGACGCCTCTATAACCCCTTTCACCAAAAATCCGCCCGTCGCTAGGGTTCAAGCCTCTAACTCTTTTCTCTTCTGAACTTCAAAGAATCTAGCGTTTTTTTTGTATGTACGCCACTTAATGGCTAGATTATTAGGGGTCGCTTGGCGTGGAAGGGGTTGTATCTGATGGTGTCGAACTTGATGCGGCCTTGGGTGTCGAGGTTGTTGTGGGCGCCTTTTCAGTTGTAGGCGTGACCGTAGTGGTGGTCTCTGTGGTCGCTGAAGAAGATTCGTGGTGAGTTGTGGGGTGGAGATCAATCACGGTTGATGAGGTATTGGCTTGTTTCGAGAGGAGCGCCAGGCTCAGGGACGACATCATAAAGACGATGGCTGTCCCTACGGTGACCTTACTCAGGAAAGTCCCAGGCCCTCGGCTTCCAAATACTGTTTGAGACGACCCTCCAAAGGAGGCGCCGATTTCTGCGCCCTTACCGGCTTGGAGTAAAATTGAGGCAATCATGAGAAAACAGACAATAAGGTGAATTGAGACAGCTAATGTGTACATATGCTCTACGGTCCTCAGGGGCTAATTTATGAATCCAACTCGGCAATCTCGGCTATCTTAACAAAGGATTCCGAATTCAAACAAGCTTTTCCCACCAAGGCCCCATTAATGTCTGGAGATTGGAAAAGAGCCTGGGCATTGTCAGCCGTGACGCTGCCTCCATACAGAATTCTGATGTGTTTGCCTTTCAGACTCCAGTGCGTCGTGAGAAATGATCGAATGGCGGCATGAACCTCAGCGGCTTGCTCGACGGTCGCAGCCCGGCCAGTTCCGATCGCCCAGACCGGCTCATACGCAATTGTGATGGTGTTAAAGTCTTTGGCCGCTACACCCGCCAATCCTGCTTGTAATTGACGTTGGATGATTTCAAGCGTCTGGTTGCCTTCTCGTTCCTCTAATCGTTCCCCGATACAAAAGATGGGGTAAAGGCCGTGATGAAGAGCCGCATGGATCTTTTCATTGATGTTCTGATCGGTTTCCCCAAAGAGGTGGCGCCGTTCGGAATGCCCGATAATGACATACTGACAGCCCAGCTCCTGTAACATCAGGGGAGATATTTCGCCGGTAAAAGCCCCTTCGTCCTTTGCACAGACATTTTGAGCGGCGAGTTGTAGTGGTGAGCTAGCTAGCAGGTGAGACACGGCTTGAAGCGCGACAAAGGGAGGGGCTACCGCTAATTCCACTGATGGATGGGGTTGGTATCTGGCCACGATATCGCGAATCAGCGTTTCGGCTTGGGAAATAGTGTTGTGCATTTTCCAATTGCCGACTATGAATCGTTTGGGCATGGGAAAGGGGTGCTTTCAGGCAGGGAAAATATACCGACTGAATGGTTAATAGGGGCGGTCGGGCAAGGCGGCAAGCCCAGGCATGAACTTGCCCTCAAGTAGTTGGAGTGCGGCGCCACCACCGGTCGAGATGAAGGCCATGCTTTCCGACTCGCCAGCCTTATAGACAGCCAAGGCCGTATCGCCTCCACCCACAATGGTTTTAGCGTAGGCGTTGGCAACCGAATGGGCCAGGGCAAACGTCCCACGGGAAAACGCGTCCCGTTCAAAGACACCCATCGGCCCGTTCCATAGGATGGTTTTGGCGTTCTGGACAGCTTCAGCAAAGAGGCGGACGGAAGCTGGCCCGATATCCATCCCATACCACCCGGGAGGAATTTCCTGGATGGTGACAATCATGGTTTCTGCGTCAGGTTCCAAGCTGGAGGCTACGACGCAGTCAACGGGCAGATAAAATTTGATTTTTTGGGCCATGGCCTGTTCCAGAATTTGTTTAGCCAAGTCCAGCATATCGTCTTCGACCAAAGATTTTCCGATTTCAAAGCCCAGGGCCTTGATGAAGGTAAACGCCATGCCACCGCCGATGATAACCTTGTCTACTTTTCCCCCAAGATTTTTAATAACGCCAATTTTTCCCGAAACCTTCGCTCCCCCTAAAATCGCGACGAAGGGACGAACCGGATTTTCCACGGCTCCTTCCAAGGCTTCGACCTCACGTTTCATCAAAAATCCCGCAGCCGAAACTTTCACGTATTTGGTGATGCCGACGGTTGAGGCATGCGAGCGATGAGCTGTTCCAAAGGCTTCGTTGATATAGACATCGGCAAACGCTCCCAGTTGAGATGAAAACTGGTCGTCGTTCTTTTCTTCGCCGGGATGAAAACGTAAATTTTCCAGAAGGATGACGTCTCCAGCTTTGGCCTCTTTTACGGCGGTTTCAACCTTAGGACCGATGCAGTCATCCACAAACACGACGGGCTTGTTGAGTAAGCGATGCAGGCGTTTCGCAACCGGTGCCAGGCTGAAGGCTGGGGTTGGAGTGCCCTTGGGTCGTCCCAAGTGCGAACACAGGATGACGATGGCATCTTCGTCAATGGCCCGATTAATGGTGGGTAACGCGGCGCGCATACGTGAGTCGTCGGAAATTTCGCCGGTATCATCAAGGGGGACATTGAAGTCCACCCGAATGAGGACCCGTTTGTTGCGGAGATCCACCTGGTCGATGGTTTGTTTGCTTAGTTTCATGCCTCCCTCTGTCTTCCTTGAAAGCTGGAGTATGGCGGGATCTTTACCGAGAGAGCCCGCAGTTGGGTCCTGAATTATCCCTTTTGGGCGAGAACCTTAACGAGGTCGCGTAAACGGCACGAATATCCCCATTCATTGTCATACCACGCAAAGACTTTGACTAAACGTTTGTCCATGACTGAGGTGAGAGGTGCATCGACTGTTGCCGAATAAGGGCATCCATTGAGATCAGTCGAAACGATTGGGGCTTCAGATACTTGCAAATATCCTTTGAGTGACTCTTGGGCGGCTTGTTGAAATGCCGTATTCACCGCTACCGCATCGCAATCTTTTTCCACCTCGACTGAGAGGTCGATGAGGGAGACATTTGGTGTGGGGACACGGATGGCCATGCCGTCGATTTTCCCTTTTAACTCCGGAATCACGAGATGCAAGGCTTTAGCCGCTCCTGTTGATGTGGGAATCATCGACAAAGCGGCAGCTCTCGCTCGGCGCAAGTCCTTGTGCGGAAGATCGAGTAGCTGTTGATCATTCGTATAGGAATGAACGGTGGTCATAAACGCATGTTTGATGCCGAATTCTTGTAAGATGATTTTCGAAACCGGGGCCAGACAATTCGTCGTGCACGAAGCATTGGAAATAATCGTATGAGCTTTCGGATTGTATGTGGATTCATTGACTCCCAGCACAATGGTGATGTCGGGATCTTTCGCCGGGGCGGAAATGATCACGCGAGAAGCTCCGGCCGTCACATGTTGACTCGCACTCTGGTGATCGGTAAATCGACCGGTCGATTCAATCACAAAATCAACGTGGAGGTCTTTCCATGGCAAGGTCTTGGGGTCTTTCATGGCAAAGATACGAATCTGCTTGCCATTGACTGTTAACGAATCCTGGTCGTGCTGCACATCGGCGTGAAAGCGCCCATGTATGGAATCGTAGGTCAGAAGATGGGCGAGCGTTTTGGCATCCGTTAAATCATTGATGGCGACAATCTCAATGTTGGGATCTTGAAAGCTGGTCCGAAAGAAGTTCCGTCCGATACGTCCAAATCCATTGATGGCAACACGAATACTCATGTGAATCTCATTGTCCCCTATCGGAGA
>Ga0224496_10001515_pt1 | contig 14397 bp, 12 predicted proteins | sample SF_Jul11_sed_USG_2_FD_168127 | JGI IMG/M metagenome (GOLD analysis project Ga0224496, IMG submission 168127) | Sediment microbial communities from San Francisco Bay, California, United States - SF_Jul11_sed_USGS_8_1 | ecosystem: Environmental > Aquatic > Marine > Sediment | place: USA...
GATGATGCACAGGCAAAAACGAGGATCCGGTTCGGCTACTGCGCTAGCCATTATTCTGGTCGGTCTCGGACTGGCTGTTGGCTGGTTCGGCATCGCACCGGCCGTGTTCGGAGCAGGTGCGAACCCTTACGACGCAACGCTGGCCGCCGAGTCGGCTCCTCAGTCGGCTCCTACCGGCAACGTTGCCCAACTGGTCGCCGGAGATGTCGTGGCGTCGAACCTACAAACCTCCCAGCCCCGCGATCCGTTCCGACCCTTGATTCTCGACGACGGCACGGCCGCGTTCGGTCCTGGCGCAGGTGGACGCAACGGGATCACATTCAAAGTGAACAACATCCAGTTGGATACTGACGGCACGTTGACGGTCGAAGTGGAGCTCAACGGCACAATCCACACCGTTGGAGTCGGCGACACGTTTGCCGGGTCGTACAAGGTCATCTCCATTACGCCACCGGATGAGAGCGCCGGTACCTTGGGTAGAGCGGTGTTCCTGTTCGGAGACAACGCGTTTGAGGTCGTGGAAGGCCAAGAGATCCTCAAGTGATCCGCGCCGACCGGCGCGCGAACTGATCTCGTGTACGCTACGGCTCCTATGTCGAGATTACTCACATGCTGCGTTTTCTGACCGCCGGCGAGTCGCACGGGCCGGGTTTGGTTGCGACGATCGAAGGCGCCCCCAGTGGCTTACCGTTCCTGCGCGACGAGCTAAGCGCCGAGCTGGCCCGGCGTCGCCTCGGCTACGGGCGCGGCAACCGGATGAAACTCGAAAAAGATGTACTGGAGATTCTCGGTGGCGTGCGCCACGGATCCACCCTCGGAAGTCCGATCGCCGTGCTGATTCGCAACACCGAGTGGCCCCGCTGGGAGAAGGAGATGTCTCCGGATCCTGGCGAATCCGATCGGGCCCTTACGACCCCTCGCCCCGGGCACGCCGACCTCGTGGGTATGCAGAAATACAACACACATGATGCCCGTAACATCCTCGAACGGGCGTCGGCGCGCGAGACGGCCGCTCGCACCGTTGTCGGCTACGTGGCCAAGCAGCTCCTGAGTTCGATCGGCGTGGCGGTGCTCTCGCATGTCGTGGAGATCGGAACCGCCCAATCCGACGGGGTTCTGCCGATGCCAGAAGATCTCGCCGCCATCGACGAGTCGCCGGTTCGGGCGCTGAGCGGCGAAGACAGAATGATCGCCGAGATCGAAGCGGCCAAAGCCGATCGTGACACCCTTGGTGGAGTGGTCGAGGTCGTTGTCCATGGCCTGCCGGTCGGCGTAGGCTCCCACACCCATTGGGACCGACGACTCGATGCTCGGCTCGCCTATGCCCTGATGTCGATTCAGGCGATTAAAGGCGTTGAAGTTGGCGACGGGTTTCAGTCGGCGCGGCGACGGGGCTCAGCAGCCCATGACGAGATCTACCGCGAGGGTGACGAGTTCATCCGCAAGACCGATCGGGCGGGCGGAACCGAAGGCGGCATGACGACCGGCCAACCGTTGCGAGTCCGCGCCGCCATGAAGCCGATCTCGACGGTCATGCGACCTCTGAATACCGTCGATGTCGACACCAAGGAGGCCGATGTGGCGTTCCGGGAACGGAGTGACGTGTGCGCGGTCCCGGCAGCCGGGGTCGTGGCAGAGCAGATGGTGGCATTCGTCCTCGCCCAGGAACTTCAACGTCAGTTCGGCGGTGACACCGTCGGTGACTTTCAGACGAATGTCGCCAGTTATCAGAAGCGCCTGCGCAGCTTTTAGCCAGCCGGAAGAGAGAGATCGTGTCTCGTTTTGAAGTACTCGCCCACGGTGCCCTCGCTACCGAGATTGTGGCCGGGCCCGGACTGACCCGCCAGCCAGTCTTGCCTGATCGCCCCGGGCGACATCAGGTTGTGGTGTTCACGCAGCCTGGTACGCCGCGCCTCATCGCCGACGGGGTTGCGGCGCGGCTGGGGGTTGAACATACCGTGATCGAACTACCCGACCGGGACGTAGCCAAACGCTGGGGCCTGGTCGCTGAACTCTATGAGTCGCTCGCTCAGCGTGGGATGGGGCGCCATGACACGATTATCGGGATCGGAGGAGGAGCGCTGACCGATGTGGCAGGGTTCGTAGCGTCTACGTGGCTGCGGGGCATCGAGGCCGTCTACGTACCAACCACGGTGCTCGGGGCCATCGATGCGGCCATCGGTGGGAAGACCGGTATCAACCTGGCCGGCAAGAACCTGGTTGGCACCTTCACCCATCCTGGCCGGGTGGTCGTCGACACCGACATCCTCGACGCCCTACCCGTCGGCCTCAAACGGGAAGGCTGGGCCGAAGCCATCAAAGCTGGGTTCATCGCCGATCCAGAACTCGTGGCGCTCTTCGAGCAGTTCCCGGAGAATCCGCCCATGGTCGAAGTCGTCGACCGGGCGATCGCCGTGAAGGTAGATGTCGTCAATCGTGACTTTCGGGAAGCCGGGCAGCGCATGATCCTCAACTTTGGTCATACCATCGGTCATGGTGTCGAGATTGCCGAAGGACTCAGCCATGGTGAAGCCGTTGCCATCGGGATGGTCGCAGCCGCCGAGCTGTCCACGCGCAAATACGGCTTCGACTACCCGATGAGTGATGTCTTGGGCTCGATGGGATTGCCAGTGTTCTCAACCGCTGATCGAAACCGGGTCGAAGAGTTGATATGGCTCGACAAGAAGCGGGATGCCAAGGGCTTGAAGATGGTTCTCCTCGACGCCGTCGGGTCCCCACGAATCGACTATGTCACTCAAGATGAGGTCGCCGGCGGTTTGGCGGCGATCGGGTTGGGTTAGCACCGCTAGGATGCTGCCACCGACCGGAGCTACCAGATGATCTCTACAAATGACGTCAAGCCAGGCATGGCGATCAGTATTGAGAACGGACTCTTCACGATTATCGAATATCAACATGTCAAACCCGGAAAGGGCAAGGCGTTTGTTCGGTTGAAGTTGAAGAACGCCGAAACCGGAGCGGTGATCGATCGGACGTTTCGGGCCGGGGAAGATGTCGACCGCGCGGTCATTGATCGCAAGGACCATCAGTTCTTGTATCAGGATGAACTCGGATATCACTTCATGGATCTCGAAGAGTTTTCCCAGTTCGCCGTATCGGAAGAAGATGTGGGCGATGCGGGTACCTTCCTTGTCGAAGGGGCGACCGTCGTTCTCCCTCTGTATGAGTCTCGGCCGATCGGCGTCGAGCTGCCGGCTTCGGTGGAACTTGAGGTGACCTTCGCCGAACCCGGAGTGAAAGGTGACCGATCCTCAGGTGGAACCAAACCGGTGACGGTGCAAACCGGACGCACCGTCCACGTTCCACTCTTCATTGAAACCGGAGATGTCATTAAGGTCGACACCCGCACCGGTGAATACATGACCCGCGTGTGAACGAGCCTCGCGACGCGGCGCTCACCGCCCTGTATGCCATCGACCTGCATGGGCAGATGGCCTCGTCGGATTTGCCCGACAAAGCCCAACGACTCGTGCGAGGGGTTTCCGAGCACCTCGAGGAGCTTGATGAGCGCATTAACGCGGTAGCCGAAGGCTGGCGCACCGAACGAATGCCGGCCGTCGACCGGGCGATACTCCGACTCGGCGCGTTCGAGTTGCTCTACGAAATCGATACGCCTGTTGCGGTTGTGCTTTCGGAGGCGGTTCGACTCGCCAAGCTGTACTCCACCGAGAAGTCTGGTGGCTTCGTCAATGGAGTCCTCGCCAAACTGGCTTCCAATCAGTCGGCCTGAGCGTTGAGCACCAGGTCACTTGCCACCTGAGCGACGGCGACGATCAGCAGCACGATCAGCCAGGCGGTGGGATGGGGCGAACCGACTACCTGAACTACCGCTCCGGCGATCAGTACGACTCCGGCACCTAGCAATCGACGTATGGCTCGCTGACTATTGATCCCGCGGCTGCCATCTTTCTCATTGGCAAAACTGATCAAGGCCATAAAGCTCAGGGCGCCGGCCATCCCGCCCGAGGTCAGCCAGAACTCTCCATGATCGAGATGTTTGGCGACGGCTTGCTCCAGTCCGACCGCCACGATCACCAGGGACGCGGCAAGTGGCATGTGGGCATAGATCCAGGCCGTCGGCTTCCAGGCCTTGGGTCGCTCGCCGGTACGACGAACCACCGATCCCTCCATATTGTCGAAGTACATCCACCAAAGTCCGCCGGCGATCGATACGGCGAGGGCCGAGTTGATGATCAGTTCGAACGACCAACTCTGATGCGAAATCGCTACGACTGTCGCGGCCATGGACTCGCCAAGGACCAGAATCGTGAACAGGCCGAAGCGCTCGGGAAGGTGTTCGACGTCGAGTGGGACCTTCGCCTGGATCTTGCGCATCGCGAACGGGGTTGCCACCGAAACGATCAATCCGATCGCCCACAGCCAATATCGAATTGGAGTTGGTGTGAGGATCGAAATGCCCCAGATCACTACCTCCGCCGTGAAGCCTTTGAGGTATCCGGTGATGAGTCGCTGGGTGATCGGAACATGCTTGCGCGCTCGGGCATACATGATGATGAGGATGACCCGCGTCACGACGTACGAGGCGGCAAAAGCGACTGATGAATCTGCTGTGTCGCCGGAGATGGATGCAGCCATCAGGGAGATCGTGATCATCTGCGCGACGGCCAGGACTCGCTGACCGAAATCGTCTGTATCAAACCGGTCCGCATAGAAGGTGTACGAAGCCCACGCCCACCAAATCGGCACGAAGAACCCGATGAAGAGGCCGAAGCCGGCCCACGTGGTGTTCTCCAACAGGCGTACCCCAAGGGCGGCGACCGCTACGACGAATACCAGGTCGTAAAAGAGCTCGGTCCAGGTGGCGTGTCGGCGTCCTTCGCTGTCCTCGATCGTGCGCAGGCGAGGGGGTCTAATGGTGACGTACTTCATGCAGCAGCTCTGGCCTCTCGATGGATCCTGTTTTAAGTAGCCCCCGGCTGCGGCCACACTACCAAGCAATCCTGGTCGGTTTCCACTAGCTTCACGCTTCAAGGGAGGAAGCTGTGCCACATCATCTGCATTTTTGGGGTGTGCGGGGATCCATGCCGGTCGGAGGTGCCGAAACCGCCCGGTATGGTGGCCACACGCCCTGTATCACCGTCGACGGCGGCGGCCGTTCCCATATCGTGCTCGACGCCGGGACCGGTATCCACCGGTTTCAGAAAACACTTGCCGACCCCGGCCCGGACGGTTGGGACTTTCATGTCTTGTTCACCCATTTTCACCTTGATCACATCATCGGCCTGCCGTTCTTCAAGCCGTTGTTCGACGCAAGAAACCGGTTTACTTTCTACGGCTATCCCTACGACGGCAGGCCTGTAGACGAGGTCGTCCATGGCATCCTGGCCCCACCGTGGTTTCCGGTAGCACTCGCCGACGTGCCGGCGTCACAAACTTTCATAGAGTTGACCGGGGAACCGCTGTCGATTGCGGGCATCGACATTCAGCCAGATCAACTTGAACACCCGCAGGGAGTGGCCGCGTTTCGCCTGATGGGCCCCGAACGGTCGGTGGTGCTGGCGACCGACTACGAACGGGGGGTCTCCACGCACCTCGATGCTCGGCTTGACCGGCTGGCTAGTGGGGTCGATGTTCTCATACACGATGCCCAGTACACGCCGGAGGAATACGTCGCCGAGCATAAGGGCTGGGGTCATTCGACGTGGGAGATGGCGGTTGAATCGGCCACAGCGGCCGGCGCCAAAGAACTCATTCTCATGAGTCACGACCCCGATAGATCGGACGAAGAGGTGGATGCACTCGTCGAGGCCGCTCGCCAGTCTGGGTTCCCGATCCGGGCGGCTTACGAGGGTCTCAGCCTCGACATCTGACCGGCCTGGAGGCGATCAAAGGAATCGGCAGTTCGTGTTAGAGTCGCCTTCGACCTTTAACGACAGTCCAGTGAGGCTGACAAGGGAGAAGAAGATGGACAAAGTAGGTACGGTGTCGCCGTATCCGCCATGCACCAGGTCGGTCGACTAGGTGCCAGAGGTTCTCGACAGGGACGATCTGGGTCGGGCGCTGCGTCGCATTGCTCACGAAATAGCCGAGCGCAATCACGGTACTGCCGACCTGGTCCTGCTTGGCATTCCCCGCCGAGGTGTCCCACTAGCCCAACGGATCGCCACAGTTCTCGAAGAGATCGAAGGACCGAAGCCGCCGGTGGGTGCCCTCGATATCTCGATGTATCGCGATGACATCGCCTCACGTCCAACTCCGACGATGCATGGCAGTTCGGTCCCGGTGGATGTTACCGATCGAACGGTGGTCCTGGTGGACGACGTTCTCTTTACGGGTCGGACCATCCGGGCGGCGCTCGACGCGATCAACGGTTTTGGCCGACCAGCCGCCGTTCAGTTGGCGGTGTTGGTCGACCGTGGTCACCGCCAGTTCCCGATACGGGCCGATTTTGTAGGCAAGAACCTGCCGACGTCAGGTATCGAAGAAGTTGTGGTGGCCGTCGAAGAGGTCGACGGCGTCGACTCGGTCCGGGTTGAGGTCGCTGAATCTCCTTCAGGACTCGAACCATGAGCCTGCTCACGATTGAGGGAATGGATGCGGCCGAGATATCGAGGTTGCTGGACCTTGCTGACGGTTTCGTCGAGGTACTCGATCGTCCGGTCCCGAAGGTGCCGGCGTTGCAGGGACGGACGATTGGCATGCTGTTCTACGAAGCGTCCACCCGGACCCGGATGTCGTTTGAGCGGGCAGCCAAAGCGTTGTCGGCCGACACGATGTCGTTCACTCCTTCGGGTTCGTCGGTGTCGAAGGGAGAATCGCTGAAGGACACCGCACTCACCGTGGGATCGATGGGGCCGGATCTGTTTGTGGTTCGACATGGATCGACAGGAGCGCCCTGGCGGGTCGCCGAATGGACCGGCCTGCCCGTGATCAATGCGGGGGACGGCGCTCACCAGCACCCCACCCAGGCGTTGCTCGATTGCCTCACGCTGCGACAGCACTTCGGGTCAATAGACGGTCTGCGCGTCGCGATTGTCGGAGATATACGCCACAGCCGGGTGGCCCGTTCAACCGCTCAGGCTTTCGCAGCGATGGGCGCATCGGTGACTTTCGTCGCTCCGGCAACGCTGTTGCCCTTCGACGTCGGGGGGTGGCCGGTGGAAACCACCAGTGACTTCGACGGCCTCATTGCCGAACTTGACGTGGTCTACATGTTGCGTATTCAGCAGGAACGAGGAGGTGGCGACGTGTTTCCCTCCATCGGTGAATACGTAAACCGGTTTGGCTTGACCCGTCGACGCGCCGATCGTCTCCCGGCTCACACCATGGTGCTGCATCCCGGGCCGATGAACCGCGGAGTCGAGATAGACCCGGCTGTCGCAGACGGGCCGCGTTCCCTGGTCACGAAACAGGTTGCGAATGGGGTAGCCGTGCGAATGGCGGTCCTTTTCGATCAGCTCAGCGGGACCGGCAGTCGATGATCATCCTCAAAGGCGGGACCGTATTCGGGGCTGATCAGACGTTGGCCGACGTGGCTGTGGATGGCGGTCGTGTCGTCGAGATTGGGACAGTTGCCGCCGGACCCGATGACCGGGTGATCGATTGCAGTGGTGCCTGGGTCGGACCCGGACTGGTTGACGTCCATGTCCACCTGCGTGAACCCGGTCAAGAATGGAAAGAGGACATCGCGTCCGGATCCCGATCCGCAGCCGCCGGGGGTTTCACCACCGTCGTGGCGATGCCGAATACCGAGCCCGCCGTCGACTCGGGTCAGATGGCCCGGTACGTTCACGATCGGGGCGTCGAGGCCGGTGTCGTGCGGGTCGTCCCTTCCGGAACCATCAGCCTTGAACGGGCGGGAAGGAAATTGTCTCACATCGATGACCTGTGGGCGGCGGGCGTGCGAATCTTCACCGACGACGGTGATTCTGTTGCGGATGCAGGTCTGCTGCGTCGGGCCATGGAGTACATCGCCGAGCTGGGTGGGATTGTCGCCCAACACGCCGAAGACTCGGGGCTAGCCGGCCGCGGCCACATGCACGAAGGGGCGATCTCGTCTCGCCTGGGAATGATCGGGCTCCCGTCCATGGCCGAGACCATCATCGTCGAACGTGACATCCGGTTGGTGGAGCTGACCGGATGCCGCTACCACGTCCAGCATGTGTCTGCCCGGGCGACGATTGAGGTCATTCGGAGAGCCAAAGCGGCAGGACTGCCAGTTACGGCGGAGGTCGCCCCGCACCATCTCGCGTTCACGGACCGTTTGGTCGAGTCGATGAATCCGGTTGCCAAGATGTACCCGCCGCTACGTTCAGATGAGGACGTCGCGGCCCTGCGCGTCGGCCTGGCGGATGGGACGATCGACTGTGTGGCCACCGATCACGCCCCGCACTCGGCCCACGAGAAGGATGTGCCGTTTGAAGAAGCCCCGCGCGGGGTGATCGGATTGGAAACGGCCGCCGCCGCAATAAACACGTCGTGCGCTCTGCCGATCGCGGACTTCTTCGACCGGATGGCTGTACGTCCGGGTCAGTTGCTGGGTCTGGAGACCGGCCCCCTGGTGGTGGGCTCTCCTGGCGATGTCACCGTGTTCGATCCGGCCGCGAATTGGACTCCCGAAACCTTTGTCTCCAAGTCGGCCAACTCACCCTGGATTGGTCATGAACTCACCGGCCGGGTGCGGTCAACGATCTATGGCGGCCAGGTGTCGTTTCAACTGGGAGAAGATGGGCAATGAGTGAAGCGCTGGCGGTCACCGCCGACGGAGCAGTGTTCCGAGGACGTTCGGTTGGCGCCGACGGGATAACGACTGGCGAAGTCGTCTTTAACACCGCCATGTCGGGCTATCAGGAGATCTTCTCGGATCCGTCATACGCCGGTCAGGTGGTGGTGATGACCGCACCGCATATCGGCAACTACGGCACCACGCCCCACGATGATCAGAGCAGTCGGATCTTCGCTTCCGGCGTGGTTATGCGGTCGTTGTCCCGTCGTGAGTCGAACTGGCGGTCAACCGGAACGCTTGCCGACTATCTGACCGGTCACGGTCTGGTGGCGCTCGCCGATATCGATACCCGGCGTCTCACCCGCCATATCCGCGACAGAGGCGCCCAGCCGATCGCCATGGGTGCCGGAGTGACCGAGGGCGAACTGCGAGATGCCGCGCAGTCGGCTCCGAGCATGACCGGGCAGGATTTGGCGACCGGGGTGTCGACCACGAGCGAATATCGGGTGGACTTCGAGGGCGAGTCCCGGGGCCACGTCGTCGCGATTGATCTCGGTCTCAAACGCGATATCGTCCACAACCTGGTCAGTGGCGGGTTCGACGTAACGGTCGTTCCCGCCAACACGACCGCCGCCGAAATCATGGCGCACCGCCCGACTGGAGTTTTCCTGTCGAACGGGCCAGGCGACCCCGAACCGCTCGTCCGCCCCATCGCCACCATTGAGTCTTTGCTCGGGAAGGTGCCGGTGTTCGGGATCTGCCTCGGCCATCAGCTACTTGGTCTGGCGCTGGGCGGCCGGACCTACAAATTGCCTTTCGGGCACCACGGGGGAAACCACCCGGTGATGCGCCTTGACGACCAGCGAGTCGAGATCACCAGCCAGAACCACGGTTTCTCGGTTGACCCCTGGTCGATGTCCACCGAGCAGGCGGTTCGGATGACGCCAGGAGAGTTGGCGGGTCCCCATCTTCTGCCTGAAACCATGGACTCTGCCTACGGTCGGGTGGTCGCATCGCATCAGAACCTCAACGACGGCACCCTGGAAGGTCTGCGCTGTCTGGATGTGGCAGCCTTCTCGGTTCAATTCCACCCGGAAGCCGCACCTGGTCCCCACGACGCCCTCGGGACCTTTGATGACTTCGTCGCGCTGATGGGAGTCTGATGGGCAAACGTACAGACATTTCTTCGATCTTGCTGATCGGATCGGGTCCAATCGTCATTGGACAAGCCTGCGAGTTCGATTACTCGGGTACGCAAGCGGCGAAAGTCCTGCGATCTCACGGATACCGGGTCATTCTCGTCAATTCCAACCCGGCAACGATCATGACGGACCCCGAGTTCGCGGACGCGACTTACATTGAGCCCATCACGGCCGAAGTCGTCGAAGCCATCCTTGCCAAGGAACGCCCGGACGCCTGCTTGCCGACCCTGGGCGGGCAGACTGCCCTCAACGTGACGACCGAGCTGGCCGCCAACGGTATCTTCGAGAAGTACGGCGTCGAACTCATCGGAGCGGGCGTCGACGCAATCCAGCGAGCCGAGGATCGCGGTCTTTTCAAAAAGACCATGGAAGATGTGGGAATTGCCACCCCGCGCGCGGTGTATGCCCGTTCGATGGCTGAGGCCATGGATGCGGTCGCCGAGATCGGTTATCCGATCATGATCCGGCCGTCGTACATCCTGGGTGGCGGGGGTACCGGGATCGCCCACGATGAAGCCGAGTTCATCAAGAAAGCGACGTACGGTCTGAATTACTCGCCGGTCGGCGAAATCCTTGTCGAACAATCGGTGGTTGGATGGAAAGAGTATGAGCTAGAAGTCATGCGGGATCGGGCTAACAACGCGGTCATCGTGTGCTCCATCGAAAACCTGGACGCGATGGGGGTTCACACCGGGGACTCGATCACCGTAGCGCCTATTCAAACCCTGTCGGATCGTGAGTACCAGGATATGCGTGACGAAGCGATCAGATGTCTTGAGGCGATCGGCGTCGAAACCGGAGGATCGAACGTGCAGTTCGCCGTCAATCCGGCCACCGGCGAGCGGCTCGTTATCGAAATGAATCCCCGGGTGAGTCGTTCGTCTGCGCTGGCTTCGAAGGCAACCGGGTTCCCCATCGCCAAAATCGCCGCCCTCCTCGCTGTCGGGTTCACCCTGCCGGAGATAGCCAATGACATCACTGAAAGAACTCCGGCCGCCTTCGAGCCGGCGCTCGACTACGTCGTCGTCAAGGCGCCAAGGTTCGATTTTGCGAAGTTTCCAACCGCATCCAACACGCTCGGCACGTCGATGCAATCGGTGGGCGAGGCCATGGCGATCGGACGGACCTTCCCTGAGGCCCTTCAGAAGGTGCTTCGGAGCCTGGAAGTGGGTCGGCGAGGGCTAAATGCGGATCCGCGGGAGATGTCCTACCGGGCATTCACCGACGAAGAGATTTCGGACCGTCTGGTGACGCCGACGCCTTCGCGGGTCTTCTACGTTGGGGACGCGATCCGGCGCGGTTTTGCCGTAGACCGTATCGCCGACCTCACCGGCTACGACCCCTGGTTTGTCGACCAGATGGTCGAGATCTACGAGGTCCGCGAAGAGGTCGAAGCCGCCCAGTTGCTCGGAGCGGCACGGGATCCTGGCGTGGCCGATTTACTACGCCGGGCCAAGCGAACCGGGTTCTCCGACTTGCAGCTGGCCTTCCTGTGGGATCGAGATGAGGACTTCGTCAGGGCACTGCGTCACGAATTGGGTATCCGGCCCACCTACAAGACTGTGGACACCTGCGCCGCCGAATTCGAGGCCCACACTCCCTACATGTACTCGACCTACGAGGAAGAGGACGAGGTCCCGCCGGCCGACAAGCCCCGGGTGATCGTTCTCGGTTCGGGGCCCAACCGGATCGGGCAGGGTATCGAATTCGACTATTGCTGCGTTCACGCGGCGTTTGCGCTCAGGGATGCCGGATATGAAACCGTTATGGTCAACTGCAATCCCGAAACGGTTTCGACCGACTACGACACGGCGGACCGGCTCTACTTCGAACCGCTGACCGTCGAAGATGTGCTGGCGATTGTCGATGCCGAACAACCCGAGGCAGTCATCGTCCAGTTGGGCGGACAGACCCCGCTCAATCTGGCGGCCGCCCTCGAAGCGCGTGGGGTCCCCATCGCAGGCACTTCGCCGCGATCGATAGATCAGGCCGAGGATCGGGAACAGTTCTCTGCCCTATGCAAGTCGCTGGGGATCCGGCAAGCACCCCATGGCATCGCCCGCTCAGCGCTCGAAGCAGGCGAAGTGGTCGATCAGATCGGCCTACCCGTGCTGGTCAGGCCTTCATTCGTCCTGGGTGGTCGGGCGATGCGCATCGTGTACACATACGAAGAACTGTCGGTGTATCTCGACGAGATGTATCAGACCGGTGAAGTGGGCGACGGGAACGCCAGTACCGGGGCGGGTTTCGATTTGTCCGAGGCGCCCCTGCTTATCGATCGCTTCCTGGAAGCTGCGACAGAGGTCGACGTCGACGCAGTCTTCGACGGGCATGAGCTCCTGGTCGGAGGCATCATGGAACACGTCGAATCGGCCGGCATCCACTCGGGTGACTCGGCGTGCGTGACCCCACCTCCGACCCTCTCCGATGACGCGATCAAGACAATCCTGCAGGCGACCGAAGACCTCGCCAGAGGTCTGCTCGTGCGCGGATTGATCAACATTCAATTCGCCGTCAAGTCCAATGATGTATACCTTCTTGAGGCCAATCCGCGGGGATCGCGCACCGTGCCTTTCATCTCGAAGGCATCGGGCGTGCCGCTCGCCAAAGTTGCCACCAGAGTCATGACTGGAACCACCATCGAAGCACTTCGACGGGAAGGCTTGATCCCGCCCAATTCGGACAAACCGGACTTTTTCGCGGTCAAGGAAGCGGTACTTCCCTGGGATCGGTTCCCTGATGAAGACATCATTCTCGGTCCCGAGATGCGAGCGACCGGGGAAGTCATGGGAATCGCCGAGTCGGCCGGGCTGGCGTACGGGAAAGCTCTCCTGGGTTCAGGGATGAGACTGCCCCATGCCGGCGGCGTTTTCCTCTCGTTGGCCGATCGCGACAAGGCGATTGGCCTGGCGGCCGCTCAGGCATACATGATGCGCGGGTTTACCCTGTACTGCACCCCGGGTACCAGCAGGTACCTCAACCATCACGGCGTCCCCAACGAAGTTGTCGACAAGGTCGGCGAGTCAGCCAACGACACCCTGGCGTTGATCGAAGACCAGAAGGTTCAGCTCTTGATCAACACACCGCGGGGTAGCCGGGCGCACACCGACGGTTGGAAGATGCGCATCGCCGCCCAACACGCCGGGATTCCTTGCGTGACGACCGTTCAGGGGGCTCTCGCGGCTGCCCGTTCGTTGCAGGAAGGGCCGGACGCCCTTGTACGGGTGAAAAGCCTCCAGGATTGGCACCGTGGCTAGCACGGCGATGATCGCGTCCCTCGGCCCGCTCAGCTTGTCGACGCCGCTCGTGGCCGCTTCCGGAACGATCGGGTCGGTGGTCGAATTTGCTGCCGTCACGGACCTTTCGGCTTACGGAGCGGCGACCGCCAAGTCCGTGTCGCCGGTTGCCTGGCCAGGCCGGGCCGCTCCACGAGTGGCCCCCACCGAAGCGGGCATGTTGAACGCGATCGGTATTCAAAACCCCGGGATCGACGCCTGGGTGGCCGACATCGGGCCTCAACTGTCGGCGCTTGGAGTGGGGGTGATCGGGTCGGCGGTCGGTTATACGGTCGACGAATACGTGACGGTGGCCGCCAAACTTGCCGGGTGCGATCTGGTGGCCATCGAGATCAATCTCTCGTGCCCCAACCTGGAGGGCAAAGGCATGTTCGCCCTCGACTCCCAGGCGACGGCCGACGTCGTCCGCTCGGTTCGCGCAGCAGTCGGGCTGCCGCTCGGAGCCAAACTCAGTCCGAACGCCGTCGACGTCGGAGAGATCGCCGCCGCTGCAGCTGAGTCTGGAGCCGATTGGGTGACGGTCGGCAACACCGTATGGGGGGCCGCCATCGACATCGAGCGTCGCCAACCCAAAATTTCGGCGGGGATCGGCGGCTACTCGGGAGCGGCCATCAAGCCGATCGCGGTTCGGTGCGTTCTCGAGGTGCGACAGTCGAATCCGACGCTGCCGATTCTCGGACTTGGCGGGGTGCAGTCAGGCGAAGATGCCATCGAGTTCATGATGGCAGGCGCCAACGCCGTGGGGATCGGAACCGCCCACTTCGGCTCTCCGAAAATCGGAAGAAAGGTGTTGCGGCAGATGCAAACTTGGTGTGAACGCCACGGGGTATCGGACGTACAGGAACTCGTGGGGGTGGCCAGATGAACTCACCAATTCTGGTCGCTCTCGATCTCGAATCTGCAGAAGAGGCGATCCGTCTGGCAACTGACCTTGAGCCTGTCGTTGGCGGCTTCAAGATCGGGCTTGAGCTGCTTATGGGACCGGGCCCTGGGACGATCGGCGCACTTGTCAGGCTCGGAAAGCCGGTCTTTGTAGACGCCAAACTTCACGATATCCCGAATACGGTTCGACGCGCTTCACGACAGATCGGTCGGGCCGGCGCCCGGTGGCTGACCGTTCACGCGTCGGGAGGCGCCGACCAGCTTGAGGCAGCGGCCGAAGGTCTGGCCGAAGGTGCCGGGGTAGGCGAGG
>Ga0224496_10001517_pt1 | contig 14384 bp, 12 predicted proteins | sample SF_Jul11_sed_USG_2_FD_168127 | JGI IMG/M metagenome (GOLD analysis project Ga0224496, IMG submission 168127) | Sediment microbial communities from San Francisco Bay, California, United States - SF_Jul11_sed_USGS_8_1 | ecosystem: Environmental > Aquatic > Marine > Sediment | place: USA...
ACTGGCCTTGTCCTCGACAGCGTTTGTGCTCCAGCTGCTTTCCGAGCAAAAATTACTAACATCTACCTATGGTCGAACATCCATATCAGTATTGCTACTGCAGGACCTTGCGGTTGTCCCTCTCCTGGTACTGGTACCTCTATTGGCGATGCCCGAGTTAAGCCTGCGAGTGGACATAGGGATCGCACTAACTGAGTCCCTCATCATTCTCGTGCTGGTTATTTTAATAGGACGCTATTTATTGCACCCGGTACTGCATCGAGTGGCTCTTTCTGGTAACGCTGAAGTTTTTACTGCATCAGCCGTACTTATCGTGCTTGGCGCCGCACTGGCAACGGAACATGCCGGCTTATCTATGGCCATGGGCGCATTCCTCGCTGGCCTGCTTATTTCAGACTCATCGTACAAGCACCAGGTAATGGCTGAAGTCAGGCCATTCCGTGGCATCCTCCTGGGCCTGTTTTTTATGTCAATGGGCATGTCTCTCAACCTCGATCTATTACTTGATGGCCCTCTCGTATCCCTGGGTTTAATGGGCATACTGATTTTTATTAAGGCAGCTATACTTTTGCCCCTTGTTTACCTGTTTGGACTAAAATTAAATATTAGCTTTGCTGTTGCACTGATACTCGCACAGAGTGGCGAATTTGCGCTGGTACTATTTTCCCTGGCATTCCAGTCTAACCTCCTGACCGACACCCTGTTTCAACAACTACTACTCATTGTGCTACTGAGCATGCTTATAACGCCCCTGCTTTCCTATTTTGCATCCCTGCTAATTACAACAAAAACCCTGACACAAAACGAACAACCTGCACCCCCTATCACCGCCCCCATTGTACTTGCAGGATTTGGTCGTGTCGGCCGACGTATAGGTGAAATACTGACACTTGCGGACAGGCATTATGTTGCCCTGGACTCTGATGCAGCTCTCGTAGAAAAAGAACGATCAAACGGGTTTCCCGTTTTTTACGGTGACGCATGCAACCCGGAGCTATTAAAAGCCGCAGGTGCAAATCATGCACAGCTTATCATCGTCACATTAAATAACCCCGTCGCAAGCGAACAACTGGTCTCAACATTTCGCAAATCACATCCCGACACCATCATTTATGCTCGCGGGCACAGTTTAAACCAGTGCCGTGAACTACGCAGACTGGGTGCCTCCGGTGCCGTATCCGAAAACATAGAAGCAAGCCTGGAACTGGCTCGACTGGCACTGACCATAGTCGATGGCGATCACGAAAAACAACAGACCATACTGGACGGTTTCAGGCGCAAATATTATTCACAGATAGATGATATCTCCAACCTGTAAAAACAAGAGGCTCAATATGACCGACAAAAAATCACACTGGGAGAGTGTCTATAGAGAAAAATCACCACTAGAAAAAAGCTGGTATGAAGACACACCCGAATTATCATTACAACTTATCCACAACACACAGATTAACCATGGACAGGCCATTATAGACATAGGCGGGGGCTCCTCAACACTGGTAGACCACCTCTACGACGAAGGCTATACAAATATTTCTGTACTGGACATTTCCTCAACAGCCCTGGCCTACACTCGCAACAGGCTCGGCGATAAGGCCAATACCATACAGTGGTATGAGGACGATATTACCCTCTTTAAACCTGCCCAGACTTTTTCAGTCTGGCATGATCGTGCCGTATTTCATTTCCTTACAGAAATGTCAGACAGGAATAAATATGTCGACATATTGAAACAGGCACTTGAGCCAGGCGGACACCTCATAATTGCGGCATTCGCCATCGGTGGCCCGACAAAATGCAGCAACCTCGATATTGTTCAATACGATGCAGGCAAACTAATAAACGAGCTAGGTGAAGGCTTTGAATTGGTCGAAGAGATCAATGACATACATATTACACCGGCAAACAAACAACAGGAATTTGCCTACTTTCGATTTATTAGAAAATAGCTAACGCCTGACTATATATGGTAAAGGCATGGCGTTAAAAAGGGCGCAAATCAACATGTTTTAGCGCTGGATCCTGCTGCAATCACCACCCAAGGTGAACCACGAATATCAGTGCGGGCCTATATCCTGCCAATAGTAAAACATGCTTAGTAATAAACCAGGATGGCAATGGGGAAGCACCCATCTTGAAGACAACCTCTACGGGCTTAAAATAGCCTTGCTATACAGCCTCACATAATTTAATGATCCAAAATAAGCAGCTGCTGCTTTAGCCCCGACATTAATCAGGGGGATTAATACTACTGACTGGCGCCAGGTGATTTTTTATAGCTATAATACTAAACAGCTTGGTATCGATACCAACGGAAACACCCCCTCAAACTAATCAAGATACTGGTTTCGTACTTACCCCCCCTTACACTCAACCAGGGATAAGATCGAAAACAGAGGAGAAAAAGATGATCACCTTAAAAACCACTACACTCACTACCCTGCTCCTTACCATTGCACTATTTGTCAGTGGCTGCACAACCACAGGCGGCACAGGCTACAGTGCACAGAAAGTTGTTTATCACATTAATTATGACGACCCGAAAATGCAGGCAGGTGCACTACGCAATATACAGAATCATATTAATGCCGTCGGCAAGGAAAACATGGATATGAAGGTCGTACTCCATGGAAAAGGCCTGTCACTGTTATTAGAGCCTGAATCGGTGGCAAATACAAAACTAAAACTTGGCAATGCCACAGATGAAATGCAGGTTAAAATCAGCAGCCTTAAAGAGCAAAAGGTTGTATTTAATGTTTGCGCCAATACCCTCAAAGGCAAAAACATAAAATACGATTCTGATCTTTATGATGTTAGCGCCGCCGACATAGTCCCCAGCGGCGTTGCCGAGCTCGCACATTTACAGTCCATGGGATACACCTATATTAAACCCTGATATACGCATAAAAACATCCCGCCCAGGCCTGTGTCATTTCACGACCCTGGGCGGAATATCAATTTTTCAATAAGAAAAAATGAGAATCGTCATATTTTTTATACAAAACACCCCGCAATTTTTATATCTTACACACGACTTCGATCTAACCACCAAATTTATTTAGGTCATATAACGCAACCACTATGTGTTATTCCCCGTCTTCGTATTTCTTTAAACAATATTTATTCGCCTTATCAAGAGCTTAACAACTGGCACATTACCTGCACTGCCCCTATGCAAACAATCAAGATAAACCAGACATGCATAAAGAGTGGTAATAATGACTTTTCTCAACACAAACAAATCACAACTCGTAACATTCATTTATCTCAGCCTGCTTGGCCTATCTGTTAATAGCCATGCTGAGGACCTGGGAATAATCCAGGTTGAATCCAGCACCATTGCTGATCGATTCGAAAACAAACGCTCAGAACCCTCCAATATTGGTGCCATTAGTGGCGAACAGGTCGATGACGCGCATGCACAGAATATACAGCAGTTATTACAGACTATCCCCGGTGTCACTACCGAGATTCAAAGCGGTGACTCATTAAAAATTCATATTCGTGGCATTGAGAACCAGGTATTCATGGGCGAAAAACCCGGTGTTGCCGTGGTCATTGATGGCGTGCCGGTATTTGAGCGTACTGGCCGTGTCAATATTGACCTTGATAATATCGAAACCATCAAGGTCATTAAGGGTGGTGCATCTTATTTATTTGGTGACGATGCATTATCAGGCGCTGTCATCATCACCACCAAGCGTGGCGCCAAATACAAGGGCTACAAGCTCGCAGCAGAAGCCGGCAGCTTTGGTTATGATAAAGAACTGGCACGCGCCGGTTTTGCCAACGATGATGCCAATGGCCATATCCAGATCACCCATCGCCAGATTGATGGCTATCATGATGACTCATCTTCTGCGTCAGATTATCTGAACGGTAAACTTCAATACTATATAAACAACAACAGTGACGTCATTTTTGGCTTTGAAGTTGCAGACCGTTTAAAAAATAGCCACGGTACGGTTACCGGCATAACAGCGGCAGATATTGATCCCAAAAGCACCAACATCATTGACTATAACGATTACGCCAATAACTATGATGTTGCTTTACAGAAATTATTTGCTACCTACTCAAATGACATGGGTGACAATACCAACCTGATGCTTAATCTCTACCAGTTTACTGATAACACGAGCTATAACTCCTCGCCTACCAGCGCCGACCCGACCCGCTACAATAATTTCAATGATTATGACCAGCTACAACAGGGGCTCAAAACCGAATATCGTGCAGGCGGAAAACAGTTTGCCTGGATGGCGGCCGCAGATCTACGCGACAATAGCTATGACAACAAGGTAACCTACCTTGACTGCGCAGATGCGTGGGGACCATGTACAGTTGGCTCACTAAAAGATAATAATCAAACCGATGAACAGGTACGTGCCATTTACGGAGAGTTAAAGTTCCAGGCCACGAAGCAACTGACATTAACTCTCAATGCACGTTATGACACTATTGAACTGGATTACACAGACAAGCTGGATACAGACAATAATGGCAACAAGGATTTTAATGTCAGCTCCTCTCGACTCGGCGCAAATTATGCGCTGAAAGATAACATCGACCTGTATGGCAATGCCTCTAATGGCTTTCGCGCACCGACCGTAACCCAACTCTTCATCGGCAGCAATTCACCCACCAGTAAAACCGCCGCCAACCCCGATCTGGTGGAAGAAACTGCAACCAATCTTGAGTTCGGTATCAGAAGTAACATGACATGGGGCAGCACCCCGGTTGAACTGGATATTGCCCTATTCCAGATCGAACGTGAAGATTATATCCAGGCATCAGCTGGCCAATACACCACTGGCACCGATAGTAGCTATGAAAATATTGGTGACATCCAGAACCGGGGTATTGAAATGTCATTATTATCTACGCCCAGCCGACAGTTCAGCTGGGAACTCAGCTACACCTTCCTCGACTCAAAATACACCGACTATGCCCTGTTCAACCTGCAAACCGACCCGATTGCCGGTACCTGTCCCGCAGGTGCTACAGAAATTCGCAGGGGACCCACAGTAACTAACTGCCTTAATCCTTATGACAATACCGGCAACGTAGTCCCACGCACCCCCAGTCATCGCGTTAATTTGAACCTGTATAACCGGATAGCGAATAACTGGCTTGTTACTACCGAGCTTGATTACAGCAGTCGTTACTACGTCGATGAAATTAACCAGGAAGAAATTAGCGGCCAGACTGTTGTTAATCTGCTGCTAAACCATAACCGCAAGATAGGTGATTACAACTGGTCATTTTTTTCCCGAATCGACAACCTGCTGGATGAAGAGTATTACAACACGGCCCGTGGTTATAGAGACAGTAATGGTGATGGCGCATACGATGCGGAAGACCTGTCCCTCGTGGTTAACCAGGGACGCACCTGGACGCTTGGTGCCGAGGTCACATTCTAATGAGAAGAAAACATCTGGTAGACCAGTTACTGCTCACTTCTATACTGTACTTAACGACGCTGGACGCCAGCGCCATTATGACGATCAAACCCAGACCAGCCGAGCCCGGCCATGAGCATCATCGTGGCATGGGTAAAGTTTTTACGCTGACCGGTTTTGAAAACAGCACCATACGCCAGGTTACCCCTGACCTGGACATCATAAACCTGGGCGCAAACCAGCAACAGATTCCGTTCAAGTCGATGGGCAAGGACAACTACCATGCACTGGTGGCAACACGTAACCATAATGGTGTCGAGGAAACTGCAATTCGTTATATCTATGGTCGTGGTAAACCCACTGGCCATAGTCCAAAGGAATTAACGGATCTTCAAAAATCAACCCTGGAAATTGTGCCTGACCCAATACCTCGCGAACACTGGCATTACAAGGCGGGACACGAGGCCGCCTTTATTGTTCGATATAAACACCAGCCACTGGCATCCATTGCCGTAAGTTTGGCCACTAGCCACGCATCTATCGTCAATGCCCGCACTGACGCCAGGGGGCGTGTTGTATTTACCGTACCGGATGATTACAAGGTGGACAAACCGGGTCGCCGAGAAAACAAACCCGCCGAACTTCTGGTACATGTTAAACACCAGCACAACGAAAAAAACTATGCCACCTGGCTAGCGGCCGATTATGAAGCCAATCCCGCACAGTGGAAAAATACACAAATGGGTGCATTAGTTGCTACGGGTGGTTTTATCTTTGGTGCATTCATTACTGGACTTGGCCTGACAAATAATTCCAGTAAAAGAAGGGAGCTGTAGCTGATGTTTGGTTATCTCAATATCAATCTTTCCCTGGTGCGCAAACTGGTGCAGCTGTGCATGTTCGTCTTCATGGTCTACGGATCAACAATCGTCGGCTACTATGCGGCCGACAAACTCAGTAATGCACTACCTGCTTTATCCTGCGCCTATGACACGCAGACAGCGGACTACTGCACGCTGATTCCATTTCAACATCAAATGGGCCATCGCATCGGGCCAGTAGTGGCTGCCGGCGGCAATATACTCCAGGCCTTCATGCCATTCTTTATTACCCTGGCCACTTTTCTTGGCCTGTTTGTCTTGTTGAATAAAGCCTTTTGCGGATGGGTTTGTCCACTGGGTTTTTTCCAGGAAGTGATCGCTATGATTGGACAGAAACTGGGCCTGAAAAAAACTGAATCACTGGATGGTGCCCTGGTAAAGCGTATTCGTCCGGTCAAGTGGCTAATGCTAAGCGTGCTTATTTTTGGCCTGCCCATTTTATCGGGTATTGGTTTTGTCAGCCACGACCTGGGCGATCCCTTCTGCCAGATCTGCCCCAGCCGAATACTCACCACCCTGGCCACGGGTGATACGGCACAACTCAATGTTAATACTGCCAGCCCGGTCGTGATGACCCTGTCGATACTTGCTGACTTTATATTTGGCCTGATCATCGCACTCGCCCTCACCATACGCCAACCCTTCTGCCGTATCTGCCCAATGCTGGCGCTGCATGCGGTGTTCAAAAAAATCGGACTTGTTCGACTGGTAAAGAATGCCAAACCCCGCTGCGAAAAATGTGGCCTATGCGCCAGGGCCTGCCCTATGGATATCAAGGAAATCCATACCGATATGCAACACAAAGATGTATTGTTTTCCGACTGTACCTTATGTGGACGCTGTGTTGAGTTCTGCCCGGACAAAGATGTGTTGCAGATGAAGTATGCTTTCTTCCCGATCATCAGTGCGGACCCACAATATTTCAAACGCCGCAAGAAATCCCAGACCGACTGGGAACAAAAAACACTGTTCGGAAAAAAATGATATGGATCCGATAACACTAACACTACCCGCTGCACTAATCGCAGGGCTGGCCTTTGGTGCCGGCCCCTGCAATGTCACCTGCCTGCCCTACCTGGGTCCAGTTTTTCTGCAGGGCGAAGGTGTACAACGTGCCTGGCGAATCGTGCTACCGTTTACCCTTGGTCGCCTCTGTGGCTATAGCCTGTTAGGTCTGCTGGCCGGTCTCGCAGGTCAAACACTAACGGCATTGCTGCAGTCATCACTTGCCGGTTGGGTTCTGGGTATTGCGGTGATACTGGTGGGATTTAACCTGCTACGCAAAAAATCAACGCATAGTTGTACTCAACATACAGCCCACATAAACGAACAGACCGTCTCTTTTGCAGGCACCGCCGACAAGCGCAATACACCTAAGGCCATGATGCCCAGCGCCCTGTTTCTCATGGGCACTGGTATGGCGCTCAACCCCTGTGTACCACTCACGGCCATATTGGCCGCTGCAGCCGCTAGTGGCAGCGCCCTGCTGGGCATGGGCCTGGGGCTTACATTTGGTCTCGGCGCAGTCGTCATCCCGGCATTTGTCTTTGGTCTACTAATCGCCCATTTTGGCGCTGAACTTAAGCAGCAACTGGGCAACTGGTCGAAGCACATAGAAAAGGCCAGCGGCAGCCTGTTGATACTACTCGGACTAGCCACTGTATTCGGCTGGGTGCAGCCTTGATTAAGGTGACCGCCTACTCAGCAGATAAAGAAAAAAGCGTCCTCAAAAATCATAGACGACTTTGTATGACCGATGTTAAAGACGACAGAAATCATCGACAGGGCGATTAAAAAACAACCCGATTCACGACCATAGCGATTACTGGAATCGAAACAGGAATAACTGATACGTTATGATTTAATCTTTAGTAAAAAATAGGGCGAGCCAGTAACAGCTACTTAAGTGCATACAGCATTCGAAATGTAAACTGCCTTGAAAAGGAGACCCCGTCAGGTGGCAGCGGCAAGGGCAAGGCAGACTTAATCGCTTCTGTTGCGGCCTTTTTTAAAATACCATAGTCGCTGCTAATGGCTAGCTCGCCAATATCACCATCCTGGCCCAGCCTGAAGCTGACGGTCACTTCACCCTCGATGCCTCTGCGCCGTGCAGCCCCTGGATAAAACTTGAACTGCTCAATGTGTGACATGAGATGTTGTAGATATTGCTCACGCTGTTGTGCCAACCATGCGGCATTTGATGGTGGCACTAACATTTGTGGCTGTGGCTCTATTTCTGTTTCTACAACTGGCTCCACCGCAACTGCTTTTGCCCTTTCTTCGGGAATAATTTTCCTGGGTTTTTTTATCTCTGGATTTTTTACTACTGGCTTCTTTTTAAGCACCGGCTTTTTTTCAGGCATATAGGGTTCTGTCATCCTGAAATTCAGGCGGGTACTCAGACTATGCGTATCCAGCCTTGACTGGTTCACGCCCCATTGAGCACCCCACTGCATAAACAACAGACCATGCACAAATGCCGCAAACAGGATAGAACCTGTCCAGATATTGAAATCACTGCTGTTCATTTTTCTCTGTGACAATATCAACACCCTGCGCACCCGCTTTACGTGACAGGTCTATCAACTCGACCGCATTACCCAGCCTGGCGGCACGGTCACCTTTTATGCGTATCACCTTATCTCGCCTCTGCGACAATTGCTGCCGCAACACAGTTTCAAGTGTCACTGCGTCCATTTCTGTATTTTCATACAGGTACACGCCATCATCCCTCACCACGACTTCAAGCGTATTATTGTTTTCCAGTTTTTCGCCTGTTTCAGCCTTCGGCAATTCTATGTTAATTGCCTCTTCACGCACAAAATGCGAGGTCAGCATAAAAAATATCAGCAGCAGGAAAACAATATCGATCAAGGGCGTCAGGTTGGGTACATGACTGCTACGCCTGTAGCCTTCAAACTGCATGCACCACCCCTTTACGGTGATGACTGGCTTCTACAGTATCCGGCTCACGTTGAATCTCATCATGGGGCAGATGCTCCAGCAATAACATCGAGTAACAACGCATGCTATGGGCACGCCTGTCGGCCATACCCTCCAGCACATGCAGCAACAATAAAATCGGAATCGCAACAGCAAGCCCAACACCAGTGGTTAGCATGGCTTCCCAGATACCTCCCGCCAGTGCCTGCGCGTCCACCTGGCCACCAGCCAGCTCTATCACCATAAAGGCCTTGATCATTCCCATGATGGTACCGAGCAGACCAAGCAGGGGTGCTGTATGCCCCAGTATCGACAAGGTCCTGAATCCCCGCTCCATTGACTGTAACTCTGCCGAGCCATAACGACTGGCAACACTTTGCAGGTCTTTTGTATTTTTTAATTTGGCCCTGACAATGCCCTGCATTAACCGCGCCTCGGGCCCTTTCATCCTGCCCAGTTCTTTTTCCAGGCTGTCACTCTTAATCGCTGCCAGCAACAGGTTTTCGAAGTCCTTTACTGGCTGCCCCATAATTAGATAATGAACGAAACGCTCTAGTACAATCACCATGGCGATGAATGAATAGGCCAGCAATACCCAGACGACAATGCCACCTTTATCAAATATTTCTGCAATGGTCATTAAGATTTAGCCTTTTCTTTGCTACTGGCCTCAAGCCATTTATCAAGATCAGTTTTTTTCAGTCGTCCACTAATGGCGGCTACCCGTTTACCCGCAAGGTAAAAATAACTACGCGGTAACTCGCCGTACCATTGTGGGTCTATGCTGTAACGAATACGCTGCTCCTGGCTGGTTTCAAACACCCAGTGACTAATGTCTAGCAGCCGGTTCTGTTTCATCACACCGACAATCTCTTCCCCACGTGAAGGCTCATCAGTCGAAACCATGATGATATCCACTGCAGGGTTTTGTTTATGAAACGCAGTGAGCAGGGGAAGCTCCTCCATGCAGGGCGGGCAATCCAGTGACCATAACACCATGATAAAACTGCCCTGCTGTTTCTGCTGCAGGATCTGCTGATAACTGCCCTGATCAAAACTGGCGGGCATAGCACCCGTACCAAATGAACACATCAGCAGCAGAAACAACCAGTATGGATTAACTGTTCTCATCTAATTCACACTGATTAATCGAAAACCTTCGACTTCAGTCTGCCATTGCAGATAGACCTGGTCCTTGTCTCGTATCAAAAAAGGATAATCTGCAGACCCTGCTGTTACCGCAATCTTTTCTGCCTGTTGCCAGCTATCACCATTGTCTGTTGATTTCTGTAGCCAGACACTTTCTTCTTTGCCATCAAACTGCTTCCATGCCAGCCATACTGTATTTTCACGATGGATCACAGTGGCATGCGATGCTGCTTTAGAAAAATCGCCAAATTGCACCGCCTCGATCATACGATTACTGGCCTGATCATGCCGCGCATAAAACAGGCCGTGCCGTGCCGCTGCATTATTAAACCAGACCAGGTGGTAATCGCCGTTATCATTTATCGACATATCCGGCCCATGGTGCGGACAGGCATCGATATGCCATTCGTCAAAACTGACGCGTTGAGGCTTCGCCGGTGTATCTTTCGACAGGAAATTCACAATCGCATGATCACGCACATCCTTACCATAAATATTTCGCCACAGGATGACAGGGAGATCCTTTTCATCAAAATCAATAATCACCCGGCAACATTCACAGCTGTGATCGATGATTTTCTTATCTGGCTTAAACGACTTACCACCATCATCGGACCAGCTAAAATAAACCGCGGCGCCGTGATATTTTTCGCCGCTCTTTGCCGCCTTAAAACGATCACGTTTATCCAGCCAGGCAATATAGACATCACCCTGCCTGTTTACGCCCAGTGCATCAAAGCGATGACCGGTTACATCCCAGTTATCATTGACAATCACCGGCTCTGAAAAATGATAACCGCCGTCTGTTGAATAACTGAAACGTATATGACCGGTGAATCGTTTTTCCAGTGGCATGGTCCAGGAGACATAAATAGCCCCCTTCTGGTCAAGCGCTATCTTTGGCCGATTTTCACCACGCGCCGAAATCTCCTCAGCAATGCGGTTAACAGCCAATGCAGGTGAAAAACTTTTTCCTTTATCATCAGAGTAGTTCACATAGACATGACCACCATAGGCCCAGGCCAGCCATAAACGCCCGCTGGCATCAAATACCGCACTAGGCGCCAGTGCACACTTCACGCTGGCAGCTTGTGCCACATCGCAACTACTGACAGGTTTTTTGGTATGTTGTTTATGATCACCACTGGCCAGAACGTTTCCAGTGAAACTGGCCAGCAGCAATAACAAACACGCTTTGTAATATCGGTTATACCCTGTCATTAGAATTTATATTCAACACCTGCATAGACTGTACGCGGCATACCTGGCGCGAACTCGGATACCCCTGAGTATGATGCTGCTGTGGCATAACGTTGATCACTGGCGTTGATCACGCGAGCAGATAACTCGAGATTTGTATCCACAAAATAATTAACACGGACATTCAGTAAATTATGACCATCATAAACAGTTGTGTTATCAGGGTCATCTGTATTTGCCGCATCCATATAATACTCACCCAAATGTTCCCATTCCAGTTCCGCGTGACCGCCATTTAATATCGATGGCTTGTATTTTATGCGAACATTGGCAATCGTATCGGGTGCTGACTCGATATTATTACCGCTATAATCCACACCCTTCTGTAACCACTCTTCATAGGTATGCGAACTACGCGAGTAACTCATGCCCAGGCTCCAGTCTCTGGACAATTGCGAATTCATACCCAGCTCTATACCCTTGTGCAGGGTCTCACCTGCATTGACGGTGTATCTAACAGTCGATGGTGATGGCTCAGAGTAGGTAACCAGATCATCTTTCTTACTCATATAATATACGGAGACTTCATAACTCAAACTCTTGTTAGGCTCACCGCGCACACCCACCTCATAGCTATTTACTTTTACTGCATCCAGGTCTATTGATTCCGCATTACTTCCGGGCCTGAAAATCTGGCCTTCCGATGGCGCCCTGAACGCATGGCGATAGGATGCAAATCCATTTAACTTTTCTGTAAAGCTGTAGGTTGCACCCAGCTTGGGACTCAGGTGTGAAAAATCAACCGTGGCATCAGCAGGGTGGTTGTATTTTGCATCACGTGTCCAGCCATCAGGTCGCACTTTCAGTAAGCCGTCGGCCATTTTATTATCATAATCATATGACATACTGTCATAACGTAAGCCCGCGGTAATACGTAACTTATCCATAGGTGAAGTTTCTACATGCACATAGGGCGATACACCCTGGTAGGTCACATCGTAATCATAAACCTTCTCACCCAGAGTATAAGACTCGTATATTTTATCTGCATTTTTAACCGCATTGATACTGTACTCCAGGCGACTACCCGGCGTGTAATCTATATCCGCACCCACGATAACGCGGGTACGATTCGGTAAGAAGTCCATTCTATACTTGGCCAGTAAACCCAGTGAATCACTATCTGTTTTTAACTGCGTCGGATCATAACCCAACGACCAGTTGGCAATATACTCCATGCTATTTTTACGCACATAGGGAGTAACACTTAACAGGGTCTTACTGGATTCTTTTTCATAGGCCGATGACAGGCGCACTGCTTCAACCTTGCGATAGGAAATCGGTGTCATGTTTTTGGTTGGGTCATTAATATAGTCGTCTTCCGATAGACGCGAAGAACCCGCCGTCTGCTGGTCAATGTCGGACGTTGACAATAGTGTTTTTACATTGGCACCGGAATCCAGGCTTTGATCCCAGCGTAAACTTAGACTCTGGCGATCGTAATCTGTGGCATCTCGCCAGCCATCGGTATGGGTCAGGTTAACACTGGCACGGATACCACCATCTTCCCAGCCATTACCACCACTCACCATCAGGCGGTGCCAGCCATGGCCGCCGGCCTCGGCTGAAACACTGCCCTCTGCCTTCAGTGGTGAGGCCTCGCTCAATACATTAATAACACCACCTATGGCATCACTACCATAGAGCGAGGTTCCAGGACCTTTGGTCACTTCAACACCTGCCGCCTGCGGTACGTTCACTTCATACAGTGCATTGTGATTAAAAAACCCGGTTGAACGGGTGGGGATCCCGTCCTCAAGGTAGAGGTACACGGCGGAGGTGGTCATGGGCTGACGTATCGACGTCATGTGCCCCTCACCACCGGTCACATTCACATGTACACCGGGAATACGGTTGAAAATTTCCGAGGGGTGGGCGGGCTTTGTATCCTGTATCGCCTGTGCGTCCAGTTGGTCAACGGTTTCTGCGGTCTCTGCCCTGAGTGCTTCTTCCCGTGTTCCGGTGACGGTGATGGTGGCTGTCTCCCCAGCCTGAACAACGGGCAATGCCAGGTAACTGGCAACTAATAAGACACAGGTTTTTTTAACAACTTGAACCGACATACAACAGTGCTCCTCGGGATATTATTTGATTTATTCTTGGCTAATAGTCAGCAAGTTATACGCCAACAGCCAGAGCATTGTTTTTAAAGGAAATTTAAGAATACAACAGAAATAGAGCGCGTTATAAGACGCAGTACCTGTGTGATTTCACACAGTTGCTGCTTTAATGCTGGACTTTATTCGTATCATTTTATTTTTGGCCAAAGCCACCACCACCCGGTGTTTTAACCGTTAAACAATCACCCGCCCCTAGCTGCAATGAACACTTGGCCGGCAACCGCTTCCCATTCAATATATTTTCACCGGCTCGTGCATGGCCACCCGAGTCCAGGCCCCAGGGGCGATACTCGCGACGCTCGGTTAGCAGGGTAACATGGGTTCTGGAGAGGAATTCATATTCACGGACCAGGCCATTACCACCCGTATGCCTGCCCTCACCCCCCGACCCCTTTCGCAGGGCATAGGATTTAATGCGCAGCGGGTAATACATTTCCATCGCCTCTACTGGCGTATTCAGGGTATTGGTCATGTGGGTCTGCACGCCACTCAAACCCGGCCTGTGCCTACTGGCCCCCATGCCGCCACCAAGGGTTTCATAATAATCCCAGGCCGCCTGGCCAGCCTGGGCCACCGAGCCCATGGCCACATTATTCATACTGCCGTGACTCGCAGCGGGTATCTTTTCT
>Ga0224496_10001519_pt1 | contig 14362 bp, 8 predicted proteins | sample SF_Jul11_sed_USG_2_FD_168127 | JGI IMG/M metagenome (GOLD analysis project Ga0224496, IMG submission 168127) | Sediment microbial communities from San Francisco Bay, California, United States - SF_Jul11_sed_USGS_8_1 | ecosystem: Environmental > Aquatic > Marine > Sediment | place: USA...
GCCCAGCGAAACGGTGGCTATCGGCAAGCTGGCGGTGGCCACCGGCATCTGGCCCTTGCGGGAGTATGAGAACGGTAAGGTGGTCCATACCAAGGTGGTGAGCGAGCGCAGGCCGGTTGAGGAGTATTTGAAGCTTCAAGGGCGCTTCCGGCACCTTTTTGAGCCTGAGGTGAACAAGGAGTTGATTGCCGAGATTCAGGGAAGGGTTGATCGGTATTGGGATGGGGTTGAGGGGTGATCTCTCCCCCCCTTCCCATTGGCACGCCGCCGAGCACCGGAGAAGCTGGCGATAAAGGAGCTTAGGTAAGCGTAGCCACAAAGTGGCGGAGACTCCGACTTGTTTGAGTCCGCCGCAGGCGGGCGAGTTTTAAGCTCCCGCCAGTTTCGAGGAGCACAGGGGACCCTGCTTTAGCAGGGCAGCAGTGTAACGGCGAGTGACAGGGTGCATTTCTTCGCCGCTTCGCTGCTGGTTACTTTCTTTTGTGCAAGCAAAGAAAGTAACATAATAGAGTTGTGGGCAAACTATTGCTTAGCCTTTCTTCTTTTGCTTGCCCAAAAGAAGAAACAAGAAAAGGGCACCCCCGACTGTCCTGGCCCTGCGGGCTTCCTTGCGCTTCTCGCTGGAGACGGGACGCTCAAAACTCGGCTTCGCCTCAAACAGGTTGAGCGTCTTTTCCCGTCACCAGCTGTGATGCTCAGCAGGCCAAAGGGGGAAAACATATGATGACCGAAAAAAACCTAAGCTACTTCCGCACCAATGGCGACCTCCCGCTCCTTGTCGAGACCATCCCGGCCCGGCTCAAGGCAATCGCCGAACGGTACCCTGAGAACGAGGTGGTGGTCTGCCTGCCGCAAAATCGGCGACTCACCTATGCCGAACTGATCAAGCAAGTGGACGAGTTGGCCGCAGGGCTTGCTGCTTTTGGCTACACCAAGGGAGACCGGATCGGGATCTGGTCCACCAACAATATCGAGTGGCTCCTGCTCCAGCTCGCCACTGCCCGGCTCGGTATCATCCTGGTCAACATCAACCCGGCTTACCGGCTCAAGGAACTGGCCTACGCCCTGACCCGTTCCGAGGTCCAGGGCCTGTTTGTCATCCCCGCCTTTCGTAAGAGCGACTATGTGGCCATGCTCAGGGAGTTGTTGCCCGAGCTTGAATCTTGCCCTGTCCATGGCTTGCACAGTGAGGAGTTTCCCTTTCTCAAAAGGGTGGTCCTCTATGAGCCGGATGATCCGGCGGACACCAAGCGCCCCGCCCCCGGTTTCACCCTCTGGGCCGAGGTGCTGGCCGCGGGCGCGGACTTTGAGCCGGCCGAACTGGAGCAGCAAACCGATGATTTGTCATGTTTTGACCCGATCAATATTCAGTACACCTCCGGCACCACCGGCTTTCCCAAGGCGGTGGTCCTCACCCATCACAATATCCTGAACAATGCCTATTTTTCCGCCCTGATCATGCGCTTTAACGAGCAGGACCGGTTATGCGTGCCGGTGCCCTTTTACCACTGTTTCGGCATGGTGCTGGCCAACCTGCTCTGCCTCTCGGTGGGGGCGACCATTGTCATTGCCTGCGACCATTTCGACCCGGGGCTGGTGCTCAAGGCCGTTGATCAGGAGCGCTGCACCGCTATTCACGGGGTGCCGACCATGTTCATTGCCGAGCTTGATCACCCTGATTTTAAAAAATTTGATCTCTCCAGCCTGCGCACCGGGATCATGGCCGGCGCCCCCTGCGCCCCGGCCCTGATGGAGCGGGTGATGAGGGATATGCATTGCAGCGAGATCCTGATCGGCTACGGCGAAACCGAGGCCTCGCCGCTCACCCACCTCACCAGGCCCGATGATTCGGTGGAACGGCGGCTCACCACCGTGGGCCGCAACCTGCCCCACCAGGAGGTGCGGATTGCCGATCTTGCCGGCAACCAGACGGTGGCGCTCGGGGCAACCGGCGAGATCTGTTTTCGGGGCTATCACATCATGCAGGGTTATTATGGCGACCCGGCGGCCACCGCCAAGGCCATTGATAATGATGGTTGGCTCCACTCCGGCGATCTCGGGGTGATGGATGCCGAGGGCTATGTCCGGATCACCGGCCGTTTAAAAGAGATGATCATCCGCGGCGGCGAGAATATCTACCCCCGGGAGATTGAAGACCTGCTCTTCACCCACCCCCAGGTGGCGCAGGTGGCGGTGTTCGGGGTGCCGGATGATTTCTACGGCGAGGAGATCATGGCCTGGATCAAGGTGCGGGAAGGGGATTTGCTTAGCGAGGATGAGGTCCGTGACTTCTGCCGGAGCGGCCTGGCCCATTTCAAGGTGCCCCGCTATATCGAATTCGTCGATGACTTTCCGATGACCGTTACCGGCAAGATGCAGAAGTTCAAGATGCGGGAAATGGCGGTGGTTAAAATGGCCGGTCTTTGCGGCTGAACCATGGTCAGCCGCAAAGACCGGTCCGTTGTTGTTACGGGTTACTCATCGTCCGGGGCATATTTGAGCAACATCGCGCAGAGTTTTTCGTGATCAATGGGCTTGGACAGATAGTCATCCATGCCGGCGGCCAGACATTTTTCGCGGTCGCCGACCATGGCATAGGCGGTCATGGCTATGATCGGGATATGTTTGCCGGTTTTTTGTTCTTGTCGGCGAATAGCGGCCGTGGCCTCAAAACCGTCGATCTCCGGCATCTGAATATCCATCAGGATGATATCGAACTCCTGCTGGGCCAAGGCCTCCAGAACCAGGCGGCCATTCTCGGCCGTGACCACCGGCCAGCCTTCTTGTTCCAGCACCGTCACCGCCAGCATGCGATTGATCATCTCATCTTCCGCCAGGAGAATTTTTTGTTTATGCCTGCCTTCCCGTAAGGAATGCCTGGTCACCAGAGCGTGAGGCGTATTCTGATCATGCGCCGTAAGGCAGGCCGTCCGGATGGCGCGCAACAAATCCGCTGCCGTCACCGGCTTGGTCAGATAGGCGTTGATCTCCAACTCCCGGCAGCTCTTGGCATCGCCCCGTATGCCCAGCGAGGTCAGCATGATGAGTACCGTTGACGCCAGTTCGGGATTATTGCGAATCACCTCGGCCAATCCGAAGCCGTCCAGCACCCCCTCCTCATTTTCAAAGAGCACTACATCATATTTTTTCCGCAATAACGCCTCATGAGCCATCGATGTGTTGTTCGCCTGATCGATTGTTTGCAGATATTGGCGGAGAATATCGACCAAGGTCTGCCGGTTGTTTTTATCGGCGACCACGACCAGAGCCGATAGTTTTCGCAACTCGCTGGTCGGCAATAATTCTTGTTTGCCTGCTTCCTCTTTCGGCAACCGGAGATGGACGTCAAAATAAAAAGTGGCGCCCTGCCCCGGGGTGCTCTCCAGTCGGATTTCGCCCTGCATCAGTTCGACAAGTTGCGCGCAGATGGCCAGCCCCAAGCCGGTGCCGCCATGTTTGCGGGTTAGACTGGAGTCGGCCTGCGAGAAGGCTTCAAAAATTTTGCCTTGTTGGTCGCAGGGCACGCCGATCCCGGTATCCTGCACGGCAAAGCTCAAGATCAGGCCGTCCGGCGGCGTTTGCTGCTTCAGCTTCACCGTGGTGCTCACCTCGCCTTGGTCGGTGAACTTAATGCCATTACCGATCAGGTTATATAAAATCTGCCGCAAGCGGCCCGGATCGCCCTCCAACTCCAGGGGAACTTCCGGTTGGATGTTGCAATTAAGCAGCAATCCTTTCTGTTGGGCGTTTATCGACAGGGTTTGTATTGTTTCGCCGAGCAGATCCTTGAGATTAAAAACCGATCGGTCCAATTCCATTTTTCTGGCCTCGATTTTGGAAAAATCGAGAATATCATTGATTACATGCATCAACCGCTGGGCCGAGATCTTGGCCATTTCCGCATATTTTCGCGGGGTGGGGGCAAGATCGCTGCGGAGCAGCAATTCATGCATCCCCATGATGCCGTTCATCGGGGTCCGGATTTCATGGCTCATATTGGCCAGAAACTCGCTTTTGGCGGCATTGGCCGCCTCGGCCTCCTCCTTGGCGCGCCGCAAGTCCATTTCATCCTGCCGTCGTTTGGTGATGTCGATGGAGTATTCGATAACCTGTTGCAGGCAGCCGTTTTGATCAAAAATCGGAAAGCCGTTAACCTCGACAATGCAGGGGGTGCCGTCCTGGTTTAGATGCACATGCTCAACCTGGATGGGTTGTGCGGTTCTTTTAATTTCGACAACCGGGCAGGGATGATCAGCGCTGTCGCAGGGGCTGTCCCGCTGATGGGTCAGTTGATAACAGGTGGTATTTTCCGTAAGCGGGCCGAAACAGCAAGACTTATTGGCCATGGCTATGGTGTGATCATGGGCGTTAATCACATAAAATGGAAAAGGCAGGGCATTCAGTACGCTGGTCAAAAAGACGCCCTGTTCCTGCATCTTCGTTTCAATTTTTTTTCGTTCGGTGAGGTCGATAAAAGTCTCGACCAGCACTTCCCCCTCATCCAGCGCAAGAGAGGTTACCGTCTTTAAAATCGGAATATCCTTGCCGTCGGCCCGGAGCATGGTGCGCTCGGCATTGTCCAGCGTTTGGTTCAGATCTGTTATCGGGCACTGCCCTTTTTTTTGGGGACAGATAAAATTATGGCACTCGCGCCCGATGATTTCTTGCCGGTCAAGACCGATCATTTGGGCGGCGGCCTCGTTTACGTCGATGATCTTGTGGGATTGCCGCTCAATGACGACCAGGCCGGTCATCATGGCGTTTTTGACCGCCTTGAGATACCTCGGGTTTTGCAGCAGCCCTGCCATATTCTGCAAAGCCGATGCGGAGTCGGCGGCCTGGGGCGTATCAATTTCATGGCCCTGCATGGCTTGCTCCAACTCTTGAACGCGTCTGAGCAGATCTTCATATGTCGGTTTGCCGTTCATACCCTTCTCCATCTCATGGCCTTTTACTGTAACGAGGTCAATTTGTGGCGTAAATATTTGAGTTGCGCCATTAAGGCTCGGGGTACATCCTCGCCGCTTCTGGCCTGGCAAAATTCTATGCGGTGGGCGAGATTAACCAACTGATCAAGGCCGGCGCCCCGCAAGGCCTCCTTCAGCCGTTGGGCCGCCAAGGATAACGCCTCCATATTGTCGGCGGCTATCGCTTTTTCCGCCTTGTCCATTTCGGAAAACAATGTGGTTCTAACACTGTCCTGCAAAGATTCGACATTTTCCGGCGACAGGTAATATGAGCGATTAAGGTGTTCCCGGACATGCTCGACTCCCAGGGTGGAGCAGGCCGTGTCCGGTTGTTCATCGTGGGTCAGGCAATTTTTGTTTGCGGTCATGCCGCCCTTGTCCGCTACCTGCTCCAGCAGTTCGAACAACTCCTCCGGTTGAAAGGGCTTGGTTATGTAGTTGTCCATGCCGGCCGCCAGGCATCGCTCCCGGTCGCCGGCCATGGCATGGGCGGTCATCGAGATAATCGGGACATGTTTGCCTTGGCTGCTGCCTGTTAATTCCCGTAACAGTTCATGCCGGGGATCGTCAGCGGCCGGGCCGATTCCCGCCTCGCATTGCCGGATAAGTTTGGTGGCCGTGATCCCGTCCATCCGGGGCATCTGGACATCCATCAAAATTACGTCGACCTTGTTTTTGCTCAACGTCTCAATGGCCTCTAGCCCATCGACGGCCAGCAGAACGGTGTGGCCCTGCTGTTCGAGAATGATCTGGGCCAGGTCGCGGTTGAACCGGTTGTCTTCCACCAGCAGGATCGTCAGCCGATAAAGGCCGGCCGTCGGGGCGGGCTGCCCTGCTCCGACGGCCGACGCAGGAACAACTGCCCGGCGTCCTTTTTGAAAGCGCGCCGTAAAATAGAAATCGCTTCCCCGGCCCTCTTGGCTGTCGGCCCATATTTTGCCGCCCAGCAGTTTGGCGATTTCCTTGCAGATTGCCAGGCCAAGGCCGGTGCCGCCGTAGAGCCTGGTCATGCTGCTGTCGGCCTGGGTAAAACTGTCAAAGATCTTCTTCTTGATCTCGGCGGGAATGCCCTGGCCGGTATCGGAGACCTTGAATTGCAGGATCTGTTCTTGTTCGGACTCGGATAAGATCTCGGCGTCGATATGCACCTGGCCGGAGTTGGTGAATTTGATGGCATTGCCGGTCAGATTAAGCAGGATTTGCCGCAGTCTGAACTTGTCGCCGATCAGGGGGGTGTGGATGCCGGCCGGTAGTTTATAGGTGAGTTGGAAGCCCTTTGCCTGGGCCTTCATTCCGAGGTTTAAGGTAATGGAGTCCAGCACATTGACCAGGTCAAAAGGCCGGTCCTCAAGGTCTAGTTGCCCGGCTTCGATTTTGGAAAAATCAAGAATATCGTTGAGGAGGCTCTGCAGCGCTTCGGCCGACTGCTGAACCGTTGCCAGGTATTGGCGCTGCTCCGTCAGTTGGCTGGTATTTAACGCCAGCCGGTTCATGCCGATAATTACATTCATGGGGGTGCGCAATTCATGGCTCATATTGGCGAGGAATTCGCTTTTGGCCCGGTTGGCGGCTTCGGCCGCCTCTTTGGCCCGGTGATACTCCTCCTCGACATGCAGGCGTGGACTGACATCGCGAATTACATGCACCACCTGGTCGACCACGCCATTGTCATCCTTGATCGGCAGGGTGGCGACTTCTAAATGATTTTTCGCGCCATCGCTTACGAGCTGGACATGCTCGGCAAAGGCCGCCTGACCGTTTTTCCGGGTTTCCTTTAACGGACAGCGGTGATCCGGCGGCGAGCAGGGCTCACCCCGGGACATGATTATTTCAAAACATGGCCGACCGATGATGTTTGCCGGGGTAGTGCCATATTGTTCGGCAAAACATTTATTGAAATCAATAATGGAAAAATCATTGGCGTTGATCAGGCAGATGCTGTCCTGCATGGCGTCAAGAATGCTCTTGCTCAGCGTGCGGCTGCGGCGTAACTCGTTGGTTTTCAGCTGAACCTGCTGAAGCAGTTCATTCTCGGTCTTCTGTAATACCGCTTTTGCCTGTTTGAGTGCGGTATTTTCTTTTCTCAACGCCTCAATTTGTTGTTTAAGCTCATCATCAGTTGATACGGCGGACATTAAATTTCCTTATCGGGGATAGAATAAAGAAGCGGCAGTTAACCGGTACTGCCGCGTCGAATTTTCTTAATATTTTTAAAATTATAGCAAAAGAAAAACCGCAATAACCAGTTATATTTTCACGAGTGATTAGCTTCTTTATTGAATGGGCAAAGGTGGTTGCCGCAATCGTTATCGGCAACAGCCTAAAATTGTTGACGGATGAGATTACAGTGGTCAAAATGGCCGGCGTTATACTATCCTGATCGTGATGCATTTTTTTATGATAATTATTGAATGATCGTTCGCAGACGAGGAAACATGGCCAAGCTTAAGATTTTGATCGCAGAAGATGAGACCGTCACCCGCCAGCTTTTTCAGATCGCCTTTAAGGATGAGGAGCTCTATGAACTCCGGTTGGTCGCTAACGGCGAAGACGCCTTAACCGCGTATAAGGCCTGGCATCCGGACATTGTACTGCTGGACATCATGATGCCCAATATGAACGGCTTTCAAACCCTGCAGGTAATTCGTGAGGTGCTGGCCGACCGGGTCACCACTGTCATTATGATCAGTTCGGTGGTGGATAAGGGCGAGATCGTCGCCTGTGCCAAGCTGGGCATTCAGGGTTATATCGTCAAGCCTTTTGCCGGCAAAACCCTGGCCCAGACCGTGATCAATTATCATCGGCAAGCGAAAAAAGGCGGCTGAGCCATTCGACGTGTTTTTTGGTGTTTGCAAATATTAAGTTGTGCGCGGGGTAAAGTGCGGCTATTGTTTGTTATGGGGTTCCCGTAAAAGGTGGTGTTTCCAGGGAGATAGCAGTGGAGCAAGAGCGCAGGAAAATACTGATTGCCGAGGACAGCAAATTTTTTGGAGTGTTGCTGCAAAAAAGGCTGGGCCGGGAGCCGGGCTTTGAGGTGGTCTGGGCCAAGGGCCTTGCCGAGGCCCGGGTTGCGCTCGAAGGGCAAGAGGGTTTTTTTGCCGCCATCCTTGATTTTAACCTGCCCGATGCCCCCTACGGTGAGGTGATCGACGAGGTTGTTGCCCGGAACATCCCGGCCATAGTTTTTACCGGCAGTATCAGCGATGAGGTTCGCGATATCGTCTGGTCAAAGGATGTGGTGGATTATGTTTTAAAAAATGATCGGAACAGTCCTGATTACATCGTTGCCCTCCTCTACCGGCTTGAGCGCAACAGCAAAATAAAGGTTCTGGTCGTTGACGACTCCTCATTTTTTAGAAAAGTCATTGGCGATTTACTTAAAATTCATCGTTACCAGGTGCTGACCGCCGGCGACGGGCGGGAAGCCTTGACCGTTTTGGCGCAGCATCCCGAAATCCGGCTGGTGCTCACCGATTTTAATATGCCCCATCTGGACGGCTTTCAACTCATCGAGGAAATCCGCAAAACCTATACCAGGGATGATCTTGGGATCATCGGCATCTCTTCGGCGGATAACCATGTGATGGCGGCCCAGTTTATAAAAAACGGGGCCAATGATTTCATCATCAAGCAAGCCTTTCTTTCCGAGGAGTTTTATTCAAGGGTAACTCATTGTATTGAAAATATAGAAAATATTCAGGAGATCCGGGAGATCAGCGAGCTGAAAAACAAGTTTCTCGGCATGGCCGCCCATGATCTGCGCAACCCGCTTTCCTCGATTCGCGGCTTTAGTGAATTGATGCTTGAGGGCGGTTTGGATGATGATTCGATCCAGGAGTTTACTTCCCTAATCCATTCGGCCAGTGAGGAGATGCTGGTCCTGCTCAATGATCTGCTTGATATCTCTCACATCGAGAGCGGCAAGTTTATTTTGAATCTCGAGGAGGGCGACCTGGCCGCGGTGGTGGCGCGCCGGGTGAAACTGATCAGCAACAATGCGGCGAAAAAACAGATGGAGCTGGAGACTCAACTTGAGGCCGTGCCTGTCTTCAGCTTTGATCCGGGCAAGATTTCCCAGGCCATTGATAATCTGATCAGCAATGCGATAAAATATGCTCCACATGGGACCACGGTTTTTATCGCCCTTAAAGCCTTGCCCGGTCAGGTCCGTTTCAGCGTCCGCGACCAGGGGCCCGGCATCTCCTCGGAAGAGGGGCATAAGTTGTTTGCGGAGTTTTCCAAGCTTAGTTCCCAGGCCACCGGCGGCGAGAAAAGCACCGGCCTGGGGCTGGCCATAACCAAGAAAATTATTAAGGAGCATGGAGGCGAAATCGGCGTTGAAAGTGAACCCGGCCAGGGGGCAACGTTCTATTTTACGATCCCGTATTGATCTATGAGTGACAATAAAAAAATAAGGGTTTTGCTGGCTGACGATGAGGTGCACATCCGGGTGCTCATGAAAAGAGTGCTCGAATCCATGGGGGTCGAGGTGGTGGCCGAGGCCAAAAACGGCCAGGAGGCGGTGGATTTGTATCGGGAAAAAAGACCCCACATGACCTTTTTGGATATCAACATGCCGCTTAAGGATGGGACCAAGGCGTTAAAGGAGATCAAGGCGGAGTTTCCCGAAGCCTTTGTCATCATGCTCACCTCCCTCAGCGCCATGGAGACGGTGAAGGAATGTATTGCCGCTGGGGCGGCCAACTATATCCGCAAGGACACCCCGCTCAATGAACTGAAGCTCTTTGTTAAAGAGAGTTGGGATGAATATCGCAACTCCCTGAAAAAATGAGGTCTTATTATGCATGTCAAATATGATCTGAACAAAATTTTGGCCGAGATCAAAGAGGATGAAAAGGTCTTTGAGCAGAAGGAGCATTATTGGGCCAGCCAGAAGGAGATTCAGGATCTGCTTAAAAAAATGCGAAAAGAAAAGGCCGCCAAATGACCATCGTCAATAAAGGTTTTATTGAAGATCTGCGCAGTCGCGGTCCCGAGATTGCCGCCAAGATCAACGGGCTGCTCAAGACCGATAAGGATCATTATTCGGTGCTGCTCTACGCGGCCCAGAGCAGTATCCTGCCGGTTAATGAGCTCAGCAAGCTGTGGGCCGATCATCTTAATATTGCCTGGATTGACCTTAAATCAACCCTGTTTCAGCCTGATGTGGTTGAAAAATTATCCAAGGATCTGGCCGTTGAGCTGGTTGCCATTCCGGTGTACCAGATGGGCGAGGTGGTGACCATTGCCATGATGGATCCGAAAAATATGCAACAGGTCGCCAAGATTGAGGACAAGCTGAAGGCCCGGGTCAGTCCGCTTTTTGCCCTTAAGGATGAGATTCTTGACGCCATCGAGGTGCAGTACCACACGGTGACCGAATTGGAGGGGCTCACCGACAGCCTTGCCCTTGTCAGCGCCCACGCCGGCAAGGAGATCAGCCGGGCCGAGCTGGAAAAATCATCGGGCAAGCAGGCGGTTATTGATTTTGTCAACGGCCTGCTGCTGCTGGCGGTCAAGGAAGATGCCTCGGATATCCATATCGAGTCTTTTGAGGATCATCTGCTGGTCCGTTTTCGGATTGACGGGGTGTTGATCAAGCGGCTCAGTCTGGCAACGGATATTGCCGCGCCTCTGCTTTCGCGGTTGAAGATCATGGCCAAGATGGATATTACCGAACGGCGCAGGCCCCAGGATGGGCGGATTTCCATGGCCCTGCGGACCAAGGCCATCGGGTTGCGGTTGTCCACCGTGCCCACGGTTTATGGGGAAAAAGCGGTGTTAAGGGTTTTGGGGCAGATTCAAAAAAAGAATATTCCCCTGCTGGAGTCGCTTAATTTTTCAAAGTCCATTTATGATTGGGCCAAGAAGCTGATCAACGCGCCGAGCGGCTCTTTTTTTATCACCGGCCCCACCGGTTGCGGCAAAACCACCACCCTTTTTTCCTCCCTGCAGAAAATTAACACCCCGGACAAGAACATCATGACCATCGAAGATCCGGTGGAGTATCGGCTGCCTGGCATCAATCAGGTCCAGGTCGAATCGGAGATCGGGGTGACTTTTCCAAATGTGCTCCGGGCCTTTCTGCGCCAGGATCCCGATGTGATGCTGATCGGCGAGATCCGGGATCTGGAAACCGCCAAGATCGCCACCGAGGCGGCCTTGACCGGCCATCTGGTGTTTGCCACCCTCCACACCAACGATGCGCTGCAGGCCGTGACCCGGTTGGTGGAGATCGGGGTTGATCCCTTTCTGGTCGGCCCCTCGTTGATCGGGGTCATGGCCCAGCGCCTGGTTCGGCGGCTTTGTGATCACTGTAAGCAGGGCTATGAGGTGAGCCGGGAGAAGATGGACCATCTCTTTGAGTGGGACGGCAAGCAACCCCTGACTTTTTTTCGCAGCGTCGGCTGCTCCCGTTGTCGGCATACCGGGTACAACGGCCGGATCGGCATCCATGAGATGATTATGGTCGATGAGCCCCTGCGTCGCCTGATCACCAGCAATGCCCCGCCCGAAGAATTGCGGGCCGCGGCCCTGCTCGGCGGTTATCAGTCCATGCATTATGACGGGTTGAAAAAGGTGATCCGCGGCCTCACCTCCCTGGAGGAAGTTGACCGGGTCGCGCCTTTATTCTGATTCCGGCGTGGCCCTGAAAATTCCCCGCACATCCTCGATGATCATATAAAGGGTGGGCACGATCACCAGGGTGATAATGGTGGCGAATAAAATGCCGTAGCCCAGTGAGACGGCCATGGGGATGAGAAACCTGGCCTGGCGCGAGGTTTCAAAGATGATCGGGGCCAGGCCGCCGAAGGTGGTCAGGGTGGTGAGCAGGATCGGGCGGAAACGCTGGGTGGCCGCCTCGATAATCGCCTCTCGCGCCACCAATCCTTTATGGCAACGGTGGTTGGCAAAATCGATGAGCACCAGGGAGTCGTTGACCACCACCCCGCTCAGGGCCACCAGCCCGAAGAGGCTGAGGACACTGAGGCTGTAACCCATGATCAGATGGCCGATCACCGCCCCCACCAGGCCGAAGGGGATGGCGATCATGATGATGATCGGCTGGATATAGCTGTTCATCGGAATGGCCAGCATCGCAAAAATAATCAACATCGAGACCAGCAGCCCCCGCATCAGGCTTTGCACGCTTTCCCTTCGGTCCGCCATCCTGCCTTCAAAGCTGTAGCTCAAGCCGGGAAATTGTTGCTGGAGTTTGGGCAGCACCTCTTCCCGCAACGAGGCCATGATCTGACCCGCCTCGCTGCGCGGCCTGACATCGGCGGCCACCGTGATGATCCGGCGGCCGTCCCGGCGTTCGATACTGGGGTCGGCCCGGCCCCTGGTTATGCGCACCGCCTCCCGCAGCGGGATCTCGCCGCCGTCCGGGGTGCGCAGCATCATCTCTTCCAGAAAATATTCCGAACTGCGCTCCTCACGGGGCAGACGGACCATGGTTTTCACCTCGTTGCGGCCCCGTTGCTGGCGCAGGGCCTGGGCGCCGTAATAGGCGTGCCGCACCTGGCGGGCGACATTGCTGGCATTAAGGCCCAGGCTTTGGCCCTGGGGCAGAATTTTGAAATCAAGCTGCTGTTTACCCGGGGAAAAGCCGTCGTCAATATCCAGGGTCTTGGGATAAAAGCTCAAGGACTCGGCCAGTCCGGCGCCGGCCTGCTCAAGCACCGCTATCTGCCGGTGGCTCAGTTCCACGGCAATGGCCGCCCCCCCGCCGGGCCCCCCGGCATCTGATTCGAATTTCAGGGATTCAAGACCGGCCAGCTCCCCGACCCGTTGTCGCCAGAGTCTGATTACCTCTGCCGTGGAAATCGGCCGCTCTTTCGGCGGGGTGAGGTAGATCTGGATCTGGGAGGTGTTGCCGTTGATTCGGGCATAGATCCCCTCGACCAGCCTCTCTCCGCCGTTTTCTTCTGCGATGGCCGCTCCCGCCGCCACCAGTTTTTCCTGGATGGCCGAGGTTTTTTCCACGGCCGTGCCAAAGGGCAGGATCGCGGTGACCTTGGCGTAATCCGACTCCATCTTGGGAAAGAGCTCAAAGCCCATCCGGCCGCTCTTGATAAAGCCGAAGGCGATAATGAGCACCGCCAGGCCGATGGCCAGGCTGATGTAGCGCCAGTGGAGGGTAAAGGTAAGAAACGGTTTGTAGCGCTGGTGAATAAAGTTGGCAAAGGCGGTACTGAATCGCTGTTGGTATTCAACTAAAAAGGAGAGCTTGCCGGGCTTGAATGTTGTTTTCTGATGGCCGAGATGGGCGGGCAGAATGAACAGGCTTTCAATAAGGGAAATCGAAAAAACGACGAGAACCACCAGGGGAATCTGGCGAAAGATCTTGCCCATGAAACCGGGCACGAAATACAGGGGCATAAAGGCGACGATATTGGTCAGCACGCTGAAGATTACCGGGGTCGCCACCTCGCGCACCCCTTTGATGGCGGCGGCAAACCAGCCCAGGCCCCGCTGCCGGTAATGATAGACGTTTTCACCGACGACAACGGCATCATCGACCACGATGCCCAGGGTGATGATAAAGGCGAACATCGAGATCATGTTGATGCTGACCCCCAGCAGGGGGAGAAAAACAAAGGCCCCGAGAAAGGAGATCGGGATGCCGAGACTGACCCAGAAGGCCAGCCTTGCCTCCAGGAAAATGGCGAGCAGGATAAAGACCAGGGCCAGCCCCATGTAAGCGTTGTTCAGCATCAGCTCCAGCCGTTGCCTGTATATTTCCGAACGGTCGCTCCGGGGTAAAATCGATAACCCCGTCGGCAGGTTGCGGTTTATTGTTGTCAGCTGCTGATGGACCGCGTCGGAAACCGAGATCGGGGTCTGCTCGCCGACCCGGTAGACCGAGATCATTACACAGGGGTGGCCGTTGAAGGTGGCGAAACTGTCGGTTTCGGCAAAATCATCCTTGATGGTGGCGATATCTTCGAGCAGCACCTCGGTGCCGTCCGCCCCGGTGATCACCGGCAGTTTACCGAACTCGCGGCCCAGGGTCCGCCGCTCGGCCACCCTGACCAGCACATCGCCGGCCGCCGTTTTTACGGCGCCGCCCGGGATTTCCACCGAGGCGCGGCCGATGGCGTCGGCCACCGTCTGCAGGGTCAAATCATAGGTCCGTAGCATCTTCTGGGGGATCTCGATGCTGATCTCATAATCGCGCACCCCTTCCAGCTCGACCTGGGAGATTCCCGGGTCTTGGAGCAGTTGATCCCGGATGATTTCCGCCTGTTCCCGCAGCACGCTTTCCGGCTGGTCGCCGAACAGGGCCAGGGATACCACATAGCGTTTGCGTTTGGCCGCCGCCACCCGCGGTTCTTCCGCATCCTCGGGGAACGAACTGATCCGGTCCACCGCGTCTTTTATCTCCTGGCAGA
>Ga0224496_10001520_pt1 | contig 14362 bp, 10 predicted proteins | sample SF_Jul11_sed_USG_2_FD_168127 | JGI IMG/M metagenome (GOLD analysis project Ga0224496, IMG submission 168127) | Sediment microbial communities from San Francisco Bay, California, United States - SF_Jul11_sed_USGS_8_1 | ecosystem: Environmental > Aquatic > Marine > Sediment | place: USA...
ATCCTGCGGATGATTTTTATCGGAGTGATCTTGTTTGCCTTATCGGCTTCCTCACTGCAGGCTCAAGTCGTAACTCTCATCAACAACCTAACCTTCCCGACGACCGAGGATCTCAGCGCGGGCCAGGCTGTCACTGTGCTGCCAACCGACGCGAACGCCGCGGTTTTTACGATTACCGGAACGCCCAATACCCCGGTCACCATTTCCATCGTACCAAGCAATAACGTCAACATGGTACTCTCCGGCGGCAGTAAAAAAATAAAAATCATCGATTTTACTTTCGGCGGTTCGGTGCCGACTCAGCTTAGTCCCATTACCGCGACACTGGACGCGACTGGAAACTTGTCCAATCTTAGATTGGGCGCTACAGCGAATGTCCTCACGAGTACTGCTGCCGGGTATTATTTGACCTCGATCGCATTAAGGGTAATTTATTAGCGCCTATAAACACCTTGAACTTTGATTTGAAAAGACTTACAAATAAAAGTATTGGTATCTATATTTTATAATCAGTCTACTTAGCTGAAAATAAATAAAATAAAACATCCGTGTCAATATAAGCTATTAAAATTTGATTTGTAATCAATGAATCGATATCACAGACAAATATTGTTGGTTTTTTTAGCCTGTTTTGTTCCTACTCTGATTTTTGCCAAGTCGAATTTCAGGGTAGCGCCCGGAGTTATCGAATTTGACCTCAGTAAAAACAGGACCCAGAGTTTCGTTATCACCAACAGTGGAGACGAGAGGATCCGTTTGGTTATCCGGCCAATTTACTTTGAGATTCAATCCAAATATTTGGCGGCAGGGTCAAACCTTAATCCCGAGAATCCGCCTAAGGACGATATTTCCGAGTTGATCCTCGTCAGTCCAAAAGTGATTTCCTTGAGTCCTGGACAAAAGCGGACGGTTCGTATCGCCGTGAGGATGAAAGAAAAACTCCCAATGGGCGATTACCGGGCTCATATTCTTATCAAATCGTTATTAAAAAAACCGCAGGAGAGCTCGTTTGAGGAGAAAAAGGATAAGAAGGAAGGTTTGAGCATTAAACTGGAACTCAACATTGAGACGGCGGTGGCCGTTTATGGCCGCATCGGCATGCCTGATACGATTTTAGAGTGGGATTGCCGTAAAAATAAGGACGGCGATCTTCTTTTAAGGGCTGAAAATAAAAGTCCCTGGAGGTATTACGGCTGGTTGGCGGTTTATGATGAGACCAAAGAGAAAAGGGGTAAGCCCTTTATTTTTACAAGGGTAATCTCTTTTCGGGAAAGTGAGCGATACTTTATGATTAAAAAACCCTACCCAAACCTGCTTTCTATTCACTGGGGAGCCGATAAAGACCGTTTAAACGATGGTTCCAGTTCCTGCTCTGGCTAATATTCAAACCGTCTATTATCTTCAAGTAAACAATATAAAATAATTAAGTAAATCAGATGCTTTTATTGCACAGCAGTTGCATTTGTAATCCCCGAAGCCTCATCGTCGTTTTTTGTAATTCAATGTGGCTACCGCCGGCTAAAATAAGAAATAAAATCAAATATATAAGAATTAATTTACTATGCCTGCAGGACCTGACAGAGCAAGGTGTTATTTTAAGCAACGTTGGATTTTATTCCTATGGATTGTCCCGTTTGTTTTTATGGCTGTGTTTGGATCGCATGAAATCTTCGCTAAATCAATATCCCAGAGTGCCTATTATGTGACGGAAGAAAGCAAGTCGATTTACATTGTCTTGGTTTCATATTCTGATAATGACGAGAAATTGGAATTTATTATCGTTGACCAACCCGCTCACGGGAAAATCAAGGGAACACCACCGAACCTGACCTATACACCTGAGCCCGGCTATAACGGGGTGGACCGCTTTACCTTTAAAGGATTGGATAAATCAGGGCAGGGACAGATCGGAACGATCACCATCACTGTCGGAAGTGGCGGAGTGTATTCGGCAGGTGAGCTTCAGGAAGCCTTCATTCAGCTTCGGGTGAAAAAGGAATCGGGAAACCAGTTTTACCGCGTGATGATCGACAAGGAGGAAAGGCCTTATCTTGACTTGGAGGATTTTTTAAAGTCCTGGCTGGAGTTGTCTCCTCAATGCGAAGTGTTTAGGAATTTCTGCCAGGTTACGATTCATGCCAAGGAGCGGGCTTTTTGGATCGATGGAAGAAAACAACGGATGGGCAATGATCATGACGAGGCAATCCAATCCCTGGATTTGGGTGGATTGATTCTTAAAGATGACAAGCTTTGGTTGCGATACGATATCTGGTCTAGATGGCTTCCTTTGAGTAGCACCTGGAATGTTGAAGAATACCGACTGAACATGACCCCGAATTTCAATCTGGTATCAGAAATCACAAAGGTAAGAAAACAGATCAGACAATTTACGATTCAAGAGCAGCATCGGAAAAAAGGTCTGGCCGCCTTGAAAGCGATTGAACCGACCTCCGATTTTAGCAATGAGTTGCGTTATCGAGTTTATAATGAGCAATACCTCGATAAAAAACAGCGTAATACAGGAATCAGCTTTGATCTGAATTCGGATATTTATGGGGGAACTTTACAGGTCTCCGGCAGCGCATATCAGTTCGTTCAGCAGGCGAAAAGCGATGTTGATATACACACCACCTGGAGTTATAAAAGAAAAAACCAGCCCTATATAAAATTAATCGAAGTTGGAGACCTGTTTTTGGAATCCTCTCTACTTTTCCCGAGCGTCAGTGTTACAGGGGGTCTACGCCTTCAAAGGCTGATCAATAAGCAGGGCGCCGATAAGATGGCGTTTAAGGGAACCACGATTCCAGGGACAGAGGTGGAATTGTATCGAAGCGGTTTTTTTATGGAAAGCGTCATCGCCGGACCGGACGGCGTCTATCAGTTTAGAGAAATATTCTCTTCCGGCGGTGAGATGGTCAGGATCCGGTTCTTTTTCCCTGATGGTTCCAGTAAGGACGAAGCGGTCTTAATCGCGCCTGACAGTGGGTATATCCTGGCGGAGAGTAATTGGGACAGTATCTTGTTTCACGGGACCGCGAATTTTGGGGATTTTACCAAACTTGGATTAAGCTACGGATTGAGTGACAATATTTCAGCCGGAATTATGGGATACCATATCAACGAGAATAATCGAGGCTCCGATCTCAATGGATTTTACGTTGCCTTTAGACCTTTTTACGGGCTTCATTTACTCAGTGAAGGTTTCTCCTCGGATGAGGGAAGGAATTTCGGGTTGATGGCTGAGTTGACCTACTTCCAGCCGCACATGATTACCCTAAAGATGATAAAGCAATCCGAAACCAGCCTTCTCAACCGCATCCAAAACCCGGACCAAAAAGGCACTGACAGTCTACAGGTACGCTATAACCTGAGTCTGGGCTCTTGGCTTTTGCTGTCGGACTTGAAGAAGGACGAATATAGCGATTCGATGGACGTCAACCTGAGAAAACAATTTGGTTCCTACTGGTCGGTTTATACCAATCCCAGAATCACAAAGGACGCGTTCGGAGTCCAAACGACGCAAAACATAACGGGCTTTGAATACAACAGCAACCTGCATAGCATGAGAGTGAGCCGTACATTAAATTCTAACCTGAGCAGTTCATCTTTTCGCTACCGTTTCTCAGGCAAAAAAAAGATCCCCTTTGACGTTTCCTTCAGCTTGATAAAACCGGATAAGAACGAGGTCAGTTTTGAAGTCACCTGTACCTGGCGGCCTTATGATGGACTATCCGCCCTGTCCACTGTAAGGGATGACGGCGTTATGGCCGGCGCGTCTTACAACGGGCTTATCTCGGGCGCAAATGGTCCTGACCGATGGGAGGATTTCGCGATGGGAACCTTAAGAGGCCGCGTCCTTCTTCCTGAGGATAAAGATGGACTGCAGATGCCTGTTGAGGGTGTGGTGGTTATGGCTGGCTCGCATAAAGGGGTTTCTGACAGTAAAGGGAACTACCGCATCACTGGCCTGCCGGTGGACCAGCGTTTGGAAGTCAAACTGGATTCGGGTTCGCTGGATATCGGAATGGCCTCCAAAAAGGAAAGCGAAATCGTTTTTTTCAGGCCCGGTACCTCGATCGAATACAATCCTCAGTTACAAAAAACAGTTGGGCTGGACGGTATAGTAAAATGGAGACAAAAATTCAGTCCCGAAGACCGCATTGAGATCTACTCTCTTGAGAATCAGGTGTTGACCGGTGAGGTTCCAGTCGAAGAAGATGGTTTTTTTATCATAGAGAACTTAAGGCCCGGGACCTACTACTTTAAACTCAAGGGAGTCCCCACCTCTGGTACGCCATTTGTTATCGAGATTTCACCAGGAGAGGTCTGGCTTTCGAATATTGAGGTCTATATCAATGATTAAGGTTTTGTGTTCGTCCGTTCCTTTAAAATCAGTCGAAATGCTATTTCAAAATAATTAGATCTCGATTAAGAATCGCAATTGTCTAATTTGTAATTAATCTGTATAGTAAAATCAAATTTTGATAATCGATTATAGTGATCTTAAGGAGGTAAAATGAGCAAATTTGTATGGATTTTCGCCACCGCTTTTTTAATGCTGGGGTGTTCTTCTTCTAAACTACCCGGGCCTATACCTGAGGAGTTTCTCGAACACAGGACACCAGCGGAGATTCAAAAACTTGAGGAAGTGGAACTTCAGATCATCTCAAAGCCCGATGAGAAAGTGATGGTTTTAAAGGACGCTCGTTTAAGCAACCTCAAGATCAATCAGAGTAAGTCAAAGATTCAGCAGTTAGAAACACAAAAAAAGGAAGCTGAGTCCTTGTTGAAGCAATTTAAGGAAAAAAAGGATGCGGAAGGTCTTAAAAAACAGGCACACTTGTTAAATGAAATTCAACAAATGATAGTCGATGAGAATATCAATTTGAATTATTTCATAAGCCTCAATCAATTTCAAAAAGCCCAAGTCGATCTGATCAGCGCCGAATTGGCGACTCTGGTCGCTGAGCAAAGACTAATCCATGCCCGTATCGGAAGAAGAAACCAGGATGACCTTCTTGGAGCCGTTCCAAAAGGTTCAAACGCTGGAGACCGTATCGATATCAAGCTATATGACGAATATTTCAAAAATAGAAGCCAACAATTGATTGAGGTCCAAAAAAATAAAAAGGAAGCCGAGGCTCTTTATCGAAAAGCCGATACTTCTTTTCAAGATCTCCTGCAAAGACAAACAGTCCAAGTAAAAATCAAACCCCAAGAAAGTGCCGACAAAGCGCTTCAGGAGGATGTAAAAGAAGAGACCAAAGCGCTTCAGGAGGATGTTAAAGAAGAGACCAAAGCGCTTCAGGAGGATGTGAAAGAAGAGAGCAAGGAGGAAGCCAAACCTGATGTCAAAGCGCCGGCAACTCAGGCTGAAATGAATGAAACCCAAAAGGAAGGTGAGTCGGCAGCGGTTAGCGAATCTGATACAACCAATGAAAAATTAAAGGAGGAGCAAGGTGAAAACCCTAAACCAGTTCAGTAAGTCATTATTTTTCCTGGTGATGGTATTTGTTTTGTCAACGGGTGTTTTTAAGCTTGAAGCCAACATTTTCTCTTCGTCGGATCTGGACGAATGCGCCAATGAGAGAGTCGCGGCTGGACTTAAATACAAGTACTGCTACAGGGACAAGGTCGCGGCCGAAACCGAGTTGTCCACGCTGAAAACGCAGTTTAAAAATGAAAAGGAAAACCTTGAGGAGCTGATCACCTCAAAAAATAATCAGATCGCCTCTTTAGACAAAGAACTCGCAAACCTCAAGCTGCAGCGGGAAGAAGACAAAAAACTGTCAGATGAAAAAATCAAGGAATTGCAGGGAACCATTGACATCCTGCAGAAAGACAGCGGCAACCGGGAAAAGGAACTGCTTGCTGAAAACAAAAGGCTGCAGCAGCGATTTACTGACGAAATCAAAAAGGCCAGAGATGCCCTGCAGGAGGAAGTCAACCGGAATATCAAGGAGCTTGAGGCTCTTAAGAAGGATTACGAGGACAGGATCGCCCAACTGCAGAAATCAGAAAACAATCTTAAGGATGAGCTTTCTCAGTTAAAAAAACTCACCAAAGATCAGCGGATGGAGCTGGAGCGTCTGAAATCGCAGGAAAAGGAGCTTGAAAAGCAACTTCAAAACGAAATCCAGCTTGGCCAGATTCGCCTAAAAAAGTTTCACAACAAGCTGATTATTAATATCGATAACCGAATTTCCTTTGACTCTGGCAAGGCGGAGCTCAAAGATGAGATTTTAAAGGCTTTTGATAAAATCGCTCAGATTTTAGTCGATTTCCCAGAGAACAGAATCATGATCGAGGGCCACACCGATGATGATAAGATCACCGGAGGCCGTTTTAAGGATAATTGGCAGCTTTCGACTGAGCGGGCCTTATCGGTGTTGAGGTATCTTTTGGAAAACAAGAAACTGGATAAATCCCGTTTTATGGCTGCCGGTTACGGAGAACATAGCCCGATCGTACCTAATACGACACCCCAGAATAAAGCTTTGAACCGCCGAGTGGATATTGTCGTGGTTCCGAGAGTTCCCCATTAACAAGGATGGTTTTTATCGGCGTTTTCTATCTGGTTTTAAGCACTTGAAAAGAGGAGAAAAGACGCTTTCAGAGAATATTTGTTATGGGCGGAATCTGGAAATGAAATTGCATTAATTGCCGTTAAAAGAGGTTTATAATAGCAATAATAAAAGGATTTTAGTGACGGAAAACGGGGAAAATCAGAACCAGGACAATCTAAATGGTCAAAACGATTTCAGAGTTGATTTGGCCCGAAAAATTGATCCACAGAAGTCCAACCCTGAGCAGATCGAACAATTCATCATGGATATTTTTCATGATGAGACTATGCAAGAACGGATCAGGATACATCTTAGGAACGTAATAGGCCAGGAACTTTCCAAGATGTCGGGTCTTTTGAAAAACGCGGTTCAAGGCTGGATCGCGAAAGAAAAGGAGAAGTTTATTGAAGAATCCATCCAAAGACAAATCGCATTGGATGATGAAAGGTTTTTAGAGCTCCAAAGCGAGAAAAAGAATTTGGAAGATTCCAATCAGGCTCTCAACAGAAAGCTACAGCTGATGAAACATGAAAACCAATTGATGCAAAACAGTTTGAAACAATTAATGAAGACGAAATTGTAAAAGTGAAAACACTTGTTAAATACTCTAGCTTGGTTCTGCTGGCTTCAGGCTATGTTCTTAGCTTTGCTTTTTTAAGGGACCAAGACCTTTTGGTGTGGATTCACATTCTGTTGGGATTTGGATACACGGTTTTGTTTTTGCTTTTTAGCTTTGATCATGTCATGGCCAATAAAGACAAGCTCTTAACCCTATCTAACAGAAGCGTGATAGGAACTTTGCAGTTATCCTTGGGAGCGGTTGTCTTAATAACCGGTTTTGTGATATATTTGTATGGATCAAAAGTGATATCTCCCTGGTCCGAGATCCATTTTTGGTCGACATTGGGTTTTACCTTTAGTTCCTTTTTTCATTTTTTTACGCGATAACATCCAAAAGACATATCATGGAATTAATTCAGGAATATTGGTATTTGTGGCTTTTTATCAGCGCTATTGGATGGGGTTTATTACAGTTTATAGGTAAAAACAGATCAAACGAGATTCAGCCCGGGATGGCGACGAAGTCCGATCAGTTTTCAATGAAAACGGTTTTTTTAAGTTTCAGAAGCGGAGAGGCCCAGCTATTTTTCACGATCTTGTCGATGTTGTTTTTCTTTTTCCTGTTTGCCATTGGTCTTAGCAAGCAGATTGGGCTTATGCTACCCGGTTAGCCGGTCAACCTCCAATGACTTGGATTAGGGATATTTTTGACTGTATTTTATTAGATAGTTTAAAATCCGGTCCCGACGGTTGGAGGGTTGGTTCAAAATGATCACGAAAGATCTTAGCCCTTTTTGGGAGTTAATGTATCCCGCGTAATTATAAACGCCATCCAACGTCCCCGATTTTAAGTATACCCCTTTTTTATGATCCAGCAATTGTTTGTTGTTTTTAAAAATATTTAACACTTTCATCATCAGTGAACAGTTTGCGCGGTCCTTTCTCGAGATGCCAGAGGCCTCTTCAAGCTGAAAACTGACGGGAGAGGGTTTGATTAGTTGATTGGAGTAATCATTAAAAACTGATTTGGATTTGCCAAGGGTCGCCGGATAACCCTTTTTCTGCGCGCCCAATGTTAAATAGAGTTGATTGGCGATGAAATTGTTGGAGTATTTAAGAAGCCCCGTGAGCATCACCTTCAGTTCATGACTGTTTTCATAGGTCAGTATTTTTTCCCATTTAGGCCCGACCTTGAGTTCCAGTGCATTGGGATTTTGGATTTTAATTCCGTTTAAGATAAAAATCTCGGCGAATAACTCGCCAACATACCTAAGGCTTTCCGCCGGATTATCCGTCAGATTCAGCCTGTCTTTAGTGCCTGGTTTTAAGACCAGACCTTTTTCAGTGGCCAGTGGGGTCAGGGGGGTCGCTTCCTCGCCGGAGATGATTTCACCGAACTTATCCTTGTAAAGATTGAGAGTGTTAAAATTTACGACCAAGGCGCCATTGATGGCATCGTACGGATTTAAGGTGCCGTTGGTACCGTGAATGTCCATGGGACCTTCAAAGGAACTGGAATCCAGGTAAAGCCGGTTGATTTCAGTGATCCCCAGCTTCTTAAACTCAAGCGCGATTAAATGGATTTCTTCTGAAATCAGATAAGGATCACCATAACCCTTGATCATAATATTTTCATTATTGTCCTGGTAAAACTCGGTTTTGAAGCGGTAGTTTTCTCCCAAAAGGTCAAGGGCGGCTTGACTGGTCAGGACCTTGATGATCGACGCTGGGATGAAGACCTGATCGGGGTTGACAGATAAAAGAGTTTTTTCGTTTTCGTCCTGAAGGAACACACAGCCGTTTTGGATTTCCTGTTTGATTTTTGCTTCTAGCTGATCTTGATTGGCAAATGACGAAAAAGGGAACAACCCTATCAGAAATAGACATATTAAATAAGAAGTGAATGTTTTAAATAACAGGATCATTTTGATTTTCAGCTACAGGCCGATTTTATGGGATCTGATACAACGGATATCAAGTAATTTATTGTTATATTAACCTTGCTGATTAATTGTTACAAGTGTCACCTGACCATTATCCAAAATGCGGTCAGGGAATAATGCTTGATATCAGGTTGTTTTGCCTTGATCGAGTTCTCATAAATATTCCACATTGATCTTCAGGAAGGTAAAATGAGGATGAAAGTCGAAAATTAAAAAGGTTAAAGTCGTGGGTAATATCTGGATTCCATTTTTATTGACGTTGTTGGCGGGTATGTCAACCATGATCGGGGCATCGATCGCGTTTTTCGTCAATAAATCCAACAAGAAGTTTTTATCTATCTCTCTGGGTTTTTCGGCTGGTGTGATGATATATATTTCAATGGCCGAAATTCTGCCTGAAGCCAAAATAATCCTGATCAAGGAATTCGGTAAGCATCTAGGGATTGGATATTCGGTTCTCATGCTGTTCTTGGGAATGTTGATTATGGGGTTGATCGACTGGCTGGTCCCCTCGGAAGAGAATCCTCATGAACTGCGTGATTACAACGGGGTTGGAGGAAAAACTGTCGAAATCAACAGTAAACGAGTTCAGAGAACAGGTATCCTGATGGCGATTTCTATCGGCATTCATAACTTTCCGGAAGGAATCTCGACATTTATCACAAGTATTCAGGATTTAAAACTGGGTATGGCGATCGCGTTTGCGGTCGCGATCCATAATATTCCCGAGGGAATTTCGGTATCAATTCCGATCTTTTACGCGACCGGAAGCAGAAAAAAGGCGTTTTACTATTCCTCTTTATCGGGTGTCTCAGAAGTCGTAGGCGCATTTTTCGCCTATTTTTTCCTTTTTAGCTTTTTAACACCGGCTCTTTTTGGGATGACCCTGTCTTTGGTGAGCGGATTGATGATTTATATTTCATTTGATGAGCTTCTGCCGGCGGCTGAAGAATATGGCAATCATCATTTGTCGTTGTTGGGACTGATCATGGGGATGCTGATCATGGCCCTGAGCCTGATAGGTTTTGTTTAAAAGGTTTAACGAAGAGGTAGGTGATAAGAAAGAACCCGAAACGACAGCCCGTTTTCAGCGTATGGATTAAACGGATATCATTTTAATTTTAAATGAACCCATTGATACGTCAAGGATACCCCGATTAAACCAATGCGTACAGTTTAATATCAAATCAGGACTTAAACGAGAGGATGGTATCTAGTTTTTTTCAGGTTTTAAAAACAGATCAAGATAAACGAATATGACTAATTTTCTTCGGGTTGTTTACACTCGCCAAAGGACCCTGGGCCGCAAGGCTCGTCTTTCATTTCCAAACCACCCGTAAAATCAGCCAGCGATTTGTTGGCATCGTCAAATTCCGCGTCATCCAGGTTGGCGTCTTTAAAACTGACTCCTTTCATCGTGGACTCTTCGAATTTAGCGGAGTCCAGATTGGCCCCGTTAAAATTTACCCATAATAAAATGCTGTTTTCGAAGTTGGCGCTTTTAAGTTTCGCACCCGTAAAATTAACGTTGGTCAGCTTCGCGCCTGAAAAATCGGCATCCTCCAGATTCGAGCCTGATAAGTCGAGGTCACTGAGAACCGCTTCCTTGAAATTGGTTTCCTCCAGGTCGGCATTCGTAAAACTCATTTTTGAAAGCTCTACATTCTTTAAATCGCAATCATTGCATGCTTTTTCACTTTTTAATTTCTGAAGGTCTTCATCTTCGAATGCCTGAGCTGCCACAGAAAGCATAAAAATAGAAATCAAAACGGCAATCACGGTGTGAAATTTGATCATGGTTACTCCATTCATGTGATTTGAGATTGTTTTTAAAAAATCCCCAAGGTTCTCTTTTTAAATATCATTTATGATAATACTATCTTAACGTCAATTTGAATTGGTGTCTGAAACTATGCTAAAATCAAACCATTTAAGTAGAAAAAACAGCAAAAGAACATTATTTTTTGATCCAGCATTAATATTATTTGGCGATACGGATACGGTAAAGCCGCTTTACAGATTAATGGACCCCTTTTGAGCTTAAAAATTCGGAATATCTTATATCAGTCCCTTGGAAATGAACGATAAGCCATTTTTTCAGAAAATTCATGGTATCCATGCCGATGCTGTATTGCTGGTCCGATTGGAATCTTGATTGAACATCCCTGATTTGTTTAAGCAGACTTTCATGCTCTTTCATATGATCTTCTGCTTCATCGTAGCCGTGTTCTTTAAAAAGTCGTTCCTCGTAGTTGAAGTGATCGACCGTCAGTTTGATGATGTCATCGAAAATCCCTTTCAATTTGTCGCTGGACTCACCTTTGTTGACGAAATCGTATAGTTTGTTTGCCATCTCGAACAATTTAAAATGCTGCTGATCAATGGAAGGGATCTTAACGCTCATACTGTCTGTCCACTCCATAAAATTTTTATGGGGTATGTCCGCTTTAGAGGCTGAGAGAACCTTTACGGGTTTTGGAGATCTTTCCTGGATTTGAGGTTCATATTCGGATTTGGCGAATTTATTGAAATGGCGGAGGTCGAGTTCGTTTCGCTTGATATTTTTGGGTTCCTGGTAATCATATTCAGGCGGATGCTGGTATGTACTCTGTTTTTGGGACTTGCTGCTGACATACTTTGAGCAGTTCTGAACCAGTTCGCTCATCATCTCAGCTTGTGTTGAAAGCTCTTCGGACGCACTGGCCGTTTCCTCCGCGTTGGCCGCATTGCCCTGAGTCACCTGATCAAGCTGGATAATGGCATTGCTGATTTCGGCGACACCTCGGGCCTGGTCACCGGAGTAATTGTTGATCTTGGTGATATAACCTTCAACTTCGGTGACACGAAGCGTCTGTTCACTGGAATTGAATAAGATATCCTTCATGATCTCTGAGACACTTTTTGATTTGTTCAAGATATCCTCAAGGACGCTCATACCTTTTTCGGCCAGTTGATTACCTTTTTCGGCCTTTTTCGAGCTTTCCTTGATCAGGCTGTTGATTTCCTTTGAGGCGGCTTTAGAGTTTTCAGCCAGTTTGGAAACCTCATCCGCCACAACGGCAAAACCTTTACCCATTTCTCCTGCTCTGGCGGCCTCGATCGCGGCGTTGGTGGCGAGCATTTTTGTTTGATGGGCGATTTCATTGATGACCTCAATAATTTCTTCGACCTTGCCGCTACTGATTAATATTTCTTTCATTGCTAGCACGATTTCCTTCATCGATTCGGCACCCTGTTCGGCTGATTTCTGGGTGTCGTTGGAGAAAAAGGCGGCCTGCTTGGATTGTTCCGCGGAAGTTTTGACCATCTTGGAGACTTCTGACATTTTGGTCGCGGTTATTTCCGAAGCATCGAAGCTATCTCTGGCCTGACCGGCGATCTCCTCCATGGTGCTGGAGGTTTCCTCAAGGTTCGCCGCCTGTTCAGTCGCGCCTTCTGATAGACTGATGGAACTTTTTGAGATTTCATTGGCCGCTGAGGTCACCTGCTGGGATGAGGTGGAAAGGTTGCCGATCATATTATGAAGCAAGGTCGTGATATTGCGGATGATCGCGAACGCGAAAATAATGATGATGATGATGCCGATCAGAGAGGTAATCAAAACCTGCGTCTGAAGGTTGTTGATGCTATTGAGGATACCGTTCATATTGGTATCCAGCTCCTGATACTGATCATCAAGCAGGATATTGACATTGCCTTGGAGTTTCATCGCAGTCTCATCGAAAACCGGCATCAACTTGTTCCCGCCTTCAGATCCCTGATCGATATAGGCCTGAGCCATCTTGCGGCCGGTTTTGTAGTATACGTCGAAATCAAGAAGGATATGGTCGATTAACTGGACTTTTTCTTTGTCGTTTTCATTGACGAACATCACCCTGATTTCGCCAAGTTTCTTTTTAAAACCCTTGGCGCTTTTTTCGGCTTCCACAAAGCCGTCATCGAAACCATCTTTGGCGCGGGTCGCCGATATGTCCGTAAGCCATTGCTGTACCTGTACGACATCGAGTTTGGCTTCAAGCGATTTGATTAAAAAAACGCTTGATTCATCCTTGGTTAAAGTGGCTTTGTGACGCGTGTCCTTGACGGATAATAAGATGAAAACAATCAACAGGCTTATAACAGCAACATTGATCAGATTATTGATAATGAGTTTGTGACTGATAATCATGGATATCCCCCCCTAAAGTGGATAAAGATTTCTTTTAATCAAATATTTACAAAAAAATTACGTTGATGAATTTGTATGCTGTTAAAGATCTATAAAACTGGTCCGGCGTAAGTACCTTACTGATCACCTGCTCAACGCATATTTTAAGTTATTGACTATTAAACCATTTACACCATTTTATCAATATATTTATAATTAATTCCACTCTTGGTCTTTTTTACCCTGTTTGAGTTGATTTTTAAGAAGAATTCAGATAATAATCATAACAAAATATAAAACTAAAGCTTTTTGAGCGGTAACTTGTTGTAATTAAATTAATAAAATTAATATTATAAAGCGATTATCCAACATGTTGTCGGTCAAGGGAAAGTTTCGCGATAAAAAGATTTTCTTGAACGAGGAAATCAATTTCCACAAGGGATCATCGGTCCTGGTCACATTCTTTAATCGGAATCAAGAAGCGAGAAGCAACAATTCTAATGACGTATCAGACCGAACAGACCATCAATCAACCTCAGTTGAATTAGCTGAAATCGGATCGGCCAAAAATAAAGTTGGTACTGCGTCAGTTCACCTTAATACTTCTTCAGGCGACAAGGATTTCGAGACCAACTATGAGAGCTGTTTAGCTGAAGCAGAATTACAGAGATCAAAGGATGGTAAATTCATCGAAACAAAAGAAAACGATATGGCAAACAGACAACCAAAGAAAAAAAAAGGCTTCCCAGATAAATTAAACGCTTCATATCTTATTGATGAAAATAAACATAAGGGTCAAAGTCAAATAGAGGAAGGCGGCCCTGATGAAAATTCAATGGAGGATGACCTTACTGAGGCGGAAGATTTGCCGGATGCAACGGAAGTGGATCAGGAAACTATGCCGACTCAGGGAGACGAAGAAGTCCAACCAGAAAGCACACCTGCCCCTGACGCGATTGAGTCCCCAACTCTTTCTGGAAACACAATCCACCCCGACACACCCATCACTGACCTAAACAGTCCAGCGGCGACTGGGTCCCCCAGAACAAATTATCTTAAAAACATCGCCCCGGATAAAAAAGATGAATTCATTGGAATGATCAGGAAAATACCTCTTTTCTGTCAGCTGCCCGAAAAACTTTTAA
>Ga0224496_10001521_pt1 | contig 14360 bp, 9 predicted proteins | sample SF_Jul11_sed_USG_2_FD_168127 | JGI IMG/M metagenome (GOLD analysis project Ga0224496, IMG submission 168127) | Sediment microbial communities from San Francisco Bay, California, United States - SF_Jul11_sed_USGS_8_1 | ecosystem: Environmental > Aquatic > Marine > Sediment | place: USA...
GTCAACCGCTAGAATGGCTAACCCGGTGTCTTCATTTAGCATGCAGAAAGTAAATTCACCTTCTAGATCAACAAAAATGTTCCCGCCTTTGCTTTGACACCCATCAGCCAATACTTTTGCAATACCACCGATACGATCAAAATCACGTGACGGCTTGCCTTGATATCTTACCTGCCCCCATAATGCAGCCACGACCCCATTATTTTGATACGAATGTACATATCTATCATCTGCAGCAATTCCTATCGCTGCCATTGATTTTGTCATGGTAAGTACTTTGCTGCTATCAAAACGAACAATGGGTTCCGCCATTTTTTCAATTAACTGACGGTTATCCGCATTGGTGGCACTATAGCCGAACCAGCCACACAGTCCACTCATTATTATTTTCCTATTTTATCAAACTACTTTAATAATTATTACACAAGCACTTCTATAGGCATCGGATGACTTAGAAATGCCGTTGGACTAGCGGTTAATCCATAAGCCCCTGACTGAAACACAACAATTAGATCCCCATCTTCAACTTCAGCCATTTCCATTTTATCTGCCAACAAGTCTAACGGTGTACAAAGCGGACCAACAACGGATACAGTCTCTCGTTTACCGTTGTATACTTTGTTTCCCACTACAACCGGGTAATTTTTTCGTATCACTTGACCAAAATTACCTGATGCCGCCAAATGATGATGCAGACCTCCATCGGTCACTAGAAAAACTTGCCCCCTGGATATTTTCCGTTCTAACACTTTGCATACATAAATACCTGCTTCTGCCACTAGAAATCGACCCAACTCAATCACAATTTGTGTTTCTGGTAATCTTTTCTTCACTTCTGGAAGTAACCGTCGTAAATTTTCGCCAATAGCCGCTATGTCTAAAGTACATTCACCTGGAAAATACGGGATACCAAAACCACCGCCGATATTTAACACAGGTGTCGAACTGGCAACCTGGTCAGCTAAGCGCATTCCAAGCTGCAACGTCTTTTCGTGAGCTTCTTGTATAGACTCCACTTTTAGGTTTTGTGATCCACTAAAAATATGAAAACCTTTGAAATCTAAACCAAGTTCATTCAATCGTTTCAGCATTGCGGGAACCCGCTCGGCATCCACACCAAATTGCTTTGGCCCACCGCCCATTTTCATTCCCGACGACTTAAGTTCAAAGTCTGGATTTACACGTACAGCTACTTTTGGACAGCATCCTAGTTTCTCACCAATACGCGCGATTTGTTCCATTTCTTGCTCAGATTCCATATTCAGAATAATTCCTGCCGCTATCGCGCAAGACAGCTCCTCAACCCTTTTCCCTGGACCCGCAAAACTGATGTTTTCAGGTGCCATCGTTGTATCCAAAGCCACTTTCATCTCACCCACTGATGCGACATCAATACCATCAACTAAACTTGCAAAATGCTGCACAACGGCTGGCATAGGATTCGCTTTCATTGCGTAATGCAAATGAATTTCTTCGGGCAAATGTTCACGTAATAACACCACTCGCTCGGTAATTTTTTGGCGGTCATAAGCATAAAAAGGCGTGTGACCGACACGCTGCGCCAATTGAGTCAATGACACACCGCCAATTTGCAGACAATCATCATGCACTGAAAATTGTGTCAAAGGCGCATGTACGGGACGCATAGTCACTCGGGTGTTTCCATAAAAGTATAATGTAATTCGGTCGCTAAGCGCTTACGATCAATTTTTCCATTAGGGTTTCGTGGCAAGTCACCTTCGCGAATATCAACGAGATGGGGCAACATGAATGCCGGCAAATGTGATTTACAAGCAGCTAATAATGCATCGCCATCCATCACCACTCCATCACGCAACGTTACAACGGCAATAATAGCCTGGCCTAAGGAAGGATGAGGCACACCAATCGCAACAGCGTCTCCTACGGATTCTGTAGCATAAATCACTTCTTCGATTTCTGTCGGGCTAACTCGGTAACCTGAGGTTTTGATCATTTCATCACGGCGACCGATAAAGAACAAATAACCTTCTTCATCCATACGCACGGTATCACCTGACCAAACAGCCAGCTCAGGTATCGTGAGGCCAGATTGCCGAGAGGGTATGGGCTTGAAACAAGCCGCTGTCTTTTGCTCATCACCCCAATATCCCATAGAAACTAATGATCCACGATGAACAAGCTCTCCAGGTTCTCCAACCGCACACTGAGACCCGTCTTCACGTAGCACAAGCACTTCAGCATTCGGTATTGCTTTACCCATTGAATCAGGACGCTTAGCAATATCTTCTGGCGGTAGAAAAGTCGAACGAAAGGCTTCGGTTAAACCATACATCAAGAATACTCGGGTTTGGGGCAATGCATGGCGAAGCAAATCCAACGTCGCTAGCGGCATAGCACCACCTGAGTTGGTAATATAGCGCAAAGAGTTCACCTTTTCCCAATTTAATTGCGCCAATTGAATCCATAAGGGAGGCACTGCCGCAAGACCACTAATATTCTCTTTTTCTATGACTCGAATAATGTCACGCGGCAACAAATAATTCATCAGTACATTTGTCGCGCCTTTGTAAAAAGCCGTTGTTAATTGACTCAGTCCATAATCAAAACTGAGCGGTAACACTGACAAAATTCTATCTTGCGCATGATTCTCTAAATATTGAGAAACACTCTTTGCGCCAACCACGAGATTACGATGTGACAACACAACGCCTTTTGGCTTACCCGTACTTCCTGATGTATAGAGAATAGCGGCCATATCCGTGTCGATACGGTGATGTACCCTATTTAACACAGAAGACGAGACGACAACTTCCCAGGACAAAACTTTTAAATCTGAAAAGACGGGCAATTCATCTACCATGCCAACGACTATAATCGTATGCAAATCATGACATTTTGGAAGGACATCAATCAGTAATTTTAACCGTTCTACCGATGTGACTAAGACGCGAACATTACAATCACCCAGTATATAAGCCACCTGCTCAGGTTTAAGCAACGGGTTAACCGGAACAAAAACACCACCCGCAGTCGACGTCCCAAACAAGGCTATAACCGCTTCCAAGCGTTTCTCTAAATAAACAGCCAAACGTTCTTCACGTTCAATGCCTAAATCAGCTAAACCCGCTGCAAATCTCACAACATCGGTTGCCAAATCAGCATATGACAGCCTTTTCCCCTGATAAACCAATGCTTCTGCTTCTGGTGTATCAGCGGCTGTTGCCGTAATTAATTCGTGGACAAGATCAACCATTTATAAAATAAATTTGTAATGATAGATAACAGTTCAACTTATTTGAGCCCATATCGACTCATTAAATCATAGATAGTTGGACGGCTTACACCTAATAATTTAGCAGCCTGAGCTACATTTCCATCAGCCCTTGCTAACGCTTTAATTAATGCCTTATAGTCTTCTTTCTCTCTTACCTGACGTAAGTTTAATGGTTCCACATCGGTTTCATTGGCCTTCAAACCGAGATCATCTGCAAGAATATTTGTGCCTTCCGTCATAATGACTGCACGCTTGATACAATTTTCCATTTCTCGCACATTACCGGGCCAGCCATGAGATTCTATTGCAGCTAGTGCCTCCTGACTAAAACTCAACGAAGACTTTCTTTCTTTAGCGCAAAACTTATTTTTAAAATAATGTGCCAGTAAAATAGCATCGCCAATTCGTTCGCATAAAGGCGGAATCGTTATCACAATCTCGCTCAAACGATAGTATAAATCCTCACGAAAACCACCTTCTTCAATCAATTTTTTTAAGTTTTGATGTGTTGCACAAACGATTCTGACATCCACCGGTATTTCTTCACGGCCTCCTAGTCTCTCAATCGTTCTTTCTTGAAGAAAACGCAAAAGCTTGGCCTGAAGTGACATAGGCAAATCACCGACTTCATCCAGAAAAAAAGTTCCTCCATTGGCAAGCTCAATTTTTCCTAACGTCTGTTTAGACGCACCAGTAAATGCGCCTTTTTCAAAACCAAACAGCTCGCTTTCTAGCAGATTCTCTGGTATCGCTGCACAATTAATGGCTATAAATCGCTTTTCGTTCCTGGCACTTGACTCATGAAGTACCCGCGCCATGACTTCTTTACCGGTACCACTGTCACCGAGTAACATCACTGTAGCATCTGAGGGTGCAACTTTTTCTAAATCCCGGCACGCCTTAATCATCACAGGATCACGTGTAATAACACCAGAGATGGGTGAGTCGCCCTGGCTTACTGTTAGATTACGATTTTCCTGTTGCAGTTCATATAAATAGAATGCGCGTTCAACAATTAATCCAAGCATAACCGGATCAAATGGTTTTTGATGAAAATCATACGCACCCATCTCAATCGCTTTTAACGCATTGCTATGGTCTTGATTTCCTGTCAATACAATGACTTTAGTAGCCGGCGCGAGTGCAAGTATCTGTTGCAGCGTGGCCAATCCTTCCGTAGACCCATCAGGATCTGGTGGCAGACCAAGATCCATCGTCACAACCGACGGTTCATGTCGTCGAATCTGCGTAAGCGCGCTTTCTCTATCATTTGCTACATGCACCTCATAACTATCAAAATTCCAGCGCAATTGTTTCTGTAGGCCCAAGTCATCCTCAATAACCAACAGTCTTTTTTTGCCTTGATTTGATTGCATATGATTACATGTACTTTTAAGCGTTGAATTGATAGACCGATCACTCACAACTTTTACCTAAAACTTAACTTTGAGATTGTGAATATAAATGCGAATATCCTTGTAACCGTTTAAATATTAACACAGCAAAATCGGCACAAAATGAACGGCATCATGAACTCCAAAATCTAATCACAATTCTCATCTCTATCATAAGAATAACAGCAAGATTTCAATTCTAAACACTTTTGGTCAAAGGATATTCTTACCCTGTTGCCAGTTGCAATTCTAAACGAAATACTGTACCAATCTTTTCTTCACTTTCCACTTCAAGCTTTCCACCAAGTTCATGAATGTACTCTCTACTTTCAAAAACACCGATTCCCATACCGGCAGACTTAGTCGATTCAAAAGGCTTAAAAAGACGCTCATTAATAAATTTCTCACTCATGCCATGCCCCGTGTCTTTAATTTCAATTACCGCAGTAGCATCTTTTTTCAATAACCGAACACTGACCTTGCCATCGGCAGGCGTCGCTTCAATCGCATTCTGTATAAGATGACCTAGTACACGTTCAATTCGTGTACGATTAGCAAGCACAACCAACTCATTATCTACCACCTCAAGAACGGGACAAGGCTTAAAAGCTGACTTTCCTTCCATTACCTCAACTAACAACGTATCAAGTGATAAAGAATCCGGCTTTTCTAATGCATTGCCACTGCTTAATTTTTCCAATAACCGCTTCATTTTGTGAACAGAAAGATCAACTGTCTGAACCATATCTCGTTGGAATTCCGGGTTATCTTTGTGTTTCTCAGCATTAGAAAGCAAGAGCGATAATTGGAATATCAAGTTTTTAAGGTCATGCACCATAAAGGTAGACATGCGATTGAATGACTCGAATTGACGAGCAACAATTAATGCTTTTGCAGCCTCTTCTTGCGCCAAATAACTAGCTGCTTGATTACCGGAAACTTTCAATAAATCAGTCATTTCCCAGTTTAATTTTATACGGCTTCTTGGTCGCAACAAAACAATAAAACCCATCAATTTCTTACGCAGAATCAAGGGAACAATCAAACCTGCAGCTGACAATGCTTCAATCCAATCAGGCAAATCAATTTCTATTTTATTATCGGCACTTATATTATCTCCTTGCAAGTCAACCACCCATTCATTTTCTTCCAGAAAACGACTAAAACTACTGTTCACGGGTTCCAACTCATTTATTAATGCCATATTCCAGTTCGCGACTGGCTCATAATGACTTGTTTCACGACAGAGCCATAATCCACCGCCCGGACTTTCTACCAACTTAGCTAATGCTTGAATCACTCGCTCACCTAAATCATTCCTTCCCTCTGAAAGAGTGCGCGTAAGACGTAGCCATTCCTCTCTGTAATCATAGTTATAACTAAAAAAATGTTTACTAATAAATACTTTTAACCAAGACCTTATCGTGCCAGAAAACATGACACCAACAAGCAACATCATCGCGCCAAAAAGGAACGTCATCTGCAAAACGGTGCCCCAACTGCCGCCAGAAAATCGCAAGTAATACCCAGCTGCTGCCATAACGAGAAGATAAATGGCCGTTCCAAACAACGCTGCTGAATAAAATAAGATATGACGTGAAACTGAAATTCCAACGGCCCATTGCGGATTACGTACGGCTGAAACCGCGATTAATGGAACAACTAGCGCATTAATCCCACCTCGAGCAGCCCAAAGGTCTTCGTTGACGTGCCTAAACAACAGAGCATCGCTATACAAATAAAAATCATAGACAAAAATACTACCGATACCCAGACAAATAAACTTTATAGCCCAACGCTGTTCAACCGGCGTGTTCCTATAAAACTGTTCCACCAACACCACACCTATAATAGCCATCACCACACTACTGGTAATACTACTGAGCAGACTAATCGTTAACTGTGACTGAATACTTATTTCACCATAAAAGAAAAACGGGAGAGCCAAAATAATCAGATAAAGCACTGATATGGCAATAACAGATGGTCTAACACTTGGCGGAGAATTATTATTCCCTGACGATTGAAAAGGCCCCAATAATAAGATTAAAAAAGCCGACCAAGTCGCATTACGAACAACTTCTAATGTATTCGTCAAGAACGGTAAATAATGACCCCAGGCAATTTGATAAACAATGGCGGCGGCCCAGAAAGCTGTAAACAAACAAGCAATTGTTAACATCATGCCATACAGACGCCCTCGCCAGCTTGTCAACAAGAGAATTGACAAAAAGAAAAAAGCCAAAGCTGCAGCTGAATAACTAACGACAGCAATATTTGTCAGCATATTAGATTATCTTCCCCCTTTACCAAAAAGTACCACTTCTACCGTATCAATTAAAATAATCACATCAAGAAAAAGACTATGATTCTTTACATAATATAGATCATATTGGAGCTTCTCTATTGCATCTTCCACTGATGAACCATAGGGATACCTTACCTGAGCCCAGCCTGTAATACCTGGTTTAATCGTATGCCTAAAATTATAATAGGGTACCTTTGCACATAGACTATCAACAAAATAAGGTCGCTCTGGCCGAGGTCCAACAAAGCTCATTTCGTTCTTTAAAACATTTAGAATCTGTGGTAACTCATCTATTCGCAATTTCCGAATAACCCTTCCTATTCGAGTAATTCTTGGATCATTCTCAGTTGCCCACTGTGGTGCTTGATCTTTTTCAGCATTTTTTCTCATACTACGAAACTTAAGCACCATAAATGTATCCCCCCCTTTACCCACTCTTTCTTGTCGATAAAAAACCGGATAGCCATCTTCAATTAAAATCAAGATAGCGGTGATAATCATAATAGGTATCGCAACAACCAACAAAATAACGCACGCAAACACATCAAAAACACGCTTAATAACCGACCGAAACATGCTTTGATCAAATCCACCGCCAAATACCAGCCAACTGGGGTACAAGGAATCCATACGAATATGTCCCTTCTCACGCTCAAAGAATGTCGCGACATCGGTCACTTTTATTCCGTGCATTTTACATTCAAGTAACTCTTGAATAGGAAAACTCCCTCCGCGTCGTTCCTGTGTAGCAATAATTATTTCACTAACATTATATTGCGCTACTAACGAGACTAGCGTTTCGCCTGAAGCTAGAACATCAGCAGCCGGCACACAACGTTCTTCGCCATAAAATGGTATAAAACCAATTATTCTTGGCCTACGATAGCCAAAGTCATCTTCTGGCTGAATTATCAACTCTTTAGCACTTTCACCAATACCTAATACTAACGCACGGGGTTGCAGCACACCCAAACTAGACCATTTAAAAAACAAAGTCCGCTCAATAAGAATGACACAAAAAGAAAAAATCATTATGACCATTAAGACACCGCGCCCCAAATAAAGCACAGGAATTAAATAAAACACAAATGTCATTAAGGCAAAACTTAAAACCATAGAAGGCATTAATCGAAATAAAATCGCTTTAAAATCTTGCCGCGAGTCTATTTGATACATACCAATGACTGCCATGCTTGACATGATGATAAAAACATAGGCAATAACATCAGGAAAAATAGAATACTCCGGCACAAAAACAACGCTCTGATCGTAAAAACGAACAGACATACTTAGATAATACACGACCATCAATAGCAAAAACTCAATGCTGACAAGCAACACTGTGTATCTAGATATATAATGATTATAGATGCGTAACAATATATTCCCTTAATTATTAAACAAATCTAAAAACATGTTTCTGTAATTATTTACTGAAACGATATACTTGTATTTACGATGAATAATCAATCAACTAAGAAATCAGCTAATATTTGATAGCTAAATACTTTCATTTCTCTCTCACCAAACTTTACCTTAATACACACGCGTCAAACTCAAAGTTTTTAGCTATAATTTATTAGACTATAAACCAGCTAACGACCCCTTGATTTCTATCAATTCAAGGGCGGCATTGTACCAGGACTAACTAGATTTGAAGATTTGGATGCAATATTAATTTTTCGCATTAAAATTTAAATTGTCAATTAAATACCAATATTAAGTATCCATAGACAATAAAATCGCCATATCTCCTACCCAAGTAAGCGGGTTAAGATGAAATAAAAACTAGCATTGTGATTGACATGAAAGTAGTTGATATCTTGTCTTTACGGGGAATTGCCATTCCATTCAAAAAAAACGCTAAGTTTATTTTCCTTAGCGTTTTTTAAATGTTTCTAATAACGAGATCGAGTTAGAATGGCTGCGATACGTGGCGTATCTTTTGAACTGATAGGTGGCACTGTCGTTACTCTATTTTTTCCTTCTTCTTTCGATTGTAATAAAGCTTCTTCTACACGTTGACACAACAACCTCCTGCTATCTTTCTCTTCGAGCGTTGCGATACCCATACTTAATGTAATCTTTCGATCATTCGTTTCAATATTGTCGGTGACTTTTTTGCAGATTGCTTCCGCTACTCGTTTGGTATCTCTCATTCCAGTTTCTGCGAATAAAACAGCAAATCGATCACCAGTCAAGCGATATAAAACATCACAACTTCTAATATTATTACCAATCTCTTTAGCAACGCGATTGATGACATCGTCACCACCACTACGACCATAATCTTGATTAATTTTGCTCAAATAATCAATATCGATAAAGGCAACGGATAAGCTTCTGGCATATCTTTTGTGTCGTAGAATCTCATTACCCAACTCCAATTCAAACGCACGCAAATTTCTGGTTTGAGTTAATGGATCAATAATTGTTTGCGCTTTTAACACCGAAAGTTTGTCATCCGTTTTCTTTATTCTTATCACGATTAAAGCGGCGCCAACAACCAATAAAGCGGCAAGCAATCGATTAATAATCACCGTTTCCATCGGGCTAACGATGAATGACGATAAAAAGAAACCCACTATTATCAAAAACAAACTCATTACAGCTGCAATATAAGTCGCCGTCTTTCCTTTAATCCACAGACTACCAAAAACAACAAGCACATATGGTGATCCAGCCGCAACACCTAGTGGCGAGAGCAAATCAAATATAAATATGCCAATCATCACAGCCAGCATAATCACATAATGAATGCGATCTGAAAATTCATTTAAGAACAATCTAAAGTATGATGCAGTTGTATATCTCTGGCTACTCATATCTATGTACCTGTAACAGTGATTGAAAGTGATCAAATAAACGACAAATGATTATCGGCTAACACATGAATTACAAAGACAAATCGGTAAAATATTCTGAGCGAATATTACGCATAGTTTTTACATAATGCAATAGCCTTAATGATACCTAAGCCTAAAATAAGCACCCCTCACATTCAGCAATCGCCCACCGCACAACGTAACAAAGATTTCTTCAAACACCAAAATAAATTTAGTTTCTTTCTCTATTTCAGCGCTGCTAAATAGTTAATACAGGTTAATATACATCCCCATGAACTTGCTTAAAGCACTCGCTACAATTAGTAGCACGACATTTGTTTCCCGCATTCTCGGTTTCTTGAGGGATGTATTAATCGCTAGAATTTTTGGTGCGGGCGTAGCAACGGATGCTTTTTTTGTCGCTTTCCGTATTCCCAATCTTCTGCGTCGGTTATTCGCCGAGGGCGCTTTCTCTCAGGCATTTGTCCCCATCCTTGCCGAATATAAAAACAAACGCACAGAAGAAGAAACACGTGAACTGATCGACCATATCGCTTATTTATTGAGCATTACACTATTTATTGTCACCTTAATTGGCATTATTAGCGCAACATATATTATACAAGCCAGTGCGCCTGGTTTTATGAGTGATCCTGAGAAATTTAATTTGACGGTCGAATTACTGAAAATTACTTTTCCTTATATTTTCTTCATTTCACTGGTTTCACTAGCGGGCGGCATTCTTAATACTTACGGCAAATTTTTTGTCCCTGCACTTACCCCTGCGCTGCTCAATTTGTCGTTTATAGGTTGCGCCTTATGGCTTGCCCCGCATATGAACCCGCCTATCTTAGCATTGGCCTGGGCTGTTTTTATCGGCGGTGCATTACAACTGGCCTTTCAAATACCTTTTCTCGCACGCATCAAACGACTGCCACGTTTACGTTTCAGATTCAAGGAAACCGGCGCTTGGCGTGTTATTAAACTCATGGGGCCTGCTGTGTTCGGCGTGTCCGTCAGTCAAATTAGCATGCTGATCAATACCATATTCGCCTCACTATTGGTCACGGGTAGCGTGTCATGGTTATATTATGCGGATCGGCTCATGGAGTTTCCTGCGGGTTTACTTGGTGTCGCTTTAGGCACGGTATTGCTACCCTCATTAGCACGCCACTACAACAGCGACAGTACGGACGAATACTCACGTTTATTAGACTGGGGTCTGCGTCTAACCGTATTGTTAACGCTACCGGCTGCACTTGCTCTAGCAATACTCTCGACACCACTAATTGCCACGTTATTTTTCTATGGTGAATTTACTGCCCATGACGTATGGATGACGCGCGAGGCGCTCATTGCGTATAGCCTTGGGTTATTAGGATTTATTTTTGTGAAAGTTCTAGCGCCCGGGTTTTATGCGCGGCAAAATATCAAAACACCCGTTAAAATTGCGGTCATCACTTTGATTGCCACACAACTTATGAACCTTGCTTTTATTGGGTCATTGCAACATGCTGGATTAGCACTGGCCGTTGGGCTTGGCGCTTGCTTGAATGCCAGTTTATTGTTTTATAAACTACGCAGCCACAACATCTATCAACCACAGCCCGGATGGTTTATTTTCTTCATAAAAATACTGGCCGCACTGATAGTTATGGGTGCAACGCTATGGGTTGCTGCGGGACAAGACACGTCATGGTTAGTGAACACGGCTTTTGACCGCTCAACGCGATTAACCTGGGTTATCATCGCAGGCGCAACGAGTTATTTCGCGGCATTATGGTTACTTGGCTTTCGCCTGAAGGAATTTACTCGAAAGGGAATTGATTAACTCTAATCCTGTGCAACAGCAACTCTTTTGTCGCGCTCAATTAATGCGTAAGCTGAATGATTATGAATAGACTCAAAATTTTCTGACTCCACCACATAAGCATCAATTCGCGAGTCATTATTTAGCACCTCGGCCACGTCACGCACAATATCTTCAACAAATTTGGGATTATCGTAGGCTTTCTCAGTCACATATTTCTCGTCTGGACGCTTCAACAAGCCATAAAGTTCACACGAAGCCTGAGTTTCCGCTATCCGAATAACATCTTCTATCCACATAAAACTATTCGTGCACACTGAAATGGTTACATGCGAGCGTTGATTATGCGCACCATATTCTGAAATTTTCTTAGAGCAAGGACATAGGCTAGTCACTGGCACAACAACTTTCATAGTGAATTCATATTCAGCTTCCTTAATTTCACCAATAAAAGTAACTTCATAATCCAACAAACTTTTAACGCCAGAAATAGGCGCTGATTTATCCACAAAGTAAGGGAACGTCATTTCAATATGACCTGATGAGGTTTCCAGTTTTAGCATCATGGTCTGCAAAATATTCTCAAATGATTCGACTGAGATCTCACGCTCATTATCATTCAGAATTTCCACAAAACGTGACATGTGGGTACCCTTAAAATTATGCGGCAAATTCACATACATGTTGAAAACAGCAACCGTATGTTGGACGCCTCCATCTTTGTCGGCTACTTTTACCGGGTGACGAATCGCTTTGATACCCACACGGTCAATTGCTATACGTCTTGTATCTGGCGCAGATTGCACATCAGGTATTGGGAGTTCCACTTGTTTGTCCATAATAGTATTTAGAATTATTATTTAATTCGATAAACGTTCCTGTACCGACTTAACAATACCCTCTTTATCCAATCCACAGTCCGCTAACATTTGCATATGATCACCCTGTTCTATATATACATCAGGCAAACCCAACTGCAACACCTTTGTCACTGCACCATGCTTGACTAAAGACTCTAAGACAGCACTGCCTGCACCGCCCATCGTGGTGTTTTCTTCAACCGTCACTAGCAAATCGTGATCTTCAGCTAATGATGCAATCAAAGCATCATCAATAGGTTTAATAAAACGCATATTCACAACGGTTGCATTCAACGCTTCACCTGCATCCATACAAGGAGCGACCATGCTTCCAAAGGCGAGCAAAGCAACTTTTTCGCCTTTACGACAAACATCACCACGACCGACAGGCAATGCAACCATTTCTGTTTGCACTTCTGCACCGATACCAGCACCACGTGGATAACGAACGGCTGTTGGGGTATCCATCTGGAATGCAGTATAAAGCATTTGTCGGCATTCATTTTCATCAGCAGGCGCCATTACCGTCATATTGGGTATACAACGCAAATAAGAATAGTCAAAACTGCCTGCGTGGGTCGGGCCATCGGCGCCCACTAAACCCGCACGATCAAGCGCAAACACAACAGGAAGATTCTGAATGGCGACATCATGAATTAACTGGTCATAACCACGCTGTAAAAATGTCGAATAAATTGCAACAACGGGTTTCAGGCCATCACAAGCCGCACCGGCAGCAAATGTCACCGCGTGTTGCTCAGCGATACCCACGTCAAAATAACGTTTTGGATATTCCTTAGAGAACCTAACTAGCCCGGAACCTTCACGCATGGCCGGTGTAACACCAATCAAGCGTGAATCTATTGCTGCCATGTCACACAACCAGTCCCCAAAAATTTTAGTATAGGCCGGCTTACTGGCTGGCTTGGAAATGATCCCTTCATCAGGGTCAAATTTCCCCACGCCATGATAGAGTATAGGATCTTCCTCTGCCACCGAGTAACCCGCACCTTTACGCGTCACCACATGCAAAAACTGCGGGCCATCCAATTGCTTGATATTATTCAGAGTCGTCGTCAATACGTCTAAATCATGGCCATCTATGGGGCCAATATAATTGAAACCAAACTCTTCAAATAATGTGCCCGGCGTCACCATCCCTTTCATATGCTCTTCAGCACGTTTGGCAAGTTCTAGCACAGGCGGAACAACTCTAAGAACTTTTTCTCCGGCACGTCGTGCATTAGCATAGAAACGCCCAGACATCAGCTTCGCCAGATAGTTATTCAACGCGCCAACTGGTGGTGAAATAGACATATCATTGTCATTCAACACGACCAGCAAATTAGCATCCATCACGCCGGCATTGTTCAATGCCTCGAATGCCATTCCCGCACTCATCGCACCATCGCCAATCACGGCAATAGCACGTCGATCAACCCCCTCAAGCTGTGCTGCCACCGCCATGCCCAACGCCGCACTAATCGACGTACTAGAATGCGCGGTACCAAAGGCGTCATATTCGCTCTCATCCCGTCGTGGAAATCCTGCAATACCACCTTGCATACGCAATTTACTCATCCCGTCCCGACGACCCGTCAGGATTTTGTGTGCGTAAGTCTGATGTCCAACATCCCAAACGATACGATCATTCGGCGTATCAAAAATGTAATGCAGCGCGATCGTCAATTCGACCGTACCAAGATTTGATGACAAATGTCCACCCGTCGCGGAGACGGAATTAACTAAGAAGCTGCGCAATTCTTCAGCAAGTTGTGGTAACAACTTGCGCTCTAGTGAGCGCAGTTGAGAAGGCGAATTAATGGTATCTAACAGGGGGTACATTCAGAATTTGATATAAAAAATCTTTTAAAAAAACCGCCTTCAAAATTCACGTTGAATAATGA
>Ga0224496_10001524_pt1 | contig 14356 bp, 14 predicted proteins | sample SF_Jul11_sed_USG_2_FD_168127 | JGI IMG/M metagenome (GOLD analysis project Ga0224496, IMG submission 168127) | Sediment microbial communities from San Francisco Bay, California, United States - SF_Jul11_sed_USGS_8_1 | ecosystem: Environmental > Aquatic > Marine > Sediment | place: USA...
AGCTTTAAGGAATCTCTTGGGTACTTGTGAATGGGTATCCGCTGCTGTTGGTTATGAATATCAAGCTAATGAAATAGCCCCAGTAAGCTATGGTGAATGTGTAGATGCACATGCATCAGGAGTAAGAAACCTATTGGGATCTTGTGAATGGGTGTCCGTTTCCGCTGGATATGAATATCAGGCCAATGAAATAGCTCCAGTAAGTTATCGTGAATGTACTGATCCTCACCAAGATGAGATCAGATCAGGATTGGGTACCTGTGAGTGGGTATCTCCCGCAGTTGGATATGAATATCAAGCTATTCTATTAGTAAGCACTAATGATTTTGTAATAGTAGATTGTTTTACTTCAACATCTGGATGTACCACAAGGGCTTATGAGGTAGAAGCAGGAGGAAATTGTAGAACCCTTGGTTATACAAGAATAGAACCTTCATATTGTGAAGATATAAGAACAGTAGATTGTTATACTCCAACATCTGGATGTACCACAAGGCCTTATGAGGTAGAAGCAGGAGGAAATTGTAGAACTCTTGGTTATACAAGAATAGAACCAGAAGAGTGTAGTGCTCCTGAATCTGGTGTAGTGGAAGGGCCAATGACTCTTGAAGAAGCAACTGAAGCAGGAGAAACAGATACCTGTAATTGGTGGGAAAAAAGAATTAACTTCAGTACTTTTGAATTTTCCTGTCCAGAATCTGAGCCAGAAGTACCTCAAACATCTTCATGTCATTATTATGATTCAGTAGGTGTTGCCTGTACTAACACGGATGTTGAAGGATCCTGTTCAGATCATACCAGCCAGTATGGTGATACATACTCAAATGGAAGCTGTCCAACTTATTGCTATGTTAGAACCAATGATAGTTGTAGAGCTGGAACATTTAGACCTGCTTTAGGACGATCTTGTAGAAGTTATGGAGACATTTATTCTACAACTCCATGCTGATCTGATTTAATTAATAGATTGGTTAGCACAGTCTTGTTATAGATTTACTTGGATATTAACTTTATTCTTTGTTAGAATACCTTCCTATGTCTTCAAAACAAAAGACCTACTATATCCATACTTTCGGTTGTCAATCAAATAAGAGTGATTCAGAGCGTATCGCTGGTGATTATGAAGCTCGAGGTTACAGTGAAGCAAAAGCTTGGCAAGATTGTGATGAACTAGTCATTAATACCTGTGCTATCAGAAAAAGAGCTGAAGATAAAGTTCTTGGATTAGTACAAAATATCCTTAAGCATTTTAGAGAATCAGATAAACCAAGACCTAAGTTAATATTAACTGGCTGTATGACTCATCATGCTAATGAAAGATTATATGAGCTCCTTCCTGATATCGATGAGATTCTCCCAATTAATGAAGTTGGCTTTAATCAGGCTGCTGTCAGAAAAGATAAAAAACATGCTTGGATTCCAATCTCTGTAGGCTGTAATTCATATTGTACATATTGTATTGTCCCCTACTCTCGTGGTCGTGAGAAATCTAGAGATGAAGCTGACATTATGAATGAAGTACAGCGATTAGTTGACCAGGGATACAATGAAATAACTTTACTTGGTATGAATGTTAATTCCTGGGGACTTGAGAAAGTTGGTGTTCCAATGAGAAAAATGATGATGGAAGATGACAACTTTACTCGAGAAGATCTACCAGACAATCAAACACAATACTTAACTTCTACAGACACTCCTCCCTTTGTCAGATTATTACAAAACATTACAAAGTTTGATCAAATTATAAAAATTAGATTTATGTCTTCTAATCCATGGGATTTTCATGATGAATTGATTGAGGAGATAGGCAATAACAAGAAGATTGATCGTTATGTGCATCTACCTATTCAATCTGGAAGTAATGATGTTTTATACAGGATGAATAGAGGTTATACTGTTGAAAAATACCTGGCTGTTGTAAACAAACTACGAGCACTTGATTCTGATGTTGTGATTGGAACTGATATTATCGTTGGTTTCCCCGGTGAGACAAATGAAGAGTTTAATGAGACTGTCGAACTTGCAAAGAAAATTGACTGGAAAGTTGGCTTTGTCGCAATCTACTCTCCTCGTCCTGGAACTGCTAGCTGGAGATTGTATAAAGAGGATGAAATCCCACATAAGATAAAGAAAAAACGTTGGGAAATACTAGATAAGATAATCAACAAAGATAATATGAGTGATAGGCCAAAGGTAATTTAGCGATATTTATGCTATCTCCATTGTGATTTGTAAAAGATTGGAAAGCACTGCAATCCATATAATTACATTTCCTATCTGAAGAGCCTTCTCTGAAGAATATGCAAAGCGACTTTCTGAATGGTTAGTTAAGGCATAAAAAAGTATTAGCAGTGATGTTATGGCAAATTTGAATAACAATACTCTTTCTATACCACCATTGCTAATCATGTCTTGAGCAACAATATTAACTTCTTGGAAATTTAGCTTATCTAATGCAACCCAAGTTAAAGCTGAGTCAGCTATGTTGGCTGCTACAAAAGAATTTATCAATTTTTCTTTTTCCATTAAGATCAATTATAATCACATTATGTCAAATAAGCTTCTTTCTATAATTGGTCCTACTGCAGTTGGTAAAACAAGTTTCTCTTTGAAGTTAATTGATAATTTAAAAGAGAATAAAAACATTAAATTTGTTGGATACAACTTAATTAGTGCAGATTCTCGTCAGGTATATGAGGATTTAATGATTATCTCTGGAGCAGATGTCCCAGGTGACTTTGTTAGACAAAAAGATACTTTCGGTGATGCTACTTCTATTGAATATTTTGAAAAAGATAATATCAGATTATTTGGTTTACTAGATTTAGATTACCAGGATGAATGGTCATTGGCTCATTTTAAAAAGTTTGCACAACAATTAATAAAACAATCATGGCAAGAAAATAGACTGCCTATAATCGTTGGAGGAACTGGTCTATATCATGAATATATTTTTAATGACTCCTCTACTATTGGGATTGGACCTAACCAAGATTTGAGAAAAGAATTAAATTTATTATCTTTAAATGAGTTACAAAACAAGCTTAGCGAAATTAATTTTGAGCGTTTTTCTGAGATGAATAATTCAGACCAAAATAATCCAGTTCGACTTATTAGGGCGATTGAAGTTGAGAGATATTATCAAGATAATCCAGGGAAAAAGAATCTAGAAGATAAAAATATCCAATATGGTGAAAAACCGGACTATGACCACCTGATTATTGGTTTAACTGATGATCTAAAAATAATAGAAGAAAAAATTTCTAAGAGAGTTAAAGAAAGATTTGAGAATGGAGCGATTACTGAAGTTGAGGCTTTAAAGGAAAAGATTAGAGAGTTTGGTTTAAATAAGCAAATTACTACAGCTACTGGTGTGAAAGAAATTCAATCATACTTAGATGGAAGAGTAGAAAAAGAAGAGTGTTTGAAAAAGTGGTCTCTTAGAGAATACCAATATGCAAAGCGTCAGTTGACCTGGTGGAGACATAGGAAAAATATTCAGTGGTATGAAATTGGAGAAGATGATTGGATGAAAAGAGCCTTTGATAGGGTTATTAAATTTATCCTGCCCGAGTAAAATTAAAACTGTTATACTAGTTTAATATGCTATTCTCATCAGATAAAAAACACACGGTTTCTATTTCACCAAGTATTGTAATTTTTACTTTTCTTTTTAGTTTAGTGGTATTCTTTTTGTTTCAAATAAAGGGTATCTTAACTGCTTTATTTTTAGCATTTATTATCATGACTGCTCTTAGACCAGCTGTTGATAAACTGAACCATAAGTATAAAATTCCTCGCGCTTTAAGTATTTTTATTGTCTATTTATTAGTAATATTTGTTTTAGGATTAATGGTAGCAGTTGTATTGCCCCCACTCCTAACAGAAGCATATAAATTATTGAGAAGTTTTCAATTACCTTTTTTACAACAAGAAATTAAAGATTTAAGTTTAACTGTTCAGGAGGTTTCTACTCTACTTAATCAAGTTGGAGATGGAGCTGGTTTGATAATTTCTCTTATTACTTCTACCTTTAGTGGTGTATTTGCTCTCTTTACTTTAATGGTGATGTCTTTTTATATCATGCTAGATAGACCTAATTTACATAAAAAAGTGAGTTGGTTTTCCAAAGATAAGAATCATTTAAAGATAGCTGAAGATTTCCTTTTTTCTGTTGAGCATCAATTAGGAGGTTGGATCAGAGGACAATTTATTTTGATGTTAACTATTGGAGTGGTTACATACATCGGCTTATTACTTTTACAAATTCCTTTTGCATTACCTCTGGCTATTATTGCTGGTCTCCTTGAAATATTACCTAACTTAGGACCAACAATTGCCGCTATTCCCGCAGTTGTCTTAGCTTTCTTAACTGGAGGCCCGATCATGGGTGGAGTGATGATTATCTTTTATCTATTGGTTCAACAATTTGAAAACAACCTACTCGTTCCAAAGATCATGCAAGCTAACGCTGATGTTAATCCTTTGATTGCAATTGTGACTGTCCTAACAGGGTTTCAATTAGCAGGGGTTATTGGTGCTTTACTCTCTATCCCATTTTATATTGTTCTTAGAACAACTTACTCTATGCTTAAAAAGCATAATGTTAAGTTATTTTAGGTAACTTTTACACTTGTACTACCTCATGTTATAGGATATAATTGTCTGTGTAGTTAGACTATGGCTCAACTTAGGTTGAGAGGAAAGTCCGGACAGCAGAACATGGGGTGCTTGGTGAAAGCCAAGGGTTCACTTTATGTGAATACAGTTAGAGCAACAGAAACGATCTGGGTTGCGCCAGATGAAACGATCAAGCTTATGGGTATCTAATTTATTAGATGGCAATCCTCCCTGCTGCAACTGGCGATCTTCACCCATTTCTTATTTATAAGAATAAAATGGATATGTTCCCTAGTGGTGATAATGTCCCAGGCATAGACAGATCATAGTTAATACAGAATCCGGCTTATTGACTACAACAACAAAAAGACCAGCTAATCGCTGGTTTTTTTGTTATATAAACTTAATCTTTAGATATTTAAACTTTAAAATCTCTTTTGCCATGCCTACCTCTTGCAAAAAGGATAAAAATTCCCCATACTATTACTATGCTCAATTCAAAGAAGCTACTGTATGTGTTTTCTGACGTTGCTTATGTTGCGGAACTTTTACCTGCCAAGAAAAAGGGAGATTTTAAAGTTCAAGAGTTTAGACAAATTAATGGTGAGTTTTTAGATAATGACACTTTTATCCCGGAGAATATAGAAAAGCTTTTTTCAAAATTAGATAAAGAAGAATATTTACTTGTTTTACCTGACTTCTTTTTTACCAATACAATTATTGAAGTAAAAGAAAAGGCAAAGACAAAAGTAGAAAAACACATCGAAGAAAAGCTGCTTCCTTCTCTTAACCTTTCAGAAAAGACTCATCAAATTGAACATTTTGTTCTTACTCAGTATGGAGATAAATCAAATGTACAACTCAGCGCTATTGAGAGATCTCTCCTCGCACCTATTTTTGAAGCTGCTAAAAAACATGAAGTAAAGGTCTCAAAGGCTATCTCACTTAGTTGGACAATTAAATCATTAATTTCTCTTGAACCATCATTAAGTTTGGTACAAATGGGAGAAAATCTTTATTTAGTCCAACACTACATCGGTATTGATCAAGCCACTAGTGCTCCAATTACTGATGTTGAAAAAATTGCAGAAACAATTAAAACACTTAAGGGTGCAGAGCCAAGTATTCAGACAATGTATCTTCTGACCAATGAGTTAGTAGAAGATAATTTAAAAGAATTACTCAAAGCTACCCTCCCTTTACAACAGTTGTCTGACTTTAAAGATGAGAAAAAAGATTTGCCTTCATATGTAAAGCAAGTTATTGAAGCTGGAGCTAAGACTTTATCTGTGACTGACTTTAATGTCCCAGAATTTAAGGTAGAGGCTGTAGATGCTGAGCTTGTTGAAGAGGCTGCTAAGGGAAATAAGAAAGAAACTAAAGATGATAAGGAAGAAACAGAATCAGTAACAGAACCAGTAACAGAACCAGACGAAGAACCAACGGTAGAACCTGAAGAAAAGGCAGTAGATGATTCAGAGGTAGTAGAAGATGTTAAAGATCCTGAAGAAGAACCTCTCCCAGAACCTACTACTCCTCCAGAAGGTGAAGAGGCCATCACAGAAGTCTCAGATCAGGAAGTCGCAGCTGTTAGTGATGACTTTGTTATCGGAGGTACTCCAGATACTCTAAAAGAAGAAAATAATGATATAGTAGAAAATAAAGAGGAATCACAAAAGTCTGATATGCCAGAAGAAACAAAAAAACCAGTAACTGATACAGAATCTGATAATGAAACAACTTCTACAGAAGAAGAAACTGGTACTGATGCGTTAAGTCAGTTTGCTGTGATAGATGATAGTGCTGAAGAGAAATCAGAACCTGTAAAAGAAGAAAAAACTACAAAAGAAGAATCAAAATCAGAAATGACTAGTGAAAAACAAAAACCAGCAGAAGTAATTAAAAATAAAACTGGAGTCAGTTCAATGTTGAAGATGGTCTTTGTCTCATTGTCTGTCTTTTTCTTAACTGTCGGTATTGGGGTTGGTCTTGGTCTTGGCTATATTAATATTTCAAATAAAGGTGAAGAGTCAACAACTCCAGAAGTAGTGACAGAAGAAGTCGTTGAGGAAGTCGCAGAAGCTTCCCCTACTCCATCTCCAGAACCAGAAATAGATAAAGAAACAATAGAGATCTTAGTTGTCAATGCTACTAGCAAGGCTGGTTATGCTGGAACAATTAAAAAATCATTAACTGCTGCTGATTTTGTAGAGGTAGACGCAGGTAATTCAAAAGGTGATTACGATGAGGGTAATTACGTATTAATGAGTGAAGAAAATAAAGGATTAATCAAGCTTATCGAAGAAGCAACAGACCTTGAGTTTGAGTTCTCAGATGAGATAAAAATAGAAGATATTAAAGGCAGCTATGATGCTGTCGTAGTACTTGCCGAGTAACGATTTTACATTTAACTCTTGTCAATAGGTAAAGAGTGTGTAAAATCGTTGTTGTCTTTACTAATCCTATTAATAGAAGTTATTAGGCACTAAATTATATGTCCGCAGGACCACACATCTCAATCTCAGCAGAAACTATTTCTTATTTTGCTGGTATCCCTATTTCAAATTCAATTCTAACTAGCCTCGTTGCTTCTGGCCTCCTAATTGCTTTCGCAATTATGGCTAAGAGAAGTCTCAACAACAAAGATGTTTATGGAAGGCCAAGTGCCTTCCAAAATTTTTCTGAGATGATTGTTGAGGGTTTATATAGTTTTGTAGACTCAGTTACTCATGATAAGAAGAAAGCTAAAGTATTCTTACCTTTTATTGCTTCATTTTTCCTTTGGATTTTATTTAATAACTGGTTAGGTCTCCTTCCAGGTGTCGGTACTATCGGTATTACTCATGAACCAGAACATGCATCTCTTCCTTCTATTGAAGTGCAAGCTTCAGAGGTTGTAGCAGAAGATCATGGTTTAGAAGAAGTTCCTGAAACTACAGATGATCATGATGAAGCTGTCGTAGCAGATGAGCATGGCGAAGAGAAAACATTTATCCCTATTTTTAGAGCTGGTACTGCAGATCTTAATACAACTATTGCATTGGCTATAGTATCTGTTGTTGTTACTCAAATCATTGGTGTTAAATATTTAAGTATTGGTTATTTTAAGAAATACTTTAATTTTTCAAGTCCAATTATGTTCTTTGTTGGTATTTTAGAACTTGTTCTAGAATTCGCTAAGATTATGTCATTTGCTTTTAGGTTATTTGGTAATGTATTTGCGGGAGAAGTCCTCTTGGCAGTTATCCTATTCCTAGTCCCAGTTATCGCTCCTATGCCATTCTATGGTTTGGAGATTTTTGTTGGCTTTATTCAAGCCCTTGTTTTTGCAATGCTCTCATTAGTATTTTTCAATATGGCTACTATTAGTCATGATGAGCATTAAATTAGTAGAAATTATCACCCTTTAATGGGTATAAAAGTAAAAAAAATAAATAAACCCTACGGGGTAAAAAGGAGTATATATGTTTGACTCACTCAGTGTTGGCCTCACAATGGCTATCGGCGGAAGTTTCCCAGCTTTAGCTATCGGTATGATTGTTGCATCTGCACTTAAATCTATTGGTAGAAATCCAGAAGCTGCAAGTACTATCCAAACAAATATGATTTTAGGTATGGCGTTTGCTGAAGCTATCGCTATCTATTCTCTAGTTGTTGCGTTAATTATTAAGTTTGTTTAAATCTAAAGAAAGAAGAATTATATGGAAATACAAATTTCACAAATTATTTTCCAAGCAATTAATTTCTTTGTTGTCTTTGGAGCTTTAACTTATTTACTTGTTAAACCTATCGTTAAGATTCTTGATCAAAGAGCTCAAAGAGTAGCTGATGCACAAAAAGCTGCTAGTGAAACTCTTTTAGAAAAAGAACAAATTGATGCTTATAAAGCTAAAGTTAAAAAAGCAACTGATAAAAAAGCTGCTGAAGCTTTAGATGAAGCAAAGCAAAGAGCTACAGACAAAGAAAAAGAATTAATTAATGAAGCAAAAGATAAAGCAAAAGCAGAGATAAAGAAGATGACTTCTGATTGGAAGATAGAAGCTAAAAAGCAAGAATCTAAGATGAAGAAAGAATTTGAAGTAGCTGTTTTAAAGGCTGCAGAAAAGGTTATCGGTAAATCTCTAGATGCTAAAAAGCACTCAGCTCTTATTGATAGTGAGCTCGATGCATTACTGAAAGCAATTTAAAATATATATGTTAGTTACAATTACTTCAGCTAGCAAGTTATCAGCTGGCCAGCTAGAAAAAATAAAAAAGACTTTAACTAAAAAGTATGGCAACGATCTTTCTTTTGAAGAAAAGATTGACATGAGTGTCCTCGGTGGACTTTCTATCCAAGTTGGATCAGAAGTTATCGATGCTACTCTTAAAGCTAAACTTGATGGTAGAAAAGTTGAAAAAGAGTCAGTTGGTAGAGTTACCTCATTTGGAGACGGTATTGTCACCATTGAAGGTCTACAAGATGCACAAGCTGGAGAATTAATTGACTTAGGTAATGATCGTAAAGGTCTTGCACTTAACTTAGATAAAGACCAAGTCGGTGTTGTGGCTCTAGACAGAGTTGAACATCTTAAGGCTGGTTCTTTAGTTAAAAGAACTGGAAAGATTCTTTCAGTTCCTGTTTCAGACAAAATCATTGGTCGTGTTGTTGATGCTTTAGGTCTCCCCCTTGATGGTGGCGACGAAATTGAAGCTGATAAAAACATGCTTCTCGAAAGAGTTGCCCCAGGTGTTATGGCAAGACAATCTGTCTCTGTCCCTATGCAAACAGGTATCAAAGCAGTTGATGCTATGATTCCAATCGGTCGTGGTCAAAGAGAACTTATCATTGGTGACAGACAAACAGGTAAAACTGCTGTTGCTCTTGGTACTATCCTTAACCAACAAGGCCAAGGAGTTAAATGTGTTTATGTCTGTGTTGGACAAAAAGGTTCTTCACTTGCACAAACAAAAGCTATCTTAGAAGAAAGAGGCGCAATGGAATATACAACCATTGTTTCTGCGACTGCTTCTGCAACCGCTGCTCAACAATTCTTAGCTCCTTACACAGGTGTTGCGATTGCTGAATACTTTTTAGAAAAAGGTGAAGATGTTTTAGTTATCTATGATGACTTAACAAAACATGCTCAAGCATATCGTGAAATTTCATTACTTTTGAGACGTCCTTCTGGTCGTGAAGCTTACCCTGGTGATGTCTTTTACCTCCACTCTAGACTTCTTGAAAGAGCTTGTAGATTAAATAAGAAGCATGGTGGTGGTTCTATCACTGCCCTTCCTATCATTGAAACTCAAGCAAATGACGTTTCTGCGTATATTCCTACAAATGTCATCTCAATTACAGACGGACAAATCTATCTTGAATCTGACCTTTTCAACAAAGGTATGAGACCTGCGATCAATGTCGGTCTATCTGTCTCACGTGTCGGTTCATCTGCACAAAAGAAAGCCATGAAACAAGTCGCCGGTTCTATGAAACTTGAGTTAGCTCAGTTCAGAGAACTTGAAGCTTTCTCACAGTTTGCTTCTGATCTTGATGACAAAACAAAGGCTCAACTTGAAAGAGGTGTCAGAGTTAACGACATCCTTAAACAAGGTTGGGATGTCCCACTTAAAGTTGCAGAGCAGGTTGTTATTATCTTTGCTGCAGTTAATGGTTACTTAGATAAAATTGAAGTAGAAAACATTGGAAAATGGGAAGGTTTATACCTTGATCATATTAAAGATGAACATCAAGCTATTTTAGAAAGCATTACTAAAGAAGGTAAACTTCTTGATGAGACTAAGGCAGATTTAGAAAAAGCTTTAGCTGACTTCAATTCTGGTAGTAACTTAGTGAAAGATAATTAATGGCTAACGCTAGGCAAATTAAACGACGAATTGGCGCAGCTTCAAATATTTCCAAGATTACAAAAGCTATGGAAATGGTTGCTGCGAGCAAGATGAAGCGTGCTCAAGATCAGGCTATTTTAGCTCGTTCATATGCTCTAGCACTTCAAGATTCTCTGCAAAAATTAGCTAGTCAGTCAGACCCTTCACTCCATCCCCTACTCTCATCACACGATGAAGGGATAGATATCTTACTTGTGATTGGTACAAATAAAGGTTTATGTGGAAGTTTAAATACTCAACTGTTTAAACAAATGGATAATTGGGTAAAGAGTCATCCAAATGGAGAAATCATTGCTGTTGGTAAGAAGATTGTAAATTTCTGTCGTCTTGGCGGATTTACTATCCATGCTCAATACACAGATATTCCAGAAAAAATGACTTCATCAGATCTAGTACCTATCAGTACCATGATCATTGAGAACTTCTTAAATAAGAAATATAAGTCTGTTGGAATTGTCTTTATGGACTTCATCAACACTCTTTCTCAAAAGCCAAAGATTAGTAAAGTTTTACCTATGTCTAAAGAAGAAACTAGTGGAGATAAAGAGAAAAAAGATGAGAACCAAACCAAAGTTTCTAAAGTAGATTACTTATTTGAACCTGATGCAGGTAAGATTCTTTCTAGCCTCCTCCCTTTTTATATTGAAAACTCAATTTATCAAGCATTCCTAGAGTCTCGTGCTAGTGAACATTCTGCCAGAATGGTTACCATGAAGAACGCTAGTGAAAATGCATATGAATTGGTTGATGAGCTTAAACTTGTCTTTAATAAGTCAAGACAGGCCGCTATTACTAATGAACTATTAGAAATTACGACTGCAAGTTTATCTTTATAAAAAAGTAAAAAAACAATTTTAAATATAGGAAAAAATATCAAATTAAATATGTCAGAAAAATCAAACAACATTGGTAAGATCTCAAGAATTATTGGTCCTGTTATTGACGTTGAGTTCAGTAATGGTCTTCCAGCTATCTATGAAGCTCTTCATATTAAATTAGAAAAACATACTATTACTCTGGAAGTTGCACAACAACTTAGTGAAACTGAAGTAAGAACTATTGCTCTAAGTGCTACAGAAGGTCTTTCTAGAGGTGTTGAGGTTATCGCTACTGGTAACCCAATCATGGTTCCAGTTGGAGAAGAAACTTTAGGAAGAATTTTTAACGTTACTGGTGACATCATTGATGAAGGTAAAGCAATTAAGCCTACCAAATTCTCTCCTATTCACAGAGCTGCTCCTGATTTTGTTGACTTAGTCACAAAAGCTGAAGTCTTAGAAACTGGTATTAAAGTCGTTGACTTAATCTCTCCTTTTATGAAGGGTGGTAAAGTTGGTGCTTTTGGAGGTGCTGGTGTGGGTAAGACTGTTATTATCCAAGAGCTTATCAGAAACATTGCCGCAGAACACCAAGGTCACTCAGTTTTTGCTGGTGTTGGAGAAAGAACAAGAGAAGGTAATGATCTCTATCATGAAATGAAAGAGTCTGGTGTTATTGAGTCAACCGTGATGTGTTTCGGACAAATGAATGAACCTCCAGGTTCAAGACTACGTGTTGCTCTTACTGCTCTTACCATGGCTGAATATTTCAGAGATGATAAGAACGAAGATGTGCTTCTCTTTATCGACAACATTTTTAGATTCTCACAAGCTGGTTCAGAGGTATCTGCCTTGTTAGGTAGAATTCCATCTGCTGTTGGTTACCAACCTAACCTTGCTACAGAAATGGCTACACTACAGGAAAGAATTACTTCAACCAAGAAAGGTTCTATTACTTCTATCCAAGCTGTATATGTACCTGCTGATGACTACACAGACCCAGCTCCTGCGACAACATTTGCTCACTTAGACTCTACTCTTTCACTAGACAGAAAGCTTGCAGAAATGGCTATCTACCCTGCGGTTGATCCACTCGTTTCTGCTTCAAAGATTCTTCAACCAGACGTTGTCGGTGAAGAACACTACAATGTTGCTAGAGGTGTTCAAGAACAACTTCAAAGATATAAAGAATTACAAGATATTATTGCTATTCTAGGTATTGATGAGCTTTCTGATGAAGACAAGCAAGTCGTGGCTAGAGCAAGAAGAATTCAAAAATTCCTTTCTCAACCATTCTTTGTTGGTGAACAGTTCACTGGTATTCCTGGTGTCTACGTCCCTATTGCAGAAACAATCAGAGGCTTTAAAGAAATCTTAGAAGGTAAGCATGATGGTTTACCAGAAGCAGCTTTCTACATGGTTGGTACTATTGATGAAGTAATTGCAAAAGCAGCTAAATTATAATAAACAATATAATTAAGATAATTATTAATGTCAGATAAACAACTAACCCTACGAGTCATCTCACAAGAAAAGAAACTTCTTGAAGAGGTTGTAGATAAGGTCACATTACCTAGTGTTGATGGTGAGATTACTATTCTTCCTCTACATGCTGCTCTAATCTCAGAGATGAAAACAGGACATCTTAGATTTACCCAAGATGGTGTAGAACAAAGTGTAGTTGTTTCCAGAGGGTTTGTAGATGTTAATCCAAGTGGAATGGTTACAGTCTTAGTAGACAGTGCTACTCATGCTAGAGATATCTCTGTAGAGAAGGTGCAACAAGCTATTAAAGATGCACAAGAAACTATGTCTCACTCAGAAGATAGAAGAGAGTTATTAATGGCAGAAGCTTCATTAAAACTAGCTATGCTTGAATTAAAGGTGGCTCAGAAGACTTCTAAGAGTGGGATTTAGTTAAATATTAAATTGAAAGTTAACCACCTGCCCGATGGGAAGGTGGTTTTTTTATAAATGACTTTATAAGCTTATGTTATACTGTTTTTCAACTGAAATTAGGAACTAAAAAAGACTACACTAATAACTATGAAAATTAAATCAAATTATTTTATCTTGTGTGAAAAGGCTATTAAAAATGAAAGGGGCTTAGTTAGTCTTATTAATATTTTTGAGAATATTAATGTAGAAGGTATCCCAACAGTTCATAGAGATTTCACTCTAGCCTTTAATTTGTCATTAAAGAGTGTAAAAAAAGAGAAAGAAGTAATTATAGATATAAAAATATTTGATCCTGAAAAATCAATAATTCAAAAAGGTAAGTTGCCTAGTAAAATATCAGGAGATTCAAATATTGGAATAATTGTTAATGTTCCTGATTTGTTATTAAGTAAGTTTGGTGAATATAAAGTTGTTATATCTCACGAAGAAAAAGAAATTGATAAATTATTATTTTCTGTGAAAAAGAATGAATAGTCAGCCATTAACTACTAGAATAATAGGAGGATTAACCAGAGGTGGAGTAAGCTGGGATGATGATCTTGCTGCAGAACAAACTGGGGTTTATTATCCTAAAACAGAAGTTGTTACTAACAGTGAAACATCAGAATTAAGAGAATTGGCTGAAAAAGCTTCTAATTCAGCCATTGATGCTTTGAGCGCGGTTGATATGGCACTTAAAGCATTAAACTCTACACCAACTCAAATAAGTTACCTTTCTTCAAAATATTTTTTTAAAAGACCTTTATCTGTAATAACAGAATACGATGAGGAATACATTTCCTATTTAACAGATATTCCAGTTTATGCTGTTGGAGAAAACAAATTTGAAAGTATCGAAAACTTAAAAGTAAAAATAGTTGAATATTATGAAGTGTTGGTTTCTGAGAAAGAAAATCTTTCACAAAAATTAAAGTCTCATCACTTTTTTCTTAATTCTGTTATTCAAAAAATTAAATAATGAAAAATAAAGATTTAAAAAAAAGTTTTGAAAAAAAAATGAGTTGCTCTGATTTAGGTATAAGGTTTGAGTTAAAAGAAGGAGATCATCACAAGTATAAAGTATACTATAA
>Ga0224496_10001526_pt1 | contig 14352 bp, 14 predicted proteins | sample SF_Jul11_sed_USG_2_FD_168127 | JGI IMG/M metagenome (GOLD analysis project Ga0224496, IMG submission 168127) | Sediment microbial communities from San Francisco Bay, California, United States - SF_Jul11_sed_USGS_8_1 | ecosystem: Environmental > Aquatic > Marine > Sediment | place: USA...
TCGAGTCAATTTCAACACGCAGCGGCTCATTGACAATGTCGATCCCATTGAAATCCAAATTTTTCCAATATGCCAGATCAGACCCAGTAATTTTTTCAAATAAATTAAAATCTGAAAGCTGTCCTTTCCCTATCACCGATACTATTAGTGGCTCACCATCTGCTTTAACGTTACCCTGAAAGGAAGCAGCCCCACGCGTCACCACTGCATTAAGTTTGTCGCCTCCCCAGCCTTGCAGCGCCACCAAATCAACTTCTTTAAGGTCGATGGATAAATCCGTTGCCAATGGCGCCCATGATAATGGGCCTTTTATATCAATACTGCCATGCTGGTTTACCGTCGCTTGCAGCACCAGATCGACAGGTTTTTCACCCGTTAAGTCAATATCAGTCAATGTTAAATTAAACGGGTCAACAACCATTGGCGGCACATCGGGAAGCGCCACATCTTCAAAGTGAAATGATGCCGCAGTGATCTTGAGATGTTTGATTTGCACTATCCATGGTTGTTCACTCGTTTCTTCCTTCTCAGAAGAATCCTCAACCGTTGATGAATCTGCAACGGCTTCTCCCGCAGCAGACTGAACAGGTTTTGCAGCAACAAGCGGTTTATTATCTGGCAACGGTATAACTGCTTGCTTTATTACTGGAACTGATGGTTTATGCGCAGGAAGCGGAACTGATTTTTTTTCTTCGAGTGTAGAAGTTTCTGAAACGGAAACTGTTTCTTTAAGTCCAGACGCTTCTTGAAGAGATTCTTTATATTGTGGATTTTCCTCAAAAAGACGGAGCAAATCAATGTCACTCTCTTTTTCCCGGCGTATTGATGCACTAAAACGATCTAGCCATATTTCATCGAAATTGATTTGTTGTTGCGCAATATCGATCTCGATATCATTAATGCCCAATTTTGGTAACGCAAGCACAGCAGCAGTTTCTCCATCACGTGTTAGTGCCAAATTGTTCAGCACAACAGCTGCATTTGACGTTTTCTGGCCCGTCAAATCAATGTCATTTAATTGAACATTGAGATTTTCCAGCGCAGCCTGATACGGCGTTGCTACCGCTCGGTTATGGACAACAAGCTGCTTAAGTGCCGTTTCCCCCGATATCACGATCGCAGGGGATTCATCAACGATTTGTGAAAATGTGATTTGCAAATCGCTATCAAAATAACCGGAAATGAGGTGGATTCCGGTCGGAATGGGCGAATACTCATCAATGGCCGTCAAATCGATATCTTTCAACTTAAGCTCAAGCGTTGCTTCACGCTTGTCGGTAAAAGGACGTGCTTTACCATCCAAAAGAAATGGCGAACCATTAATCATGGCGCTTAAATATGGCTCTACCCAAGAAGCTTGCATACTCTCGAAGTTGGCAACGAAAGGAATTCCAAGGTTAAAGTCAGATATTTTTTGATGACTTTGCTTAAAATGGTCAATCAGCTCGAAATAACCACCCTCAATAACAATATTGCTGACAGAAAACTTGGTTTCGCTATCTTTGTCAACATCATCATCGGATGGCTGGGTAAATTCATCAACCAAGTCGGTGATATTGAATTGATTCTCACCCTCGCGAACCAAGCGCACAGTGGGTGTTTTTAAGGTTATGGCGCTAATGACTGGCGCTAGGCGAGTAACAGATTCGATACTCAGATCAACGTATAATTTTTCAAAGGACAAAACGGCTTCATTCGCATCGGCACGCGTAGTCTTCTCGCCGACACGAAAGCCATGCACCGTTAATTCCATCGAGTAAAGATGAAAATCGATCGATTGAATGGTTACCGGGCGATGCAGGGTTTCGGACAGAATGATTTCGATTCGGGATTTGGCAAAACCCGGTAGCCAGAAATAACTAAGCAATCCAAGCAGGATAATAATGATTGCCACCACGATAAAACTAATCGCTAGACGTTTGCGAGTAGCAAAACGTTTCGAAACTGTCGTATTCATAGTGGTATCCTTTCAGTTTACCCAGTTTGTTATTACGGTTTACTGCCTAGTACTCTTGAGTATAACAAACCGCTTTAGTAATGTGCGCTTTCTTCCTGCAAGCCTATCAGTTCAACATCAAAAACTAATGTGGCGTTGGGGGGAATGACATTACCCGCACCTTGCGCACCATAGGCCATCGTTGGCGGAATAATCAAAGTTCTCTGCCCCCCAACTTTCATCCCGGCAACACCTTGATCCCAGCCTTTAATAACGCGTCCTGCACCTAGTAAGAATGAAAAATGGTCGTTACGGTCATGCGAACTGTCAAATTTTTTTCCTTTATTCTCCGGCGCGTTGGCATCGTAAAGCCATCCGGTATAATGAACATTAACAGTATTGCCGACAACGGCTTCTTCACCCGTCCCTATTTTTTTGTCAATTTTTTCAAGCTGAGTAATGCCTGAATCAGCATGAGCCCCCGATGCATGTTCCTTATAAGAAAAAGCAACTTGGGGTAGCATGGTTAAGCTTATAATAATTGTGGTTAATGAAAGAAGAATCTTGTTTTTTGACATGGTTACCTCATGAAAAATAATTGTAGCTATTCAGCAATCAGAATAATTACAAATAAACTTATAAATTTTGAATTCTTAGTACAAACTCTCAGGTATTATACCCGGTCTAACCAATTCGTCATTACAGTCCTGTTAAATCGATTTTGATAGACAGAATTTTGACAACAATACGCTAATTCGATGAATTGGCCGGTTCGTTAATATTTATTTAGTTATGCACACGCATCCAAACGAAAAAATACATCATAATTTTCCTGATCAAACACAGGAAACGCAGGCAGTTGATCTGCTGTGCATACATGATTCTCCGCTTGTACGCGGGTTGTATTTAAGCGCTGGGTTTACTGCCTTATTGATGGGTATCCTAGGCGCGGTGCTGCCGGTGTTACCAACAACGCCATTTATACTGCTAGCGGCTTTTTGCTTTGCACGTAGTTCGGCGCGTTTTCACAACAAATTACTAGCGAATCGTATTGCTGGACCAATTATTTTCGAATGGTGCAAATACCGTAGTATTCCACGCCAGGCCAAACGATGGGCCTATCTTTTAATGGCATTGTCATTTTGCAGCTCTATTCTGTTGGTACCTGCTGTCTGGCAGAAAGTTATGCTGGTCGTGATAGGCGTCATTTTGGCAATATTTATTTGGCGTGTTCCGGTAAGAGATTCCAAGGACGCGTCAATATAGTGCAATTACGCTAAAAACCGCTAATCATTCATTTTTAGATGTTGCATTGTCGCTTTACAATATGGCTTGAGAACACGATGCCATGAATTTACTGCTGATTTCCCTTACCCCTTTTATTGGCGCAATTTTTACCGCTGCTATTTCCCGGTTGGGCCGATTACATTCCGCCTGGGCAGCCGTTGTTGTAACGTTAATTGCGTTGCTCTTATTGCTTCCATTAATTCCAGATGTTTTTGCTGGACAGGTCTTAATCCAGCGCTTTAGCTGGATACCCATGGTTGGTCTTGATGTGGCTTTCCGGCTAGATGGATTCGCACTGCTCTTTGCATTACTAATCTTAGGAATAGGGCTACTGATTGTCGTCTATGCAAGGTATTACCTGTCTGAGCGGGATGATATGGGTCGTTTCTATGCCTATTTGCTATTGTTTATGGGTTCAATGCTGGGCATAGCGTTGTCCGAAAACATTATTCAGCTTTTAATATTTTGGGAATTGACCAGTCTTTCATCGTTTTTGTTAATTAGCTACTGGCAACATCGCCAAGAATCACGCAGTGGCGCACGCATGGCGCTGGCAGTGACGGGCGGTGGCGGTTTGGCGCTACTTGGGGGATTTCTATTACTAGGCAAGATTGTTGGTAGCTATGACCTATCCGTCATTCTCGCATCAGGCGATATTATCCGGGCTGATCCACTATATCGCCCAATGTTAATATTAGTGTTACTGGGCGCTTTCACCAAATCAGCACAGTTTCCGTTTCATTTCTGGTTACCCAATGCCATGGCCGCGCCAACGCCGGTGTCAGCCTATTTACATTCGGCAACCATGGTCAAGGCCGGCGTGTTTCTGCTTGCGCGATTATTTCCGGCTTTATCCGGAACGGTTGAGTGGTTCTGGTTGGTCAGCATGACCGGACTAACCACGTTGATGTTAGCGGCATATATCGCCTTGTTTAAGCATGATTTGAAAGGCCTGTTGGCCTATTCTACAATCAGCCATCTAGGGCTGATCACTTTACTATTTGGTATTGGCACGCCGCTTGCAGCGGTGGCTGGTGTATTCCATATGATCAATCATGCTATTTTTAAGGCATCCCTGTTTATGGCTGCGGGTATTATCGATCACGAAACAGGCACCCGTGACATGCGCCGCCTCAGCGGGTTATGGGCGTTTATGCCATATACTGCGTCTCTTGCCATGGTGGCGGCAGCTTCCATGGCGGGTGTGCCGTTATTTAACGGATTTCTATCGAAAGAAATGTTTTTTACCGAAACGTTGCTGAAGATCAATGAACCATTGGGTTGGTTACTGCCGGCAGGTGCGACAATGGCCGGTATTTTCGCGGTGGCCTACTCATTGCGTTTTATTCATAACGTGTTTTTCAATGGTAAGCCGGTAAATTTACCTAAAACGCCACATGAGCCGCCCCGCTGGATGAAGGTGCCGATGGAAGTACTGGTTGCTTTATGTCTATTGGTGGGCATACTCCCAGCAATAACCGTTGAGCCTATTCTTGCCGTGGCAGCCACCAGTGTATTGCAAGCACCGCTACCTGAACACAATCTAGCCATATGGCATGGTTTTAACCCAGCGGTTTGGATGAGTATGGTCGCCTTGATTGGCGGCGTTCTCGTTTATTTTAACCGGCAACCGCTATTCAGTTTTCATGATCGGCTGATAAAGCACCTAGAGTTTAAGAAAGCCTATAACTATTTGCTGGAAAAATTATTTCATTTTTCTGTGCAAATCACACATGCACTCAATCCCAATTCGTTGCAACGCATGGTGTTTGTTTTTATCATTTTTATTCTAGTTTTGGGCGTCAGTGGCTTTTCCGGTAGCGCGGTATTACTGACCGGTCAACGTGAACTGTTGCCAATCGATGGCGTTAGTTTATTGGTTGCACTGGTACTGATGATTTCAGCAGTTGGTACTGTTTTTCTACACAATCAGCGTTTTGTTGCCTTGATTCTATTGGGTGCGGTTGGCTTGGGTGTTTCATTAATTTTTATAAAATTTTCTGCGCCTGACCTAGCGCTGACACAACTTTCCGTTGAAGTGGTGACCATCGTATTATTGTTGTTAGCCTTGTATTTCTTGCCACAACATTCACCGATCGAATCAAGCAAATTGCGTCAGTGGCGTGATCTAGTGGTGGCGCTCGCAGTAGGTGGTGGCGTCGCCGTATTAGTGTGGGCGGTATTAACGCGCCCATATGAAACAATCGCGGATTATTTTCTTGCTAATAGTGTTACGGGTGGCGGCGGAACCAACGTTGTCAATGTGATTCTGGTAGATTTCCGCGGCTTCGACACCCTGGGTGAAATTACTGTGCTGGCATTGGCTGGGCTTGGAATTTACGCCATGCTGGATCATTTGCATTTAACCGGCACCAGCCACGACGCCAATGGCCGTCTCTGGGATCAGGATATGCATCCATTAGTCATGGCTTCATTTACCCGCCTACTATTGCCGCTTGCGCTTCTGGTCGCAATCTTCATTTTATTACGCGGACATAATCTCCCTGGGGGCGGGTTCATTGCCGGATTGATTACCGCCGTGGCGCTAGTTATGCAATATTTGGCCAATGGTGTAACCTGGACCCAATCGCGTCTACCGGCAAACATCCATTCAATCATCGGTTATGGACTATTGATTGCCGTGGTGACTGGCTTAGCCAGCTGGCTATTTAAACACCCATTCCTGACTTCCACATTCCGTCATATTCACTGGCCGCTGGTCGGCGAATTTGAACTGGCATCCGCGATGGCTTTTGATCTAGGTGTTTATCTGGTTGTTGTCGGTGCTACTTTGCTGATTCTGATTAACCTGGGTTTAGTACACAGTATGACCCTACTCCCAAAAACCAAAAAACATAGCCGCAAATGGAAGCACTGATATCGATTATTTTAGGCACTCTGACTGCCTGTGGTGTTTATCTGGTACTACGTTTTCGTACTTTTCCCGTGGTGCTGGGATTAACTTTTCTGTCCTATGCGGCTAATTTGTTTTTACTGGTAATGGGCAGATTGACCATTGGCAAACCACCGGTAATCACAGATGGAATCACTGATTACGCCGACCCATTGCCTCAGGCTTTGGTGTTGACCGCCATCGTTATTGGTTTTGCGATGACCGCTTTTGTCATTATGCTATCTCTGAAGGCTTATGCGGCACTGGGGAATGATCATGTGGATGGGAAGCACAAATTATGATGAATCACATCGTCATTGCGCCGGTGCTGCTGCCATTGCTGGTTGGCACTTTATTGCTGCTGATTCGCCAACAAAATCTGCCATTTCAACGTATTCTCAGTATTGCTTCGGTTGCTGCTCAGGTGGTACTGGCTGCAGTCCTGCTGCGCACGGTTAGCAGCGAGGAAATTCTGGTTTATGCAGTTGGAAACTGGCCAGCGCCCTTTGGCATCATCCTGGTAGCAGATCGCCTGGCGGCCTGGATGCTGATGATTAGCGCCTTGCTTGCCTTTTGTACATTAATATATGCAGTACGTAAGTCTGACCGTATTGGTCAACACTTTCATGTTTTGTTCCAATTGCAGTTGCTGGGATTAAATGGCGCTTTCCTCACCGGGGATCTGTTTAATCTGTTTGTTTTCTTTGAGATACTATTGCTGGCATCTTATAGTCTGTTGCTGCATGGCGGTGGAAGATTACGCACCAAGGCTGGCTTACATTTTGTTGTGATTAATCTGGTTGGTTCAACATTGTTTCTTTTTGCAATAGGGATACTTTATGGCACGTTGGGCACGCTGAATATGGCCGATCTTGCCGTTAAAGTTGCAGCCTCACCTAATGAGAATGTTTTTCTGGTACGTGTAGCGGGTTTCCTGTTATTTGGCGTTTTTGCACTTAAAGCGGCATTACTGCCTATCTATACATGGTTACCTGCTGCTTATGCCCATACCACTGCCGCAGTAGCCGCATTATTTGCGATCATGACTAAAGTCGGCGCGTATTGTATTCTGCGCGTCTATACGTTAATTTATGGAGAACAGGCGGGACCCGCCGCTAATCTAATTGAAGGATGGTTGTTGCCATTGGCACTGGCAACACTGATTGTTGGCATGATTGGTGTGATAGCGAGCACCCGCTTGCGTCAACAAGCTGCTTATCTAGTTGTGGCTTCCATTGGATCCATGCTGATTGCGTTTGGCCTGAATACCAACGCAGGTATCGTTGCGGGGTTATACTACTTACCACATTCCACATTTGCCGCTGCGGCATTTTTTCTTCTAGCGGATATTATTGCCAATCGGCGCGGTAAAATAAATGATAAATTCGATCTAGGCCCGATAATTGCCGATAAGCGTTTACTCGGCGTACTGTTTTTCATGACGGCTATATTAATCGTCGGGTTACCGCCGTTTTCCGGTTTTATTGGAAAAATCTTGATTCTGCAGGCTGCACTGACACATTCTATTTTACCGTGGATAATGAGCATTATTTTGCTGACTAGTCTGCTCGGCCTAATTGCGCTTGCACGAAGTGGTAGTTTATTGTTTTACCGGGCTCAGTCTATGGAAACTGTTTCTCATACACCAGATGCCAGCGTTACTGTGAAAAGCGATTCTGTCACAGTGGAATTGATACCGGTTATCAGTTTGCTGCTGCTTTGTATTGCACTGGTAATCTACGCGGGCCCAGTTACCGAATTTTCCTTGACAATTGCGGATCAAATATTGCAGCCCGCTGTTTATATTCGGGCGGTACTGGGAGATGGAGGGATAACCTGATGCGCCGGCTATTGCCTCATCCCTTGCTCACACCTATTTTGACTGTCATATGGCTATTGTTGAACAATAGCATTGCGCCTGGCCAGATTGTGCTCGGCTTGATATTAGGTTGGGCGATTCCGCTATTATCCATACGTTTTTGGCCAGACAAAGTATATATTTACAAGCCGTTGACTTTATTTCGCTATATCATGGTGGTGCTGATTGATATCGTGGTCGCTAATTTTATCGTAGCTCGGCTCATACTTGGCAACCCAGATCGTCTTAAACCAGCTTTCGTAAAATTACCGTTAGATCTCACATCGGATCTGGCAATCAGTTTGCTGGTTAACAGTATTACCTTGACGCCAGGTACACTATCAGCCCGGCTTTCTTCTGACCGTAAGTATTTATTAATTCATGCGCTGAACGAAACAGACCCGGATGCGCTGGTCGTTACAATTAAGCAGCGTTATGAACGCTTGTTAAAGGAGATCTTCGAGAAATGTTAGATATTGTTCTGCCGATTGCGTTCGGATTGGTAGCGGTTGCCGTGGCGATGAGCTTCTGGCGTTTGCTGCGTGGGCCAAGTGCGCCTGATCGGATTTTGGCGCTGGACACATTAAATATTAATACCATTGCCTTACTGGTGCTACTAGGTATTCACCTATCCAGCGCGTTGTTTTTTGAAGCTGCGCTTCTTATCGCCTTGATGGGCTTTATTAGTACTGTGGCGCTTTGTAAGTATTTATTGCGCGGCGATATAATTGAGTAAACGATGCTAGATTATTTGATTTCTTTTCTGGTTTTGTTTGGCGCGGTATTTACGTTCATTGGTTCTCTCGGCCTAGTCAGACTCAAAGACTGTTATACTCGTCTTCATGGTCCCACAAAAGCAACAACATTGGGCGTGGGTAGTATATTAATTGCTTCCGCGGTTTTTTTCAGTACCCGTGGAACAGGTATCAGTCTACACGAAATATTGATCACCCTTTTCCTCCTAATCACCGCACCGGTAAGCGCACACTTGGTTGCCAAAGCAGCACTGCACCTTGAACTGCATTCTTTGGCTAAAATGCCGACGAAGAAAGTAAAAGAAGAAGTGCTCGAGCAAGCAAGTCAAACTGAGGCTACAAAACAAACGACAGAAAAAATTGAACAACTGACGTCATCTGAGGCCCCTCAGGATCAGGAACTCGCGCAAAAGCAATAAACTTACCGCACGGTGGATTCACGCCGGCCCTTTGGTGTGCCTCATAGGATATAAATGCGGTGTTATACTCCTGCTATGAGTTCACGCGCCCTTATCGCTATATTTCTAAATTTTGCCCGCCAGCTAAAATTCAGAAACCTTTTTCTGGTGGTCATCGGATTATTCTTTTTCAACTTGTTAATTCCAGATTTCATCCCTTTAATTGATGAAATCATGCTTGGTTTGCTGGCGATTGTCCTGGGCAGTTGGAAGAGCGAAAGGAAAAAGCAAAAAGAGGAAAATCTAATTGAAAGAGAAGTTGTTGACGAGGACAGAAAATAGCCTGAGTAAACACAGAAATGAAATACTATTTAATTTAATCCAGCTTGGGAAAATGTATCGCAGCTCTTAACCGATCCAGTTTTCAACCCTCTTTGGAACCATTCTGCTCTTTGTTCTGATGAGCCATGGGTAAATGCATCTGGATTAACGGATCTGCCTGCCATTCTTAACATTCTGTCATCTCCGACTGAAGCGGCAGCATTTAAACCCTCTTCTATATCTCCTTGTTCCAATATATTTCTCTGCTGATGCGCATGATACGCCCAAACACCCGCATAACAATCAGCCTGCAATTCCACTAAAACTGATAATGCATTCGCATCTTTTTTATTCAATCTCATTTGTATTTGACGAATTTTATCGGAAGTGCCTTCTAGATTCTGGACATGATGAGCGACTTCATGTGCTATAACGTAAGCTACTGAGAAGTCTCCGTGTGCTCCAAATCGTTGTAATTCACTAATAAAACTTAGATCAAAATAAACCTTGCTATCACCCGGACAATAAAAAGGCCCAGTTGCAGCAGAACTCATGCCACAGGCTGACTGCACCATGTCAGAGTAAAGCACTAATTTAGGTGGTTGATACTGATAATTTGAAGCGGCAAAAATCTGACTCCAGGTATCTTCTGTATCAGCCAGAATGACGGAAATAAAATCCGCAGCAGCATCTTCTTCCGGACTACTGGTTCTTTTTTCAACGGAGGTATCAGCAATCATTGCCCCGCCTTCTAGATAACCTAAAAGTTCGAGCGGGTTTTGATTGAACAGCAAACTTCCAATTAATATAATAATGATAGTTCCGCCACCAAGCTTAAAACCGCGAGGAGAAACCCTTGAGCCTCTTCTATCTTCTATATTCGTACTTCTTCTGCCTGTTTTCCACCGCATAAAAATTCTCCTTTATAGGAATCTGAAGCTCTCAACGCTAGATTGCAAATAAAACACAGCATATGGGATTTAGCTCGCTTTTTAATGGAACGGTTATTGTTGGTGCATATGTTGGTGCGAGTGTCCGTGAACAGCATGCCGTTCGTGGTCGCTTAACTGGGCGTCAAACCATTGATGAATTGCCCTGATTAATTGCGGAAATTTGGTGGAGTAATTAATCTGTGCGCCTTCAGGAAGCACCCGGTACTCAATCTTGATCTGGTCAGGATTTGCTGTTTTCAATTCTGCCAATCCCGGCATATCTCCGCCGTGGATCTGTGCTGGCTTGGAAAAATCACCTTGTCTAAATTCTTCTGAAATTTCCGATAGATGATCTCGAATCAATTGGATCTGCTCTGCATCGGATTTGTCTTTGGCGATAACCTGTTGGATCCCGCCATCGGCAGTTTTGGAAAAAACATGGGTCGTTTTCTCCAGATCAAATGGCATGACATGCGTGCCGCGCTCTGCGACTTCATCAAGCCTTTTTTCGTCCGCTGGATCCGCTGCATGGAGAGGTGTCGCTGAAAATAACACCAATAATAAAGATATGAAGAACGGATTCATTATTTTCCCCCTTCCGGATAATATCAATCCAATAAGCGCCTCATATCGGCATATAAACAATCAGCGCACTCTATTGGCAATAGAATCGCATTAATCAAACTTTACCAAAATTCAGATCCTATCGACAGCGTCACAAGTTTCTGAGAATCAAAGGTCTTGGCTTCAACAAATATGTCATAAAGGGCTTCGCTGTTCGTCTGGCAACATGCCGCTAGTCGATACCTATTTGAAAGGGATTTGTATAACCATTAGCGCTTAATAAATTGGCTAAATTTTCAGTTCAAAAGTATCAAGCTAATTTTACTGCCTATTTCCGTCGATTTCAGCAAAACCCTTATTGCATATTACTGCTTAACTTCACCCGTTAAAGATCCCAGAAATGCTTTCACATCTTTAACAAATCCATCGCCAACTTCTTTGCCTAGTTGATGTTTCGCCATTAATTGAATCGCTTCATCTAATGTTTCAACTGAACCATCATGAAAATATGGCGCTGTTTTAGTGATATTTCTAAGACTTGGCACTTTAAATACTTTCTTGTCGCTTTCGATTTTAGTCACTTCATAGCGGCCCATATCTGACGTTTCATAGGGTTCAACAAGCCCGATTTTTTTGTATGAATTGCCGCCAATAACAACCCCATTGTGACAAGTAGCGCAACCCATATTGATGAATTTTTTCAGGCCTCTCTTCTCACTTTTGTTTAGCGCATCTTCATCCCCCTTGAGGAAATCATCGAACCGTGACGGGGTTAATAGTGTGCGCTCAAAAGCACCAATTGCTACACCAATATTGTTGTAATGAAATGGGTGCTTTTCTTCACTAAATGCTTCAGCAAATAGTTCTTGATATTCGTCCACTTCTTTTATTTTTTTTACAACATCGCCTTTGTTTGGCATGCCCATTTCAACAGGATTTAAAATTGGGCCTAAAGCTTGTTCTTCCACGTCGCTAGCACGCCCGTCCCAAAATTGAGCAATGTGAAGTGCGGCATTCATGGTGGTTGGAGAATTTCTGCCACCACGTTTACCTTCATGGCCTGGAGAAGTTGGTTCATTATCTACGCCATAATTACTGAGACTATGGCATGAGTTACAAGAAATCTTGTCGTTTACTGATAGTCTTGGATCTAGATAAAGCATCTTTCCCAGTTTGATCAAAGCGGCATTTTCTTGCTCATCAATTATAGATTCAGGTAATGGCTCAAAAAATTGTTTGAGTCTGGTCTTGTCAAGCTTGTGGCCATGGCCATGACCGTGACCGCCGCCATGCATGCCGCCTTCATTCCCATGGCTTTTCTCGTGCTCAGATCCACCTTGAGCATATGCTTGTGTGCTAAAAATAAGTGTGAGTAATAAAATAAATTTCATGTGACCTCTCCCTAAGTTGATATAGTCAGAATCCTCAGTGCTACGTTTCAATACTTGCCACCTTACTGTCCGTGATCACCGTCCCCATGGCCATGGCCACTGCCATGCATGCCACCCTCGTGACCGTGACCACTGCCATGCCCGTCGCCCCCATGTCCATGACCGTCGCCATGCATGCCACCGTCGTGCTCGTGATCACAACAACCTTTTTCCCCATCTTCATGACCACCGCCATGCATGCCGCCTTCCTGCCCATGGCTTTTCTGGTGCTCAGATCCACCTTGATGTTCATTACCATCTTGAGCATATGCCTGTGTACTAAAAATAAGTGTGAGTAATAAAATAAATTTCATGTGACCTTTCCTTAAAGTTATATAGTCATAATCCTCAATGCTGCATTTTAATATACCCCAAATACAGGGATTTTATGAGTGATTTTCGAACAAATGACTAACATCCATTTTTTCATCCTTCATTTAATCATGAATTAACAAATACTTATTAAATAAGTTTTTCGTGTGATGCATTTTCAATGTTTTGTGCCGATTGTAGGCTTAATGAAACGCTGTGCCCGGTTTCAGGCCCAGTTTTTTCAGAAACTTCGCCAACGGACAAAACCCACTGAAAGACGCCTGTAGCAGATTTGCACCGACAAAGGTTGTGAGCCACAACCAATGCACTGAATGCAGTTGTGACAACAGCAAGCTTACAAGAATCATGCTGCCCGCGAATGCCATTACCATACGATCAATATTCATGGTTTTACTCCTGTTATCTATTTGAGTTTATGAATACCCAATGCCTTTAATATGTAATGCTCATATAATGGTTCTGTTGTTCCTTTTCTGACTTTGTGGAGAAAATATTTTTCATAGGCTATCTTGGCAAGATGCACCCATTTGCCGGATTTTGTCCACGTCACGTTACGTGGCGGTATTTGTGGCATTGCTACGAAAGCGACACCGGTATCCCCCATATCAGCCAAACAGACGGCATTCCATGTCGCCTCGTTGGAGGGCACCCTACCTTCAATAGCGTCACGAATATTATGGGCTGCTGCGGTAACCATCGATTCAATCATGTATCCACTTTTTGGTACCCCGACTGGCACGGCTGTTTTCTCAAGTGGCGCAATAGCGACACATACGCCAACCGCATAGATATTGTCGTATCGAGGATTGCGTTGGTATTTGTCAATATTTATAAACCCCCGGGGATTTGTCAGGCCATCAATATCATTGACCGCTTCAATGCCAGTAAATGCGGGTAGCATCATGGAGTAGTTAAAAGGAAGTTGGTGACGTTGTTTTTCAGAACTATCTTCATTGTGCTCAACTACGTACATCATGCCAGCTTCAATTTTTTCTACTTTGGCATTGGTAATCCATTTAATATGCCGCTCGCGAAATAAACTTTCCAGGATAGCCTTGGAATCCCCCACACCACCCAATCCTAAATGGCCAATATAAGGTTCCGATGTCACATAGGTCATCGGTACCTGATCCCGCAAGCGCCGTTTGCGCAAATCCGTTTCCATAATGAGTGCAAACTCATAGGCCGGGCCGAAACAAGAAGCGCCTTGCGCCGCACCCACGACAACGGGGCCCGGCTTCTGAATAAATTTATCCCAGGCTGTCGCCGCATCTTTGGCATGATCGACATGACAAACCGATTGAGTATAACCATCAGGCCCTAAACCTTCGATTTCATCAAATGCCAGTCGTGGTCCAGTGGCAATGACTAAATAATCATAGGACAGGTTGGATCCATCATTGAGTTCTATGCGGTTTTCTTCTGGATGTAAACGTTTGGCACCCACGGCGCTAAAAGCAATGTTTTTTTTATTCAGGTAAGGTGCCAGTTCAACCTTGATATCCGATGGTTTACGCCAGTTGACCGCAACCCATGGATTGGACGGGACAAAGTGAAAAGTCTCACTATCCGACACCAACCTAACTTCATTCTCTTTACCTAATAAACAGCGTATTTCATAAGCCATGGATACACCACCGATACA
>Ga0224496_10001529_pt1 | contig 14341 bp, 17 predicted proteins | sample SF_Jul11_sed_USG_2_FD_168127 | JGI IMG/M metagenome (GOLD analysis project Ga0224496, IMG submission 168127) | Sediment microbial communities from San Francisco Bay, California, United States - SF_Jul11_sed_USGS_8_1 | ecosystem: Environmental > Aquatic > Marine > Sediment | place: USA...
CCGATCTATTTCGTGCGCTCCAGTCTCGGCAATTCCCGGGTAACGACGCGCATGCAGGGTTGGACGAGATTGCCCCTCGCAAAGTTCGTGCCGGATGTCAGGAAACGTGCCGGAACGCCACTTTCGCTGCGGCGAGTGTCTGTTCAATGTCCGCGGCGTCGTGCGCCGACGACACGAAACCCGCCTCGTAGGCCGAAGGCGCGAGATAGATCCCCTGCGAGAGCATCGACTGGAAGAAGCGATTGAAACGCGGCGCGTCGCACTGCATGACTTCGGCGAAGCTCGTCGGCGGCGCCGCACGGAAGTAAAGGCCGAACATGCTGCCGATCGATTGCGACGCAAAGGTGACCCCGGCGTCCTTCGCCGCCGCCGCCAGACCTTCGACCAGGTTTCGCGTCGTCGCCTCGATGCGCGATTGGAAACCGGGCGCCTCGACGAGCTTGAGCGTCGCCAGGCCGGCGGCCACCGCGACGGGATTGCCCGAGAGCGTTCCCGCCTGGTACACCGGGCCAAGCGGCGCGATCTTCTCCATGATGTCTTTCCGCCCGCCGACGGCGGCCACCGGCAGCCCGCCGCCGATCACCTTGCCAAGCGTGGTGAGGTCCGGTCGGATGCCAAAACGCGCCTGGGCGCCGCCGAGCGCGACGCGAAATCCCGTCATCACCTCGTCCAGGATCAGCACCGCGCCGTGGCGCGTGCATTGCTCGCGCAGCGTTTCCAGGAATCCCGGCGCCGGCAGCACCAGGTTCATGTTCCCGGCCACCGGCTCGACGATGACGCCGGCGATCTGCGCACCCTGCCGATCGAACAGCGTTTTGGCCTGCGCCGCGTCGTTGTAGTCGAGCACCAGCGTATGCGCAGCGGTCTCGGCCGGCACGCCCGCCGAGCTCGGATTGCCGAAGGTGAGCGCGCCCGAGCCCGCTTTCACCAGCAGCGCGTCGGCATGGCCGTGGTAGCAGCCTTCGAACTTGACGATCAGGCTGCGCCCGGTGACGCCGCGCGCCAGGCGAATCGCGGTCATGGTCGCTTCCGTACCCGAGGACACGAGCCGCACCAGATCCATCGATGGCACGAGGCGGCACAGCAGCTCCGCCATCTCCACCTCGGCGGCGGTGGGTGCGCCGAACGACAACGCGCGCGAGGCGGCGGCCTGGACCGCTTCCACCACGCGCGCATGCGTGTGGCCCGCGACCATCGGCCCCCAGGAGCCGACGTAATCGATGTAGCGCTTGCCCTCGGCGTCCCACAGGTGCGCGCCGCTCGCGCGCTCGAAGAACGGTGGCGTGCCGCCCACGGCACGGAAAGCGCGCACCGGCGAATTGACGCCGGCAGGAATGCGCGCCTGCGCGCGCGCGAACAGCTCTTCGTTACCCGCCTTCATGAAACAGCCTCCTGTACTCGAGTGCGCGCGCGGCGACATCCGGCGCGTCGAACAGATCCGAGATCACCGCCAGGCAGTGGGCGCCCGCCGCGATCAGTTGCGGCGCATTGTGCAGCGTGATGCCGCCGATCGCCACCACGGGCACACCGAGCGAGCGCGCCTGGGCAAACAGAGTGAGCGGCGCGCGCACGGCGCCGGGCTTGGTCGGCGAAGCGAACACCGAGCCGAAGGCGACGTAGTCCGCGCCCGCGGCCACCGCGCGCTCGGCGAGCGCCAGGCGGTCGTAGCACGAGGCGCCGATGAGGCGACCGGGCAGGCGCGCGCGTACCGCCGCGATGTCTTCGTCGCCGCGGCCGAGGTGCACGCCGTCGGCCTCGACCGCGAGCGCGAGCGCCACGTCGTCGTTGACGATGAAGGGCACGCCATGCGCGCGGCACAGGCGCGCCAGCCAGCGCGCGTCGCGCTCGCGGCGCGACCCGTCGGCGGACTTGTCGCGGTACTGCAGCGCGCACAGCGCGCGCGAGGCGAGGGCGCGCTCGGCCTGCGACAGGTCTGCGCCGGTGATCGCGTACAGCCCGCGCAACTTCATCGCGCGTGCAGGCGGTCGGGCACGTGCTGCCCGCCGCCGGGGCGGTAGCCGCGCTCGAGAGCGCACCACGTGTAGTCCTGCGCGCGCCGCACCGCCTCGGCGAGCGCATCGCCGTGCGCGAGGCGCGCGGCGAGGGCCGAGGCGAGCGTGCAGCCCGAGCCGTGGTAGCTCCCGGGCAGGCGCGGCCAGCGGTCCTCGCGCTCGATGCCGGCGGCGCCGTGCAGTACGTTCACCACCTCATCCCCGGGCTCGTGCGCACCGGTGACCAGCACGTGCCGGCAGCCGAGCGCGAGCAGGGCCGCGGCGCCGCCGAGCGCTCGCGCCTCGACGCTGTTCGGCGTCGCCACGGTGGCCCGCGGCAGCAGCAGCTCGCGCAGCGCCTGCAAGGCGGCCGCGTCGCCGAGCGCATCGCCGCGCGCCGAGGCGAGCACCGGATCAAGCACCACGGGAACGCCGGGGTGCGCGTCGAGGATCGCGGCGATCGCCTGCGCGTTCTCGGCGCTGCCGAACACGCCGATCTTGATGGCGCGCGCGGGCGCATCGGCGAGCACGCAGCGCGCCTGCGCTGCGACCTGCGCGGCGGGCACGAGGTGCAGCGCCGTGACGCCGTGCGTGTCCTGCACCGTGAGCGCGGTGAGCACCGAAAGCGGATGGCAACCGAGGCTCGCGAGCGTGAGGATGTCGGCCTGCAGGCCTGCGCCGCCCGTGGGATCGGCGGCGGCGATGGCAAGGACGTTCGGCGGTGCGGCAAGCATGGGGAGCGCGGCGCGGTGCGCGGTGCGAATTACGCTAAGATGCCGCACGATTCTAACTCACACGGCACTGCCGCCCGATGACCGAGAACCAAGTGCAGTACAAGACCTGGATGTGCCTCATTTGCGGTTACGTTTTCGACGAAGCCGCGGGCGCCCCGGACGAAGGCATCGCGCCTGGGACGCGCTGGGAAGACGTTCCCATCAACTGGACCTGCCCGGAATGCGGCGCGCGCAAGGAAGATTTCGAGATGGTCGAGATCTGAGCGCGCGCCGGCGCGCTTGGACCTGAGGGCGCTGCACGCGCGCATCGCGGCGCTGCGCGGCGCGGCGCTGCGCGGCGTTGCCGTGCTGCCGCTGCGGCGCAAGCTCGCGGTGCTCGCGGCCCTGCTGGTGATGCTGCTCGCCGGCGCGCTGTGGCTCGCGTGGTCGGAATACCGGGAAGCGCATTTCGGCGAAGGGCACGTGGCCGCCGCCGCGCAGATGCGCATGCTCTCGCAGCGGCTGGCGAAAGCCGCGCTGCGCGGCCTGCGCGGCGACGCCGACGCTTTTCCGCAGATCCAGGCGAGCCGTGATGGTTTTGCCGCGGCGCTGGCGCGCCTGGCTCGCGAGGCGCGCGCGCCGCGTGCGCTCGAGGGCCTCAGCGCCGACTGGGCGCGCACCGAGAAGAACGCGACGCTGCTGCTGCGCGACCAAAGGCTGCTGGTGGCGCTCGCGGCCGCGGCCGAGCGCATGGAACGCGCCAATCCGCAGCTGCTCGAGCGCGCCGAGCGCGTGCAGAACCTGAAGCTCGTGCAGGGCGCGCTGGCCGCCGAGGTCGCGGCCGCCAGCCGGCTGGTGATGCTCACGCAACGCCTGGCGCGTGGTGCGCAGCACCTCGTCGCCGCCGACCTCGTCGAGCCCGAAACCGAGTTCCTGCTCGGCAAGGACGTGAACGAGTTCCGCGGCACGCTGGCGCGCCTTCGCAGCGGCGCGCGCGACGATGAGCTCGCGGCGGCGCTCGACGCCCTCGGCGCGAGCTTCGCGCTGTACCAGGATGCCGTTGTCGCCGTGCTCGGCACGCGCGAGCGCCTCGCGGGCGCAAAGGCCGCCGCGTTCGCTATTCACGCCGAGTCGGAGCGCCTGCTCGAGGCGGTGGACCGCGTGGTGGCCGCCTATCGCGCCGCGCCTTCGCGCGTCGCCAACGAGGCGGGGCTCGCCGCCACCGCGCTGGCGCTGGTCGCGGCGCTGCTGCTGCTCGCGCTGTTCTACGTGATCGACGAGCGCCGCGGGCGCGAAGCCGCGGCACGGCGTCTCGCGGTGATGCGCCGGCACCATGAGCGCGACCTCGACGCGGTGCAGCAGCTGCGCCGCGACCTCGAATCGCTCACCGTGGGCGATCTCACGGCGCGCGCGACGGTAGGCAGCGAGATCACCTACCCGGCCGCGGCGGCGCTGAACGATGCGCTGGATGGCCTGCGTGCGCTGGTGGCGCGCGTCGCGCACGCCGCGGAGCGCGTCGGCGGCGCGGCCGGATCGGCGCAGTCCGCCGCCGACGGGCTGCTCGAATCCGCGCGGCTGCAGTCGGTGCGCATCAAGGGCGCGAGCGCGCGCGCGCTCGGCATGGCGCGCGCGGTCACCGACCTCTCGGCGCGCGCCAACGAGTCCGCGGATCTGGCGCAGGCGTCGCTCGCCGCGGCGGTGCAGGGGCGCCAGGCGGTGCAGGCGACGCTGGCGGTGGTCGCCGACATGGGCCGGCGCGTGCGCCTGGCGGCCGACGCGGTGGACAAGGTGCGCGGCGCATCGCCGGAGATGGCCAGGACCGCGAATCAGCTGCACCAGATCTCGGCGCAGGCCGAGGCGCTGGGCGGCAGCGCCTCGGCACGCACGCTGGCCGAGCTGGGCGAGACGCTGCGCGCGCTCGCCGACGGCATCGGGCGCGTGTCGAGAACCGCGAAGTCGCAGGGTGCGGCGGCGAGCGCCATCGCCGGCGGGGTGCGCGAGATGCTCGCCGGGGCCGAGCAGGCGGCGCAGGCCGCGACGCGCGCCGCGGCCGCCGTGGAGGAGGTGGCGGGGCTGCTCGACGAGCTGCGGGAGGCATTGAAGAACTTGCGCTACTAGAGCGCGGTCTAAAGGCATGCGGTAAAATGACGCCGAGCGTGTCCTCGATCAACCTGACGCATCACTTCCTGATCGCCATGCCCAGCATGGCCGATCCGCACTTTGCCAAGTCCCTGACCTACGTCTGCGAGCACAACGAGCAGGGCGCGCTCGGCGTGGTCGTGAACCGCCCCATCGACATGACCCTGCAGGCGCTGTTCGAGCGCCTGTCGCTCAAGCTGCAGGAACGAACCCTGTCCGACGCGCCGATCTACTTCGGCGGGCCGGTGCAGACCGACCGGGGATTCGTCCTGCACGAGCCCGCGGGCAACTGGCAGTCGACGCTCAAGGTGCGCGATGCCATCGGCCTCACCACGTCGAAGGACATCCTGGAAGCGGTCGGGCGCGGCGAGGGGCCGCAGAAGCTCATCGTCACGCTGGGCTATGCCGGCTGGTCGGCCGGCCAGCTCGAGCACGAGCTCGGGCAGAACGCCTGGCTCACGGTCGAGGCGAAGGACGCGATCATCTTCGACCTGCCTTCGGAGGAGCGCCTGCCGGCGGCGATGGAGCTGCTCGGCGTGGACTATGCGCGCCTGGCAGACTCGGCGGGACATGCCTGAGGCGCGTACCGTCCTCGCCTTCGATTTCGGCATCAAGCGCATTGGTGTTGCGGTAGGGGAAGCGGAGCTCGGCACCGCGCATCCGCTGCCGGGGATCGCTGCGCCCGGCTTTGCCGCGATCGAAAGGCTGGTGAAGGAATGGCGTCCTGACGCCCTGGTGGTCGGGCTGCCGGTCGCCGAGCGCGGCGAGCACGTTCTCGCCAAGCGCGTGCAGCGCTTCGCCCGGCAGCTCGCGGGACGCTTTCGCCTGCCGGTGGAAACCGTGGACGAGCGCTATACGTCGGTGGAAGCCGAAAGCCGCCTGCGCGGCGCCAAGCGCAAGCCCGTGGACTCGGTGGCCGCGCAATTGATCCTCGAACAGTATTTCAATGGCCGCGCTGCCTGACGCCGAAGCGCTCTGCGCCTCGCTGGCGAGCGCGCTGGCGCCGCGCATCGGGCCCTCGAGCGCCATGATCGGCATCCACACCGGCGGCGCCTGGGTCGCCGAGCGGCTGCACGCCGCGCTCGGCATGAAGGAGCCGCTCGGGTTCCTGGACATCGCGTTCTATCGCGACGACTACGACCGCAAGGGCCTCGCGCGCGACCCCAAGCGCTCGAAGATCCCGTTCGACGTCGCCGGCAAGGACCTGCTCCTGGTGGACGATGTGCTCTACACGGGGCGCACGGTGCGCGCCGCGATCAACGAGCTGTTCGACTACGGCCGTCCGGCCTCGATTTCGCTGGTCGTGCTCGTCGAGCGCGACGGCCGGCAATTGCCGATCTGCGCGCAGCACGCCGGCGCCCGCGTTCAGGTAGCCGCTGGAATGCGCTTGCGCCTGAAGCGCGGCGAGCAGGGCCGGCTTTCGCTGGAGCTCGAGCGTGCCGCGTAACCCGCAACTCAACGACAAGGGCGAGCTGCAGCACCTGCTGTCGGTCGAAGGCCTGCCGCGGGAGCTCCTGCTGCAGATCCTCGACACCGCCGAGTCGTTCGCCGGCGTCACCGACCGCGACATCAAGAAGGTGCCGCTGCTGCGGGGAAAAAGCGTGTTCAACCTGTTCTTCGAGGGCTCGACGCGCACGCGCACCACGTTCGAGATCGCCGCCAAGCGCCTCTCGGCCGACGTCATCAACCTCAACGTCGCCGTGAGCTCCACCTCCAAGGGCGAGTCGCTGCTCGACACGGTGGCCAATCTCTCGGCCATGCACGCCGACATCTTCATCGTGCGCCACGGCTCCTCGGGCGCGCCCTACCTCATCGCGCGGCATGTGAAGCCGCACGAGCACGTGATCAACGCCGGCGACGGGCGCCATGCGCATCCGACGCAGGGCCTGCTGGACCTGTTCACCATCCGCCACTACAAGAAGGATTTCTCGGGCCTCACGGTGGCGGTGGTGGGCGACGTGCTGCATTCGCGCGTCGCGCGCTCGCTGATCCACGGGCTGACCACGCTCGGCGCGCCCGAGGTGCGCGTCATCGGCCCGCAGACGCTGATCCCGGCGGGCGCTGCGGCGCTCGGCGTGCGCGTGTGCCACTCGATGAAGGAGGGCCTGAAGGACGCGGACGTGATCGTCATGCTGCGGCTGCAGAACGAGCGCATGAGCGGCGCGCTGCTACCCTCGGCGCAGGAGTTCAACAAGAACTACGGCCTCACCGCCGAGAAGCTCGCGCTCGCCAGGCCCGATGCCATCGTCATGCACCCCGGGCCGATGAACCGGGGCGTGGAAATCGATTCCAATGTCGCCGACGGCCCGCATTCGGTGATCCTGCCGCAGGTCACGTTCGGCATCGCCGTGCGCATGGCCGTCATGTCCATGGTGGCGGGGGGCGGATGAAGCTCCTGGTGAAAGGCGGGCGCGTGATCGACCCGGCGAGCGGGCGCGACGCGGTGGGCGACGTGGCGCTGGCCGACGGGCGCATCGTCGAAGCGCTCGCCGGCAAGCCCGACCGGGTGATCGACGCCAAGGGTCTGGTGGTTGCGCCTGGACTCATCGACCTCGCGGCGCGGCTACGCGAGCCGGGCGACGAGTACAAGGCGACGCTCGAATCGGAAATGGACGCCGCGGTGGCGGGCGGCGTCACGAGCCTCGCCTGCCCGCCGGATACCGATCCGCCGCTCGACGAGCCGGGGCTGGTCGACATGCTGCGCCGGCGCGCCAAGGCGCTGGCGCGCGCGCGCGTCTACCCGGTGGGCGCGCTCACCGTGAAACTGCAGGGCAAGCAGCTCACCGAGATGGCGCAGCTTGCAGAAGCGGGCTGCATCGCGTTCTCGCAGGCCAACGCCGCGGTGGCGGACACCCAGGTGCTGTGGCGCGCGTTGCAGTACGCCGCGACCTTCAACTTTCCCGTTTGGCTGCGCGCCGAAGACCTGTGGCTGGCGCAGGGCGGCGTGGCGCACGACGGCGAAGTGGCCACGCGCCTCGGGCTCGCCGGCATTCCGGTGTTCGCCGAGACGGTGGCGCTGGCGACGCTGCTGGAACTGGTGCGCGCCACGGGCGCGCGCGTGCACGTGTGCCGCATCTCGAGCGCGGCCGGCGTCGCCATGCTCAGGCGCGCGCGCCACGACGGCCTGCCGCTGTCGTGCGACGTGGGCGCGCACCACGTGCATCTGTCGGACATGGACCTGGGCTACTTCGACGCGCAATGCCGGCTCGAGCCGCCGCTGCGAAGCAGCCGCGACCGCGACGCGCTCGGCGCTGGGCTGGCCGACGGCACCATCGATTGCATCGTTTCGGATCACACGCCGGTGGACGACGATCGCAAGCACCTGCCGTTCGCCGAGGCCGAGCCCGGTGCGACCGGGCTGGAACTTTTGCTGCCGCTGGCGCTCAAGTGGGGAGTGCAGGCGAGACTCGGTCTGGCGCAGACCCTGGCGCGCGTCACCAGCGCGCCCGCGCGCATCCTCGGCGTCGAGGCCGGGCGCATCGCGCACGGTGCGCCCGCCGATCTGGTGGTGTTCGATCCCGAGGCGCCGTGGCGCGTCAGCGCGCAGGCGCTGAAGAGCCAGGGCAAGAACACGCCGTTCCTCGGCCTCGAGCTCACCGGGCGCGTGCGCGCCACGCTCGTAGCGGGCGAAGTGGTGTTCGAAGGATGAGGCGCATCGCACTGGCCTTCGGCTGCGCGCTGCTCGCCGGCTGCGGCTCGACCCCGGATCGCCCCGGCGGCTACTACAAGGACGACGGCCCCGGCGCGCGCGTGCCCGATCTCGCGTCGATTCCCGATGCGGTGCCGCGCCATGAACCGCTGCACCGCTGGGCCAACCGGCCCTACGAGCAGTTCGGCAAGCGCTACGTGCCGCTGACGCGCGTCGGCGCGTTCCAGCAGCGCGGCGTCGCCACCTGGTACGGCAAGCGCTTCCACGGCAACTCGACCTCGAGCGGTGAAACCTACGACATGTACAAGATGAGCGCCGCGCACCCCATCCTGCCGATTCCAAGCTATGCGCGCGTCACCAATCTCACCAATGGCCGCACGGTGATCGTGCGCGTGAACGACCGCGGTCCGTTCCACAAGGAGCGCATCATCGACCTGTCGTACGCCGCCGCCTACAAGCTGGGCTACGTGGCGGCGGGCAGCGCGCGCGTCCTGGTCGAGCAGATCGTTCCGGGCGGCACGCCGCTCGCTTTGCACAACTAGAGGTCCCATGCGCGCAGTCCTGATCGCGTCGGCATTCGTTCTCGTTTCTTGCGGCGCAGCCGCGCAGGCGCCACAGCCGCCGCAGCCACCGCAGGTCGCGGCGCGCGCTTACGTGGTCTCCGACCTGACGAGCGGCCAGGTGCTGTCCCAGCACAACGCCGACGAGCGCGTCGAGCCGGCCTCGCTCACCAAGCTGATGACCGCGTACCTCGTGTTCGCCGCGATGCGCGAAGGCCGTATCGCGCCCGGCCAGCAGGTGCAGGTATCCGCGAACGCCCGCCAGGCGCCCGGATCGCGCACCTTCCTCGAGGCGGGCAGCAGCGTCAGCGTGGACACGCTGGTGCGCGGCATGGTGGTGCAGTCGGGCAACGACGCCTGTGTCGCGCTTGCCGAGGTGCTGGCCGGATCCGAGGAGGCCTTCGCGCAACACATGAACCGCGAGGCCGCGCGCCTCGGCATGCAGAACACGCAGTTCACGAACGCCACCGGCCTGCCGCACGCGCAGCACTATTCGACCGCGCGCGACCTCGGCCTGCTGGCGGCGGCGCTGATCCGCGATTTCCCCGAGGCGTATGCGCGCTACTACCAGATGAAGGAGTTCCGCCACAACGACATCACGCAAATGAACCGCAACCGGCTCCTGTGGCTCGACCCGAGCGTGGACGGCGTGAAGACGGGCTTCACCGAGGGCGCCGGTTACTGCCTGATCGCCTCCTCGGCGCGCGGCGGCCGGCGCCTGTTGACGGTGCTGCTGGGCGCGGACTCGGACGCCGCGCGGGCGCGCGAATCGCAGAAGCTGCTCAACTGGGGCTACCAGTACTTCGACGGCGTGCGCCTCTACGAGCCCGGGCAGACGGTGAAGGCGGTACACGTGTGGAAAGGCGCAAACGAGGCCGTGGCCGCCGGCTTCGAGCAGGGCCTGGTGGTGACGGTGCCCAAGGGCGAGGCGCAGCACCTCGCCGCCGAGCTGCTCACGCATCCGCCGGTGCTCGCGCCGATCAGCAAAGGCGACAAGGTGGGCGTGCTGCGCGTGGCGCTCGCCGGCCGGCCGCTCGGCGAATACCCGGTGGTGGCGCTCGAGGGCGTGCCGCAAGGGGGAATCCTCGGCCGCGCCTGGGATACACTGAGACTCTGGCTCAAGCAACGGGGCTGAGACGATGGTCTTTCTGAATGGCAGGTTTGTGCCGCTCGAGCAGGCGACGGTATCGGTGCTCGACCGCGGCTTCATCTTCGGCGACGGCGTGTACGAGCTGATCCCGGTGTATTCGCGCGCGCCGTTCCGCATGGACGAGCACCTGGCGCGCCTCGAGCGCAGCCTCGCCGCGGTGCGCATCGCGAACCCCTACGCGCGCGAGAAGTGGCGCAGCGTGATCCTCGAGCTGGTGGCGCAGCAGCCCTGGGAGGACCAGGGCGTGTACCTGCAGGTGACGCGCGGGGTCGCCAAGCGCGACCATGCGTTTCCGGCCGGCGTCGAGCCGACGGTTTTTGCGATGTCCAACCCCCTCGTGAATCCGCCGCGGGACCTCGTCGAGAAGGGCGTGGCGGCGGTGAGCGCGCCGGACAACCGCTGGCTGCGCTGCGACATCAAGTCGATCTCGCTCATCGGCAACGTGCTCCTGCGCCAGGCGTCGGCGGACGCGGGCGCGGCCGAGACGATCCTGTTCCGCGACGCGGTACTGACGGAAGCGTCGGCTTCCAACGTGTTCGTGGCGAAGAACGGGCGCCTGCTCTCGCCGCCGAAGTCGAACCTCATCCTGCCCGGCATCACCTACGACGTGGTGGTGGAGATCGCCCAGCAGCTCGGGCTGCCGCTCGAATTCCGCGACGTCCGCGAGGCCGAAGTGCGCGCCGCGGACGAGCTCTGGGTCACGTCCTCATCCAAGGAAATCCTCGCCGTCGTCGAGCTGGACGGCAAGCCGGTCGGCGACGGCAAGCCCGGGCCGCTCTTCCGGCGCGCCTGGGAGGGCTATCAGGAATTCAAGCGGCGCGTCATGCGGAAGGAGGCCGTCTCGGCCTGATGCCGATTCGCAACGAGGAAACGCTGCTTTCGTATCCCACCGACTTTCCCATCAAGGTCATGGGCCGCAAGGAAAAGCGCTTCGCGTCTACGGTACTCGGCATCGTCAAGAAGCACGCGCCGGACTTCGACCCCGCCACCATGGAACTGCGCCCGAGCCGCCAGGGGACCTACCTCAGCGTCACCTGCACCATCCGCGCCACCTCGCGCGAGCAGCTGGACGAGCTCTACAAGGACCTCTGCGACCACCCGTCCGTGGTCATGGTGCTGTAGGTGGAAACCGTGCTCGCCCCCCGCCTGAAAAGCCTCGGCCTCGCCGAGTACACGGCGGTGGCGGCGCGGATGCGCGAATTCACCCTGCAGCGCGATGCCGACACCCCGGATGAGCTGTGGGTGGTGGAGCATCCGCCCGTATACACGCTGGGGCAGGGCGCGGACCCTTCGTTCGGGCCCAAGCAGGCGAACGGCATTCCGGTGGTGCAGTCCGAGCGCGGCGGCGAGGTCACTTACCACGGGCCGGGACAGGCCATCGTGTATACCCTGGTCGATCTGCAGCGGCGCAGCATCAAGGTGAAGGACTTCGTGCACCTGCTCGAGCAATGCGTGATCAATTTTCTCGTGCGCCACGAGGTGCAGGCCGAACGCAAGCTCGGGGCGCCCGGGGTCTATGTGGGCGGGGCGAAGATCGCCTCGCTCGGCATTCGCGTGACGCGCGGGCGCGCCTGGCACGGCCTCGCGCTGAACGTCGACATGGACCTGTCGCCCTTCCAGGCCATCGACCCGTGCGGCTATCCGGGACTGAGCGTCGTGCAGGCGCGCGATTTCGGCGTCACGGGGACGGCGAAGGACGTGGGCATCCGCCTGGCGCGGCTCATCGCGCAGAGGCTCTGACATGCGCGAGGCCGGCGTGAAAGAGAAGGGCCAGGCAAAGACGGCGCGCATTCCGGTGAAGATCGTGCCGCGCGTGCCCTTGCCGAAACCAGCCTGGATCCGGGTGAAGGCGCCGGGTCTGGGTTCGCGCTTCACGGAGATCAAGCAGATCCTCCGCGAGCAGGCGCTGCACACGGTGTGCGAGGAAGCCTCGTGCCCGAATATCGGCGAGTGCTTCGGCAAGGGCACCGCCACCTTCATGATCCTCGGCGACATCTGCACGCGGCGCTGCCCGTTCTGCGACGTTGGGCACGGCCGGCCCCTGGCGCCGGATGCCGAAGAGCCGGCGCACCTCGCCGGCACCATCGCCAGGCTGAAGCTGAAGTACGTCGTCATCACGAGCGTGGATCGCGATGACCTGAAGGACGGCGGCGCGCAGCATTTCGTGGACTGCATCCGTGCCGTGCGCGAGAAGAGTCCGCGCACGACCATCGAGGTGCTGGTGCCCGATTTCCGCGGGCGATGGGATCGGGCGTTGGGGATCCTGCTGGCTGCGCCGCCGGACGTGATGAATCACAACCTGGAAACCGTGCCGCGGCTGTATCGCCAGGCGCGGCCGGGCGGGGACTATCATCATTCCCTGAAGCTGCTTCAGGAATTCAAGCGGGCGGTGCCTTCCGTTCCCACGAAGTCAGGCCTGATGGTCGGGCTCGGGGAGACCGACGACGAAATCCTGCAGGTGATGCGCGATCTGCGCGCGCACGATGTCGAGATGCTCACCATCGGGCAGTATCTTCAGCCCTCGCCGCACCACCTCAACGTGGAGCGCTACGTGCACCCGGACGTGTTCGCGATATTCGAGCGCGAGGCGCAGGCGATGGGGTTTCGCCATGCGGCGATTGGGGCGATGGTGCGCTCTTCGTATCACGCGGACAAGCAGGCACAAGAGGCGGGGGTGGCGTAGTCGCTTTTCTTGCTGGTGCGTTGCAGGCGATGGAATTGACCTAGAATCCGCACCCCGATGCCGTCGATCATCTCCATCCGGAACATCAGCAAGACCTACGCTTCGGGCCTGCAGGCACTGAAGCCGATCGACCTGGAGATCCGGAAAGGCGAGATCTTCGCGCTCCTCGGCCCGAACGGCGCCGGCAAGACCACGCTCATCAGCATCGTCTGCGGCATCGTCACGCCGAGCACGGGCACCGCCCTCGTCAAGGGCCACGACATCCTCAGGGAGTACCGGCAGACCCGTTCGCTCATCGGCCTCGTGCCGCAGGAGCTGCACACCGACATGTTCGTCACGGTGTGGAACACGGTGCGCTTCAGCCGCGGCCTGTTCGGAAAAGCGCCGAACCCGCAACACCTGGAAAAGGTGCTGCGCGACCTTTCGCTCTGGGACAAGCGCGACGACCGCATCATGACGCTCTCGGGCGGCATGAAGCGCCGCGTGCTCATCGCCAAGGCGCTCGCGCACGAGCCCGAGATCCTGTTTCTCGACGAGCCGACCGCCGGCGTGGACGTGGAGCTGCGCCGCGACATGTGGGCGCTGGTGCGCCAGCTGCGCAGTAGCGGCGTCACCATCATTCTCACCACGCACTACATCGAGGAAGCCGAAGAAATGGCCGACCGCATCGGCGTGATCAGCAAGGGCGAGCTGATCGTCGTGGAAGAAAAGGCCGCGCTCATGAAGAAGCTGGGCAAGAAGCAGCTCACGCTGCACCTGCAGGAGCCGATGAGCGCGATTCCTGCCGCGCTCGCCGAATGGGGGCTCGTTCTGAAAAACGGCGGCAGCGACCTCGAGTACACGTTCGATGCGCACGACGAGCGCACCGGCATCCCGGGGCTGCTGCGGCGTCTCGCGGAGCTCGGCATCGGCTTCAAGGACCTGAACACCGAGCAGAGCTCGCTCGAGGAAATTTTTGTCAGCCTGGTGAGCGAGCGCGCATGAGCGCCTTCAACGTCCGCGGCGCCCTCGCCATCTACCTGTTCGAGATGTCGCGCTTCAACCGCACCTTCTGGCAGAGCCTGGTGGCGCCGGTGATCACCACCTCGCTCTACTTCATCGTCTTCGGCGCCGCCATCGGCTCGCGGATGGGCGAGCTGGACGGGGTCAACTACGGCGCGTTCATCGTGCCGGGGCTGATCATGCTGTCGATCTTCACCGAAAGCCTGAACAACGCCTCGTTCGGCATCTACCTGCCGCGCTTCACCGGCACCATCTACGAGGTGCTCTCGGCCCCGGTGTCGCCGTTCGAGATGGTGCTCGGCTACGTCGGCGCGGCGACGACCAAGTCCATGATCCTCGGCTTCGTCATCCTCGCCACGGCGACGCTGTTCGTGCCCCTGAAGATCCTGCACCCCGGGTGGATGGTGGCGTTCATGGTGCTGACGGCGGCCACGTTCTGCCTGTTCGGCTTCAT
>Ga0224496_10001530_pt1 | contig 14336 bp, 13 predicted proteins | sample SF_Jul11_sed_USG_2_FD_168127 | JGI IMG/M metagenome (GOLD analysis project Ga0224496, IMG submission 168127) | Sediment microbial communities from San Francisco Bay, California, United States - SF_Jul11_sed_USGS_8_1 | ecosystem: Environmental > Aquatic > Marine > Sediment | place: USA...
CCATTTTAAAAACAGTTTTTTGTTTCAATCCACACCCCCGCATGGGGGGCGACTCATCTGGTAATTCACCAGGTGATATGTTTTCCGTTTCAATCCACACCCCCGCATGGGGGGCGACTAAACCGCAAATCGAGCATAAAACAAAACCTGATGTTTCAATCCACACCCCCGCATGGGGGGCGACACGCCTTGCGTTTATTTGGGTCGGTAATCGCGTGTTTCAATCCACACCCCCGCATGGGGGGCGACGTTTGATACATTCTGACAAAGCCTTGGTATATATGTTTCAATCCACACCCCCGCATGGGGGGCGACTTTGTTTCGTCTTTTAGTTTGGCTATTTCTATTGTTTCAATCCACACCCCCGCATGGGGGGCGACTAACCAGCCCACTCAATGGGTCGGCGATTGAAAACGTTTCAATCCACACCCCCGCATGGGGGGCGACAACTTCATTTCTTTTACTTCTTGCTCATACTTACTTGTTTCAATCCACACCCCCGCATGGGGGGCGACAGCACATCATGTGGAACTTTTGTTGCGTAATCGGTAGTTTCAATCCACACCCCCGCATGGGGGGCGACGTGCGGTCTTGATTCTGGCGTTTCTAATGGATTGGTTTCAATCCACACCCCCGCATGGGGGGCGACATGGGATCAGGTACCACTGGGGTAATGGCCATACAAAGTTTCAATCCACACCCCCGCATGGGGGGCGACATTTCTCGGTCGTGGCAAGATTGATCGTCACAACTGTTTCAATCCACACCCCCGCATGGGGGGCGACTGCCGAAAGGCCGGAGCCCTCCAAGCTGTTGCCTTGTTTCAATCCACACCCCCGCATGGGGGGCGACAACCCTTTCTCGTGCTTGTGGTATGCCAAAATGAGTTTCAATCCACACCCCCGCATGGGGGGCGACTTGTCGGCACGGCGATGGCCACAGGATCACAGGTTTCAATCCACACCCCCGCATGGGGGGCGACACTAAGTGGCATTGATTTTGATGCTGCTAAATATGTTTCAATCCACACCCCCGCATGGGGGGCGACTGCGATTTGTGAAAATCAGATACACATAAATGACGAGTTTCAATCCACACCCCCGCATGGGGGGCGACACTATCGAGGACTACAAGCTTCTGCTAGAATACTACGTTTCAATCCACACCCCCGCATGGGGGGCGACTACCAAATCCAGAAACAGCGCACCATGTCGACTGGTTTCAATCCACACCCCCGCATGGGGGGCGACCATTTGATTTTGGATCTATTTTAGAGTGGATATTTGTTTCAATCCACACCCCCGCATGGGGGGCGACTGGCAGGCTTTCATCGATGCCACGTTTTCAACCAGTTTCAATCCACACCCCCGCATGGGGGGCGACCAGCCTCTTACGCTTCTCAAGTTTACTCCAAAGAGGTTTCAATCCACACCCCCGCATGGGGGGCGACCTCTCGGAGGGTGCGGTGATTATCATATCAAAAATGTTTCAATCCACACCCCCGCATGGGGGGCGACCCAGACAGAATAAAAAATTGGGTATCACGTTTAAGTTTCAATCCACACCCCCGCATGGGGGGCGACTTCCAGTAAATGATCCAAATGGACTGGCTTTTACTGTTTCAATCCACACCCCCGCATGGGGGGCGACAAGCTGGCGGTGTCGTGGCGCAAGGGGAATCTTTGTTTCAATCCACACCCCCGCATGGGGGGCGACCGCTACTTCATGAGAGGGCATGAAGACTTGAAGGAGGGAGGGTTTTTGCGAACATCACTATGCTACATTGTAAAAACACAAGTTTTTGGAAAGAGGTAATAATTTAGCAATAATATCAATTATAAATACTATGCGAACGTAAGCATGTGATTTATGGTGCAAGGCTAATAAATAACAGCCATAATCCATAAGATTGCTCAGGTAAGCTATAGATTCGCTATAAGATCAGGGTTCCTTGTGGATCATATGCCTCCTTGGCTCCAATATGCTCAACCCGTTTTTTCCAATTCGCACCTAAAAAATAAAATCTCAGACTATCCTTTTCAGGGTCGATTAAGTTAAATAAGGTGTTTTTTAAAAAAACCCACTGGGATGGATCTAGCAAACATTCGAATATGGAATACTGGACCCTTTGTCCCACATCCTCGCAAGCTTTGGCAACTCGACGCAAACGAGCTTGCCCTGTCTTGTCCTTTGTACTCACATCATAACTGACAACAACCATCATGACTAGCTCCAAAAGTAAGGGGGATAGGCATCCAAATCCCCCCTTAGATGTCTTGATAATAACATGGCTTGAGCCATTGGAAACATCCCGATGGGAATCTTTTCTTCCAGGAAAGGATGTTTAAGCTGATCTTGCTTTCGCTCCTGATAGGCATTGATAACGACCTTTCTGGTCTCATCATTCATGCTCACTGCCCCATTTTTTCTTATTATGAAGCCATCGGGGTAAACTTGCTTACGGTTGATCAAAGAAAGCACCAACCGATCTACCAGAAATGCTCGAAACTCTTCCATCATATCTAGTGCAAGACCCATACGTCCAGGTCTATCCCTGTGTAAATAGCCCACTGCCGGATCAAGACCAACCACCTCTAAGGCGGAGCGGACATCATGCATCAGGAGCGTATATAAAAAGGATAAAAGAGCGTTGACTTTATCCAAAGGCGGTCTACGGCTTCGCTTGATAAATTGGAAGTCTTCCTTTTGCTGAGTAATGAAATGATTAAAAACCTCAAAATAAGCTTTGGCGACCTCTCCTTCTGTGCCTCTAAGTGAGTCTAAGGTTTTTGCTTTGGCTGCTTTCCCTAAACTTCGTTTAAGCTGTTCCTGAGTGTTTTTTAATTTTTCATTATTTGTTTTATTATGGTGATCGCTTCGATTTCTGCGAATCACAGCCCGACTACTCTTGATTTTTCCCAAGACAAAGGATTTGGCCAAATCCAAAGAATGCTTCTCATTGTCCGAACGACGATACTGCTCCTTTCTCAAAAGTACATTTCCTGAAACAGGTCCTTGCACTCTAGCTAAAAATCGACCGTAAATGCTTAAAAAAGTAACGCTAATGCCTTTTTCGGTACAATGATGCATCAAAGGAGGTGAAAGGTTTACCCGACCAAAACAGACAATACCAGAAAAAGTACTGAGGGGTAGCTTCTTTTTTTCTTCTCCATCCAAATGAATCAAAACCGCTTCTCGTTCCTTTGATAGATAAGCACCCTGGCTAGTAATAAAAAGACAATTCAACATTCTTCTCATAATTCCTCTAAAAGCATTTGGATGTAATGTCTGGCCTGTTTCTTACCAATGATCTTTGGCAAACAAAAATCCTGTAGAGAACAAGCCTTGCACTTCTTAATCTCCTTAGGTAATGGAGTCTTGCCAATTTTGATCAAGTGGTGAAGATTCTCAGCGGTTTTTTCAGTTTGGTTTCTTAATTTGGTATCGAAATCAATCGATTCTCTCCTCATAATGGATTGATAAAATAAAGCACCTTTTCTGATTTTCGTGTTCAACATCTCTTCTAGACAAAGTGCTTGAGCACAAAGCTGTACTCGGTCCCAGTCTTTAATTTTGGGCTTACCTCTTTTATATTCAACTGGATATGGTTGGTTGTCCTCATGAAATTCCACCAGATCCGCTTTGCCGACCAATCCCAAACGAAAAGAATGAAGAGGCAATGAGGTTGCAGTATCGATGCCGTGACGTAATTCATCCTCTTCTTGATCGACTCGGCAGTGCAACACTTGCCCCTTGGCCGTGAGCCAATTTTCTTCCCAAAGACGCTCAATATGAATCAAAGCACATTGGCGCGGACAAAACAACAAATGCTGCAACGCAGAAATAGGAAGTAAATCCTCTTCTAAATACATTTTATATTTTATTTTCCAAGCTCACTCCTTTGGGTATGCCCGCGTCATTTATTTGAACTTGGTAGTCTGAAAAAGATCGAGATGGTCCTTCTGTACCCCCGTCCCGACTCACTTCAATCAGATCAAATAGTTTGTGACTTGGTGCATTTCCAAGGTGACTTTCATGTTTGAAAATGTATAGCCCTCGAGCGTTCATCTTACCTCTGGCCGCGGAGTGATCGTGATCGAACATGTTGATCAAAGCATTCCATAGTAACTCCAGATCATCATCATCAAAACCCGTGTGTTTGGCAAAATGAGGCGAAATAAAACCCTCGGCCCGATAAAGGCCATAAGGTACGATAAATTTTCGGCCCATGGTTCTGTTGTCACCACCTTGAGCTTGGGCCTCTTTCTCTGTGGTCACAGCCATACGGGTAATCGTGACCTCTTGGGGAACAATCGCATCATTGCTTCTTGCGAAAGTCAACTGAACTGGCCCCCGTACCTGTCCGCAGTTAACACCCGTACTCATAACCGCTCCAAAGGTCCGCACATCAAAAAAGTTTTTGCACATCCACTGGGTGGCTTCGTCCAGCTTTTCCTTTTGAGGTTTTTTTTGATCTTTGGTATCAATTTTCATTGCCTTATGAGCTTCTAAATTGATATTGTTAAGCACGGCCGCTTCTCTGATATAAATACGATTGGGTTCTTTGTTACCCTGAGTCATATCAATGAAATTGCGAATTTTGCGCTTTAAACAAACATCCGTGACATACCCTTTATTGGTCTCGGGGTCCAGTCTTGGAAGGTTGCCTGCATCGGGGTCACCATTGGGATTTCCCATTTCAACATCAAAAAGATAGACGAACTCGTATCGGTTTTGGATAGTCATTTTATTCTCCTTTATTTTTTTTAGTGAAGAGATCGGTTATTTGATGATAGTAACCAAGTGCAAAAAGTCCCTGCTGTTCCAAATGTAAATGAGATGGAAAAGAAGTAAGTTTATCGACCACTTCTTGGATGAGACGTTCCAGATTGTGACCCCACTCTGCCTTTTTCAGATGGTTCTGTGCTCCACGCAGGAGAAGAGGGAAGACCATTTTCGGGGTGGCTGATGCGGAACCATAGAATCGGTCTTTGATGGTTGCGTTAACTTTTCCTCCATGTGCATCGGTCTGGGCTTTCTCTAAAATAGCGAAAAGACGACCCAACAAATAACCAGGATCGCTTGATTCTTTATTTAAACTCACGGTTGCCTCCGTTGTAAGATTTAAAATTCTGGCCTTGCGGATAAGAAAACCCTTGATCAAGGCGGCTCGGTTGGAATTGATTTTGCCATCAGCTCTGATGCGCTGTAAAACAGCAGCAAGCAAAGTTGCTGGATAAGGACTACCTGATAGAAAAGCCTTGGTCAGCCCAGCATCTAAATTGGGATTGATATTCTCGAATTTACCCAAGGTCGCTGTTTCCAAAAGGAGGGACGACAGGCTGGGAAATTCAGGTCGGTCGGTAAAATTCGATTGGATTTTGAGATCCTCGAAATGTTGTTTTACCGACTCAAAGACTTCGCCCAAAGTACTGGAAAGCCAATAACGAACAGAAACTCTGGCAGCATTGGGGCTCAACCCCAAAATGTAAAAACCCTGACTCGTTTCCACCGCATTTGGAAAACGGCCAATTTCGAGGGCTTTCATAACCTGTTTTATTTCCTCGTTGAGAGAATCTCTTGCCCCTTCTTTCTTTTTGACTGCCATAAAGCCCAACAAGGACTTCTCTAATACATTTGCTTTCTCTGACCAAAAAACATGGGTGACGTGTCCGATGTTAACTTTTTGTTCACTTTCATATCGCAACAGGTAATTAAGAGATTTACCATAACTCTCGGTTACCAAGGTGGAGACAGGCGAATTAAAGCTCTGCTCTTTGCCGTAGGAATTAAAGGCGTTTAGATTAAAAGAGACCAAGCTAACACCGGCGCTTTGTCCTCCTGGAATTCCCTTGATGGGAGGGTGAAGCCTTGCGATGGGGGCTTTCTCACCTGTGATGAGGCAAACCCCTTGACCTGTTTCCAATGCGTCCAAGAGTAGTGACCAGCCCTGTTGAATTGCTGGGGATTCATGCAAATATTGTTTTTCACCATCCAAACGAAATACAAAATTAGCAGTAGCCAACTCTTTTTCGTCAGGGAAAAATTCAGGAAGATTCTCTAAAGACTGAAGTGGTTGCCAGGAATCAAGAAACTTTAATAAGGCTTCGAGTGTTGGCGAGCTTCCGAAACGGGAAAGTTCTTGATGACGAGCAACAAAGGACTCAAAACATTTTTGAATACGATCTGATTTATTTTCCAAGTCAATTCCAAAAATATACTGGGCATTATCCCAACAACATTGTGAGGCCACCCCACTAGATCTTTTGAATCCCTTGGGTACTGACAAAGACTTGAGAACAGGTTTTTTGTCGCCCTCTCTGAGATCCTGGATCTGAAGGAGTTTTCCCTTTTGATTAAGTATGACGCAATAACTGATATTTTGAGGTACAAAACCTGGAGCAGCAAGTTTGCCCTCTTCGGTTAATCGAGTGGCCAATTGGTTTAGGGCATGGATTATCATGAGACCACCTCCAGAGAATGAAAGGGAGGGACTGAAATCACCCCATCAATCATCTTGGCTTTGAAGAAACGAGGGGTCATATCATTTTGAAAATCAATATCATGGAGCATCCAGCCCAGATCCCGCTCCCCGCAATGATCTGAAGTTGGGGATTCTTCAATTAACTTAAAAAAAGCAGGGAACTCTCTGCAACCCATATAAGGTTGGTAGGCGCATTGCCCTTTCAGGGCTCTTCTTTTAAACATTTCCAAGTGTTTGGCAAGGTTGTTTTCTGATTCAATGATCTCAAAATGGGCCTGGATCACATAAGAAACATCCCTAAGAAGCATGGCTGCCCTTTGCACTCTGTCTTGTTCAATCAGTTGTTGTGGCAACTTTATTTTGTCCTTCATGGCGCTCTTGACGTTACGTTCGGGGATTTTTCCTCCCAGTTCGTTTCTTCTGATGTTTTCAAAGCGGATTGGTTTTAGTACTATAATTTTGTCCACCACCCATCTAATGGCTGGTTTAAAGTAGATCGCTTCCAATATAGCCCTGGCAGCAGAGGGAGTCATTACATCATAACTGACCCTCTCAGTTTTCATTTCTGGTCGGGTGAACAGGGCATAGTCTCCCCAAACCTCAAGCTTCACGCCAAAATTCATTTTACCTCCTTTTTAGTATTAATAAATCAGGGTCGACATGCTTTTCGAACCCTCCAAATCAAGACCGTAACACTTGTGATAAATAGTTTCATCTGTCAGTAACCACCAACCATTGGGCAGTTCCTCTATAATCCCTTGATCGTGAAGTTCTTTGAACTCATGATTGAAAACCTGTACCGAATAACTTTGCAAACTCCTTTGTAAGTCCCTGTTTAAATATCCTTTTTGCAATTTTTGGATTTTAGATGAACAGTCTTCATTATATCGAATCAAAATTGTTTCAGTCTCTTGTTCAATAATACGAAACTTGTTCTCCACCTCTTTAAAAGGAAACAATAGTTTATTATCGGGCATGGCAAGTCGATCAAGAATATTTTTTTTATCCAGATCACTGCCCCGCTTCCAAAAGAGCAGCTCAAAGTAGCGACGTACTGCTGTTTGAGAGAGGGGATCTTTTTCATGGCGGAGAACTTCCTCAGCGGTTTCAGATCCTATACGCAGCAATCCTGGAGGAGGAGGTTTCGGGGGAGTAAATAGATAGACCTTGCCTAGTTTTTCCAATTTTCCTTCCCTGTTACATCGACCTGCTGCTTGGGCAATGGAATCGACCCCGGCCATAGCCCGGTATACTTTTGGAAAATCAATATCGACTCCTGCTTCAATCAGTTGAGTACTGATAACTTGACAGTCCAATCCATTTGATAAACGTTCCCTAATGATTTTAAGAGTTTTTTTACGGTGAGCTGCACACATTCTGGTACTAAGGTGAAACCTAATATTTTCATCATTGAGTTGTTTAAATAGTTCTTGGGCATCTTGCCTACGATTGACGATACAAAGCGATTGAGTATCTTGGTTGATTTTGTTTGCGATCTCGATTAATTTTAACTTGCCAAGTTGATAAATATTAACTCTACGAAGCTCCTTGAAAAGCTGTTTGGGGTTCTCAATTATTTCTTGTACCCCTTCCAAACCTGTTGGAAAATCCTTTCTTTTTTCCAAGGCAGGTTGTGTGGCTGTGCAAAACACGACACTACTGCCGTAACCTTTGGTTAATTCTTTAAGCGTTGCCAAGCATGGTAAGAGTAAGTCAGGAGGGAGCATCTGTGCCTCATCCAGGATAATGACGCTCTTTGAAATATTATGCAACTTTCTGCTACGAGATGTTTTAGCCGCAAAGAGAGATTCAAAGAATTGGACATTGGTGGTTACGATCAAAGGCACATCCCAATTTTCTGTAGCAAGGCGTCGTTTTTGTTGTTTTAGATCCAAGTCATCAGTCTCATCAGGATCATAGTTGCTGTGATGTTCAAGAACCGATTCATCTCCAAAAATTTCTTTAAAAATTTGGGCATTTTGTTCAATAATACTCGTGTAAGGAATCACATAGATGATTCGTTCCATCCCCCATTTGTTAGCATGACGAAGAGCAAATGAAAGTGATGAGAGCGTTTTTCCTCCTCCTGTGGGGACAGTAAGTGAGAAGAGTCCTCGTTCGAGTTCCGCTTTTTTATTACATTGTTGTAAAACCTCTTGACGAAGGCAGTTTATTTTTGTTTTTGATGGCAATAAATTTTTGTAATAGCTTTCCAGTTTTTGTGAAAGATCATACAAGTTCAAGCCAGGTTTTCTCAGGAGGGCTTTCTCAGGCGAGAAAAAACTTTCTGTATTTAAATAATCGGCATCAACCAAGGCTGAGAACAGCATACGGATATAAAAACTAACCATAAAACCTTGTTCCTGATAATTTTCAGCCTCTCTTGATAGTGGGGATGGATTAGAAGTTATATCAGGTAGTTGTATGTCCTTGCGAAAATCACTATAATCTTGAATTTTTTTGTTCAGCCTGTTTTCCAAATGTTGACCGTCTGGAAGCCCCACATGATGCCCACTAATACAATATGATAGTAACATTCCTAGATCAGGATATTTTTTAAATCCTTCTTGTGCTCCAGCGGTTGAGTGATCAACCCTATTTGCATTTTCTCCGCTTACCTTTTTTCGCAGTCTTTCTTGAAAATCCTCTGAAAATTTCCCTGCATCATGTAATAAACCACAAAGATAAGCTAGATTAGAGTCATCAAATTTTTGAGCATGCTTTAAAGCAATGTCTGCTGTTTTTCTTAAATGATCATACAGGGAATGCCATTCTTCTAACTTAATCCCATTTATCCCATGAGCATAAAATGAGTTATCAGTCTTCATAATCTTCACCTGTATGGTTGATCGAAATTGTCTTTTAATTGATATTGGAGGACTCGCCTTCTAATGGTAGACAGCCGATTATAATCTTAAGTGTTTTGGGTTGGCTCAATCCATTAATAATTAATAAAAAGTGCAAGAGATTCTTTCCTTGGCTTTTTGGGATTTAATCGAATATAGAAAGGTTGTTATAAAGTATAGACCTCAAACCTTATTACCTCAAAATAGGGTAAAGATCAAGGATATTAACCTGATCAAGGGAAGTTGATAGGGAGTTACTTCGTGGTTAAAAATCCCATTGCCTTTTGAGCCTGAGCCGCTACCTTAAATATCAGCTTATGATCACCTTCGAAGGCCTTAACCCAACCATTTAAATAAATTGCACTTTGAAACTGAGGTTTTATCCCAAATTGAGCCAATAACATCACTGACCCCAACTCCGCAACCAACTCTTCCATAGCGTAAGACTCATCCCCGTATAACTTTCCCCTAGTCCGATTTAACCTATTAGTGGCTCCAGTCCAATGTATCGCTTCATGAGCTATTGTAGCCCAATAGTGGGCTTCTTCTTTAAATTGATCCATATTTGGCATCCGTACAAAGTCACCAACACGATCATAATAGGCTTTATCAACCCCATGTCTTATGTCCACTCCAGCAGTTTGGATTGCATCAGCTAATCCTTTAAAATTTTCGCTTGGGACTATTGCAGGAGACTGCTTCAGATTAGTTTGAGATAAGTTGAAAACGGAGAAGTGTTTCAACATGGGGATGGTTTGCGTAACAGGGTTGCCTTTCTCATCCAGATTGACTTGCCCAAGATCGTTTTTATCTTCAATTGTCAGGGTTTTATAAAAGAATATTTTAGTTGCCCTTTCACCTTTAAGAACTTGCGAACCTCGTTTTTGAAAATTTCTATAAGTACCCCAGGTTGAGGATTGAAAGCCCAATTTTTCTTGGCAAGCCAAAAGAACCATTACATTAATTCCCGAATAAGGCGTGCCTTCAAGATTGACTGGCCAAGAGAAGCTCCCATTTGCATCCCAGGGTTGTAACCATCTTGGGGTAGTTCCGGTTTCCTCAAATTGTTTAAGTTGCTCCACGATCAGGCCTGTTACTTCGGCTTGGATTGATTCTAGTTTGTTTTTATGAATTGGTGCGTTCATGATTGGTCCTCCGAGTTGGAATTATCTAAGTGTGGGTCCAAACAAGCGCATAAAATATTGGCTAGACTATGGGACTCCTCTTCTCGCCTGTCAATGCGGAACCCGACCTCCTGAGCCTGTTAAGCGGCAAGACGGACCGGGCGAGATCAAGAGCTTAACTAAACTTGTAGAAAGCTTTCAATTCAGTCTTTGGGACGCGGGTTCGACTCCCGCCACCTCCACCAAGCATAGAACACCGATATAGCTAAATCGGCGTTCCAAATCGAGTTCCAAGCCAGAGCCACAAAGCCTTTAACCAACAGGGCTGACAGGTCTTCTGCTTGAAACTTGTTTTCTGTTTTCTTCCCTTGTTTTCGGGTTTTTACCCTTCACTGGAACGATTTGGAACTCTTCTGGAACTCTTCTGGAACTCTTGGGCAACGTGTATCCCAGATTTCAACCCCATTTTTTAATTTTCCAAGGAAGTTTTGCTTATCTTTTTGTTTCAATTGGTTAAGTTACCTTTCTTGCAAGGACTTTGAAAGGATATTCTTTCATAAGGCACTCAATAGTCATCTTCTGGTCAGTATTTGTTCAGCCTCAATGCATTAAGGAAATGAAGATCCTAATTAGTTTCAGGCCTGAACCCCAGCTACTCAAACTAGTTCGCATAAATCATGAGTTCGATGAGCACTCCAAATTTAAAATCATCTCGACAAATAAGGTTTAAAAAGCTTAGATTTGATACCAGTGAATTATAAAAATTGAGATTTCGGCACCATGGCTTCAAATTCCGATTCTAACAAGAAAGGTTTTTCAGGGTTAACGAACTTATCTTCGAAAATTCAGGAACTCCCGTCTGACCAAAAGAAAGCAGAAGATGCAAGCCCACAAACTGTTGTTAGCTCCGATCCCGTCAAGCACGAACGTTCACCTGAAGCGAACAATCAACCCTCAACACACTCTGATAGTTCACCAAAAACTACCTCACGTGGTACTGAAAAGAATGTAAAAGGATTACAACGATATTCGTATATAATCTTTTTTGGTTTAATCTTTGCTGCGCTTTTGGGCTACAATTGGTTTAAGCAGAATTCCAATGAAAATCGATCAGATTCAAAAGCTTCAATCGAGAACAAGTCTTCAAAGTCACCAGCAGTAAAACCTTTTGTTTCCAAAGAGACTCCTAAATTAAAGTATGAGAAGCCCGCTGTTGGAACTTCAAGAGTTCTATCTGTTGAAGAAATCCGATGGTGTATGCGTGAACGCATAAGGCTTGAAACAATGGAGTCCGTAATAAATAATAACAGGGCAATAGGCGCTTTTAACCTGCTGGCGGATAGCTACAATAGTCGCTGTGGGAGATACAGATACCGTACTGGAAACCAAAAACGCGCCGAGCGTGACGTAGAAGCAAATCGCACACAAATCGAATTTGAAGCCCGTCTTGAAGGCTTGCGGCTGAACAAAGGCTCTCGCTAGTCAAATCCGGTATTCAGAAAAACCGACTATTCACAATTGATTTCATGAGACTTCCAATAGTATCTAATCGTCTAAAATACTACTAATCGTCCGACCTCCTTTATCAAAAAAGGTTCGAATAGCTGCTTCCAAGATATGTATATTATCGTGGTCTTGATATGAAAAAGCATTACTTATTTTTTTGTCTTGGCTACTCCCAACGCAAAATTCTCCTGCACCATTCCATATTCTTATCTCATCCCATGGGCAAAACACTTGCTCCTTTTTAAAAAATTTGGCGCGATGTAATTCCATTCCATGATCAGTTAGGATGGTGCCTGCAAAGTTGTAGCGATGACCTTCACGAAGGCCCTTCAAGATATTAGTGAGAATTTGAACTCCAACAATCCGCCAAAATCTTTCGATAAAATTTGAATAAATCGCTTCTTTCTTCAACTGGATATATTCGGTTTTAGAATCATTACCAAATACAATTGTGTATGTGGTTCCAGTTGGAATTCCATTCACTGCGTGTCTTGTTCCCCCCCAACGGCAACGTGTTATATCCTCGACCTTCCAAGCCTTATTCTTCCATTCAATTACTTCGGGTGAAATCATCAATTTATCTTTAAAAACAAGCCCAATTTCTGCCTCATAGGTATTTGCTCGTTTCCATTCCTCTGCACGTTTTGGTGCCTCGCGAATTTGCTCCGCAATATTTTCTAGTGCGCTAAAGTCCTCTGCAGTTCTCTCCGCCACTTCAACAACTTCAGCGAAAACTTCCTGAATCATTTTGGTGATCTTTTGAGAAAATTCAAGTTTGCCATGCTCATTGAAAATATGCACCGCAAGCTCCCGTACAATATTAGCCATGCGGTGACTTGTATCATGATTATGGCCGCGGCTTTTAGCGACTACTTGAATAGGTTGAGCAATAATATCCCAGTTCTTCACCACTTCAATCAATTGATCCACTTTTGGAGCAAGTTGCTCATCAGATTCTTCAGAATCAAATGCAGCGTGTAGCCTTTGAACCAACGACTTGATTTTTTCCTCTTCTATCTCAAAAAATTCTTGAGCCTCAATCTCAAAAGCATCAACAAGATCCGCCAATAAGACAGGGCATTGTTTTTCACCGACATCTGTAGTTGATTCAGTTGCTATTGTAAGCGCTTTGACAAGTTCTTGTGATTCAACTTTATCTAGCACAGACTTAAGAACTTCGCGAAAATATAAGCGGCGAGATTTAATTTCTGCCTCAATTGCCGTAATGTCAGTAATCTCAGGGAAGCCAGATACTATTCTTTCTTCGTTTAAAAGCCTCTGAACTTCTTCAATGTCTATTTCCTCAAATGCCCACGAGATTTCAAGTAGCCATTTAGCTAAATCGATGGCATTGAGATCATTTACACGAGACACTGCCGCAACTAGCAGATTTGTTCGTGTCAGACTTGTCATTTTATCAAGTTCAAGCACTGACTCAGGTGATGATTCTATTAGAGCCACCATTTCTTCCACTCGCTTTGGGCCAAGACTTACTAGCCAGCCAGTTTCGGCAGAGAGACGTTTTCTTGGGGTCGTCAGAACAGATCTAGCATCGTTGCACAAAGCAGAATCGAGAGTAAGGCTTTTTTCATCTGCCAGTTCCAAAATTCTTTGACGATTGTCACGAGGATTAGCAGATAGGATGTAAAAGGGGTTTTGAGTTAGGTCCATATCGATTCTCCAATTGTGCTTTTTTAAACGAATCCGATGCGTCTGCTTTCTTGTTCCGTTTTTCTGGGTAAGCTATTTATTGCGGTTTCCAAGCTTTCTTGATCCAACTGGTGTTTTCCGTTTTTGGCGGCTAGGCGAGATGCTTCACGAATAAAAAATGCCGAATCGGACAAAGCCTTGCCCGTAAGCAATTCAAGATAAGTATCTAAGGAAATATCTTTTGCTGTAGGGATTTTCGATAATAGAGAGTTTAGCAGTGACTCAACTTCTTCTCGTGTTGGCATGCCTACTTCAATAATATGGTCAAATCTACCTCTACGAAGAATAGCCGGATCAATCACATCAATCATATTGGTCATTGCTATTATTAGAACCTTGTTATTGATAGCTTCGGGGATTCGGCGTAAAAATTCAGCTACCTCTTCAACATGATGTTGACCTGAAGCGACATTAGCCCGACGATCCGAAAGGAATGATTCCATTTCATCTATGACTATCACAGATGGTGAGTTATCAATAGCCAAGTCAAATATTCCAGAAATCTTTTTGCTGGTTTCATGAATATAAAGACTTCCAACACTATTTGAATTTATCGAGTAACTTGGCCAGTCAATAAATTCGACTAGTTTGTCGACAGCAAAAGTTTTCCCGCAACCAGGTGGCCCATGTAGAATAATAGCAGATGGGAACGAGATTCCTAGTCGA
>Ga0224496_10001531_pt1 | contig 14335 bp, 12 predicted proteins | sample SF_Jul11_sed_USG_2_FD_168127 | JGI IMG/M metagenome (GOLD analysis project Ga0224496, IMG submission 168127) | Sediment microbial communities from San Francisco Bay, California, United States - SF_Jul11_sed_USGS_8_1 | ecosystem: Environmental > Aquatic > Marine > Sediment | place: USA...
GATATCGACGGCCTTGGCGTTTTGGTATTTTGCCGAGCAAGAGGTTGACAGCGCGGTGATCGAGGTGGGCTTGGGCGGGCGGTTGGATGCCACCAATGTGATTACCCCGCTGGTCTCGGTGATCACCTCAATCTCGCTGGAGCATACTTATATATTGGGGAATACTCTGGCAGCAATTGCTGCTGAGAAGGCGGGGATCATAAAACAAGGCGTGCCGGTGGTGAGCGCGCCGCAGCGAGACGAAGCCCGCAGCGTCATTGTGGACACTGCCAGAAAAATGCAAGCGCCCTGCGATGTCGTTGACCAGCACTATGCCTTCGAATCAAAGGACCTTTCATTGGCCGGGCAGGTGGTGGAGATTTGGCCAATAGATGACCCAGCTGCAAAGGCTGCTCTGCCAGTGCGCCTGCTGGGCGCACACCAAGCAGAGAACGCTGCCACGGCATATGCCACGCTGCAGGCTGCCCGGCAGGCGGGCCTTGAGATTGAAGAGCACGCAATCCAGCAAGGGTTTGCACAGGCCACGTGGCCGGGGCGCTTTGAGGTTATGCAGCTAGAACCGGCCGTAGTGATCGATTGTGCCCATAACCCATATTCGGCCCAGGCCTTGGTCCGTACGCTGGATGAGTATTTTCCGGGAAAAGAAATCATCCTTTTATTTGGGGTGTCAGAAGACAAGGACGCGGCTCAAATTCTGGTAGAATTGCTGCCGCGCGTCAACGAAGTCATCACCGTGCAGTCCCTGCATCCGCGGGCGATGCCGGCAGAGCCATTGGCTGAGATCGCTGCCGGGGTGGGGCTGCAAGCTAGGGCGGTGCCGATCATAGCCCAGGCGCTGGAGCAAGCCCTAGAGACTGCCAGCCAGCAGGCCGTGGTGCTGGTGACCGGGAGCGTATTTGTGGCTGCGGCAGCGCGGATCGCCTGGCAAGAAAGCCACCTGGCAGCAGCTGGAGCATAAACGGCGAGACTGCATCAATTGGAGCATTTTAATGAGCAACAGTGAGTGGAATATACATATTGATGGGGAATTTTCGGACGAGGAATTACAATACCGCGCCAATTTATTGGAAAAGGTTCCTGATGCGTCTCGAGACGCGGATGGTTTAATCAGCTGTCCGACGTTGTTTTTACGGGATACGCTGGTATTCCCGCGAATGGTTGCCCCGCTGCACATTGGCCGGGAAACAACGCGTACGGCCATTGAGAAAGCAGCCGCCAACAACCAAACGATGATCGCGCTTGTTCAAATCGACCCACAGATGGAGCGGCCCGGAGAAAACGATTTTCTCAATGTTGGCATCGAAATGGCGGTGAGTGAAATTGTGACCTTGCCGGATGGCAGCCATGCGGTCCTGGTGCAGGCTCGCCGGCGGGTGGAGATCATCCGAATTTACCAAGAAAATGGATCTTTCTTTGCCCAAGCAAGCATTGTTGATGATTCAACACCAGACCAAAACGAGTATAGGCCCTTAATTCGGGGAGCGCTGCGGTCATACGAGCGTTACATTGATCTATCTCCAAACATTCCTGATGAGGCATTCGAATATGTCACCGGGATAAGCGACCCAGGCTGGCTGGCGGATATGGTGGCGGCAACCATGGACCTGCCCTTGGCGGAGCAGCATGCTTTGGTGGTCAATTTGGATGGGGAGCAGCGGTTGGATTATGTGCAAAAACTACTGGCCAATGAGGTTGGCGCGCTGGAGTTGGAAGAAGAGATCCATTCTAAAGTGCAAAAGGAAGCAGAGCGCGGCCAACGCGAAACCTATCTGCGAGAGCAAATGCGGGCAATCCAAGATGAGCTGGGGGAGGGGGATCCTTGGATGAAAGAATTGGAAGAACTGCATACCAAACTGCGAAAGACGAAGCTGCCAAAAGAGGTAAAGGATGCCGGGATGAAAGAGCTTCGCCGCTTGGGGCAAATGCCGCCAATGTCCCCGGAAGTCGGTGTGATCCGTACCTATTTGGACTGGATACTGGAACTGCCTTGGTCTAAATGTTCTGAAGACAACCTGGATGTTCAGAATGCATCGAAGGTATTGGACGAGCGGCACTTCGGTTTGCCCAAGGCGAAAGACCGCATCTTGGAATATATTGCCGTGCGCAGCCTGCGCCCAAAGAACAACCGCCAACCGATCTTATGCTTCGTTGGCCCACCGGGAACAGGGAAGACATCCTTGGGACGTTCTATAGCCGCTGCCCTGGGCCGCGAATTCGTGCGCCTTTCCTTGGGCGGGGTGCGGGATGAAGCCGAAGTGCGAGGCCACCGGCGCACCTATATTGGCGCGCTGCCGGGCCGAATCTTGCAGACGATGCGGCGGGCTGGCACGCTCAACCCGCTGTTCTTCCTGGATGAGATTGACAAGCTGGGATCGGATATGCGCGGCGATCCATCATCGGCGCTGCTGGAGGTCTTGGACCCAGAGCAAAATGACGCGTTTTCGGATCATTATTTAGAAATGCCCTATGATCTTTCAAAGGTGATGTTTATTACAACGGCGAACTCGCGCAACGATATTCCCTGGGCGCTGCTGGACCGTTTGGAAGTAATTGAATTCCCCGGGTATATTGAGGAGGAAAAGCTGGAGATATCCCGGCGCTTCTTGATCCAACGGCAATTGGAAGAAAATGGCCTGGGAGAAAGTGAGATCCAGTTCAGTGAGGCGGCATTGAAGGCAATTGTGCGCGAATATACCTATGAAGCTGGGGTGCGCAACCTGGAACGCGAGATCGGGCGGGTGTGCCGCAAGGTTGCCCGGCTAAAGGCAGAAGGTAAGCGTTTCCCATCGCGGATTGATGTTAAATCAGTAGAAAAATACCTGGGCCCGCCGCAGTTCACCAATACCCAAGCGGAAAGTGAAGATGAGGTTGGGGTGGCGACCGCCGTGGCTTGGACGGAAGCGGGTGGCGATATCATGCCGATCGAGGTGCTGTTGATGGAGGGAAAGGGTAATATGCAGATCACCGGAAATATTGGCGATATTATGGAAGAATCTGGACAAGCAGCGCTTTCCTATCTCAAGTCGCGGGCCAACGATTTGGGAATAAAGATGGATGTTTTCGAGAGCACCGATGTGCATATCCACATCCCCGAGGGAGCAGTGCCCAAAGATGGCCCCAGCGCAGGGATCACGCTGGCAACGGCGATCATTTCTGCGTTTACGGGGCGGGCGGTACGCATGGATGTAGGTATGACTGGGGAAGTGACTTTGCGCGGCCGCGTGCTGCCGGTTGGTGGCGTGCGCGAGAAAGTGTTGGCCGCACACCGGGCCGGGTTGAAAACATTCATACTGCCAGAAAGGAATACCAAAGATCTGGTGGATGTGCCTAAGAAGGCTTTAACTGAATTAAAGATCGTGCCGGTAGAGCGTATGGCCCAAGTTTTGGATGTTGCCTTGGTGGAAAAAAAGAAACCGGCGGCAAGCCGGACGGCCAACGCAAAACCCTCTGCTAAAACGTCTGGCAAAGGCAAAACCTCGCCACTGCAGCCGGGTGTTTGATGCCGCGCTGGTGAAACTAGATTGTTCGCTTGTGTGCAGGCGGGTTAATCACCTACCGTGATCAAATCTTTTATGAGTTCATAGATAGCCGCGCCAATGCCGGGGACTTTTAATATCTGATCTATGCTGGTGAATGGGCCATGGTTTTGGCGGTAATCGATGATCGCCTGCGCCTTTACTGGGCCAATACCCGGCAGGGAATCTAAATCTTCCAAAGTTGCTGTATTGATGTTGATCGGGTAGCTGGGAGCGGCGCGCACCGTTGGGGCATTTGAATCTACGGATGAATTTGGCGGTGCTGGGGTGGCAATATAGGCGACGATTATTTTTGCGCCATCTTCGAGAGGGGCGGCTAAATTAAGGGATTGGGGGTTTGCCGAACCCAGCATGCCACCGGCTGCCTGGATGGCATCTTCCACACGGCTGCCAGCTTCAAGCGCATAAACGCCGGGATGCTTGACGGCACCGCTAACATGGACACGCACCGGAGATGGGCTGGGTGGGGGAAGCAGGCTGATGGCTTGGCCGCGTGGAGCGCCAAAAGCCAAGTTCAGCAGACCAGCCCCCAATAAGCCGCTTAAGATACCTAAGATCAGTTGATGCCAGCCGTTCTTCATTGGTCCTCCCAGAATAATGCAATGTGAATTACTCAAAGAAAATTCAATGCCAGTTTAGAAAGGCTTACTTTAGAAAGATATTCGATTGGAACTGCAAGTGTTCGTTAATAGCGAATTTCGCTGATCTTCCTGAGTTTATCGAGGCTGTGGGTGGCGAAGATCTGACGGACGGTGCCGGTTGCCCCGCGGATGACCAAGCTATCTGTGCTGGCGCCATCACCGAAGTATTTTACCCCGCGCAGCAGTTCACCATCGGTGATGCCGGTGGCGGCAAAGAAAACGTCGTCCGAAGCAACCAAGTCGTCCATTGTCAGTACTTTGTTGAAATCGTATTCCATTTCCTGGCCTAAGCGCAGTTCTTCGTCATTGCGGGCGTACAGCTTGCCTTGGATCTCTCCACCCATGGCGCGGAGTGCACAAGCTGCCAGCACGCCCTCTGGTGTGCCGCCAATACCGAGAAGCACATCTATGCCAGAATCTGGGCGTGCCGTCATCAGCGCGCCGGCCACGTCCCCATCTGAGATTTGGCGGGTACGCACACCGTAACTGCGTATTTCAGTGATTAAATCGATATGCCGTTCACGGTCGAGAATGATGACCGTGAGGTCCTGGATGTTCTTCTCAACGGCTTTGGCGATGGCAACCAGGTTGTCTTTGACCGGCTTTTCGATATCGATCACACCGCGGGCGCGCGGCCCTACGGCGATTTTGTGCATATATACGAATGGGCCGGGATTGTACATGCTGCCGCGCGGGGAGATCGCCACGGTTGCGATCGAATTGGGACGCCCCTTGGCCAGCAGGGTTGTGCCGTCAATGGGGTCTACGGCTAAATCAACTTTGGGGGCAACACCGGTACCTAAATTCTCGCCATTGAAGAGCATCGGCGCTTCGTCTTTTTCTCCCTCTCCAATTACGACGACAGCATCCATATCGATCGTATTGAGCATGTAACGCATTCCATCCACCGCAGCTTGGTCGCCACCTTCTTTGTCGCCGCGCCCCATGAAGCGCCCGGCGCTGAGAGCGGCTGCCTCGGTCACGCGGACCAAGTCCATAGCTAAATTGCGGGATGGTTTTGCTTTATCCATGATAAGGTATCCTCCTAGACTATAAGCCTAGCTGCGATAAGTGAATGTTGATAATTAACCGGATGATCAGATATCCAAGCGGGGCGGCCCAAAGCCAGGAGTCGATCCGGTCGAAGATGCCGCCGTGCCCGGGTAATAAATTGCCCGAATCCTTGACCCCCATTTGGCGTTTGATCATGCTTTCTCCAAGATCTCCGAGGGTGGGTAAAATCCCCATGGCGGCGCCAAGCAGGGCGGCGTGTTCCAGGGTGAGCAGCGATGTGCTGCTGAGCCCCAATTTCCAATAAAGGGTTACCAAGGCAGGCGTGCCGACAATTGCCAAGAGCAAACCACCGAGATAACCCTCCCAAGATTTATTGGGGCTGAGTCTGGGGCTAAGCTTGTGACGCCCAAAGCTGCTGCCGATGAAATATGCGCCAGAATCGGCCAGCCAGACGGCCGGAAGGGTGGCTAACAGCCACCATTGTCCATCCGGTAATTTTCGTAAGGCGATGAAATAGCTGCCGAGCAAGCCAATGTAAAAGATGCCGCCCAGGGTGATGGCGAAATCCGTAGCGGCTTGGTCGCGGCCGCGCTCATAGGCGACAAGGTGCACCGCCATGGCACTGAGCACTAGCAGGGGCAGCAGCCAGAAATCGTGGTCAAACCCGGCAGTGTGCCGGGCAAGCGCCAATAAAACCACCCCGGCGACGACAAAAAAACCGGCAGGCTGCATCCCACCGGTTCGGAATAATTGTACATATTCAAAGGCTGCCAAGCCTAAGAGCAGGACGATGATGGCAGTGAACCATGCTCCTCCAGCATTGATGGCAGCAATCCCAATAGGTAGTAAAACCAGAGCAACGAGCACACGTTTAAACAGCATAGTAGACGTCTTTTAGTTTTGTAAGACCAAGCCAAAGCGGCGTTCGCGCTGTCCGTATTCCTCGACAGCCTTGAGCAGTTCTTTACGGCCAAAGTCGGGCCAGAAGATCTCTGGGAAGATCCATTCGGCATATGCGGCCTGCCATATCAAGAAATTGCTGATGCGTTGTTCGCCTGAGGTGCGGATGACCAGGTCTGGATCGGGGGTTCCGGCGGTATACAGATATTCATCCACCAATTTTGAGGTGACCTCTTCAGGTTTTATGTCGTCCTGGATCATCTTTTGGATAGCATGGATGATCTCGTCACGGCCGCCGTAATTGAAGGCAACATTGAGCACCAAACGATCGTTGTCCTTGGTGAGTTCGGTGCCGTCGAGGACCTTTTTTTGCAGCGAGGGTTTGATATCTTCCAGGCGGCCAATATGGCGCAGCTGCGCTCCCTGGCGGTGCAGTTCGGCTAATTCACGGTCGAAGACATCTTCGAAGATCTGCATCAAGCCGCTTACTTCGTCTCTAGGACGTCCCCAATTCTCAGTAGAGAAGGCATAGATGGTCAGGTACTTCACGCCAATTTCCACACAAGCCTCGATAATGCGGCGCAGGTTTTCTGTCCCGGCACGATGACCGGCTAGGCGGGGCAGGCCGCGGGAACGCGCCCAGCGGCCATTGCCATCCATGATGATGGCAATGTGCTGAGGGACAATATCTGGGCGTTCGGTTTCTTTATTTTTCATAGACTATTCCAAAAGAAGTGGTTAGACTTCCATGATCTCTTTTTCTTTGTTATCACCAATGGTATTGACCGTTTCAATGAAGCGGTCAGTAAGCTTTTGAATGTCTTCTTCACCGCGTTTTAGATCATCCTCGGACACGAGTTTTTCTTGTTCGTACTCGCGCATGTCCTTGATGGTGTCACGGCGGATGTTGCGCACTGAAACGCGTGCTTCCTCAACGCGCACATTGACGACCTTGACCAAGTCTCGGCGGCGATCTTCAGTCAATGCTGGAAGATTAAGCCGGATTGACTTCCCATCGTTGTTCGGGGTCAATCCCAGGTCGGATGATTGTATGGCGCGTTCAATATCTTTGGTTGTTGCCGGGTCATAAGGTTTAATCAGCAGCGAACGCGGTTCCGGCACACTAATGCTGGCCAACTGCATCAGCGGGGTGGGCTGCCCGTAGTATTCAACCGGCATTTTTTCGATCAAGGCGGGTGCAGCTCTCCCGGTGCGAATCGCGGCCAAATCATCTTCTAATGCCTGTATAGAAGCTTTCATGCGGTCTTCTGCGTCTTTTTGAGCTTCTTTTATCACCTTGGCCTCCTGTATATGGAAGAACGATTGATTATGATGTGCAGCGTGTATACAGCGCTAGTATACTTGAAATGTTTACTGTTCGAAACGCCAACGCAAGCATTTAACTGCATAGAATTTAATTATTATGCGTTCAATGCAGACACGCAGAGTATACTGGTGTTCAAGCTGCTGTTTTAAAGCATACTTCAAAAAACTCAAAATGCGAAGAGTAAACTGGTGTTCTTGCATTCCAGGCCCACAAGCAGTGGAAATTTCAGCACTTCAATACCATATGGGGATATGGCCGCTGGGTTCAATTTGCTTGTTGCTGCCCGTGAGTTCGATGATGTTTGGGCGTTACTTATTAATTTTATCACTAACCTGGTGTTGTTGCGCTATTTTCCCCTGTAATGGCCGCTAAAAAAGGGGCTGTATCAATCCCCGCTAACCAGTGTGCCGATCTGCTCACCTTTTAGCGCACGCGGTAAATCGGACTTGTTCCAGAAATCGAGCACCATAATTGGCAATTTGTTTTCCATGCAAAGAGAAATCGCAGTACTGTCCATCACTTTTAGGCGGCGGTTGAGGGTTTCAATGTATGAAAGTGTGTCAAAACGCACGGCATCGGGGTTGGATTCGGGGTCGGAATCATAGACCCCATCTACCTTGGTGGCTTTGATAACCACTTCTGCTCCGATCTCAACGGCGCGCAGGGCAGCCGCGGTATCAGTAGAAAAGAAGGGGTTACCGGTACCACCGCCAAAGATGACCACGCGCCCTTTTTCCAAATGGCGCATGGCGCGGCGGCGGATGTATGGCTCCGCAACGGCGCGCATCTCAATCGCAGTCTGTACACGGGTGACCACGCCGGCGCGTTCAATCGCATCCATGAGCGCCAATGCATTCATCACCGTGCCCAGCATGCCCATATAATCTGCGGTCGACCGGTCCATGCCGCGTTCAATGCCGCTGCGGCCGCGCCACAAGTTGCCGGCGCCGATGACGATTGCCAGCTCGACACCCATGGCGTGCATCTCCACCACGCGCTGGGCAATATCCTCTGCTCGCTGGGGATCAATACCGATGCCCTGCGGGCCGGAGAGCGCTTCGCCGCCTAATTTGAGCATCACACGTTTGTATTTTAGTGTTTTGGCCATTTGATTAACTCCTAACCATTATATCCATATTAGAAAAAAGGCCAACCTTTTTTGGTTGGCCTTTTTTTATTATTCAGCAGTGTTTTCACCCAATTCCCAGCGGGCGAAACGCCGAATGACGATATTTTCGCCAATGGAACCGACATTTTCGCTTACCAAGTCTTGGATCGTGAGATTTTCGTCCCGGATGTATTTTTGACGCATCAGGCAAGCTTCATTCTTGAATTTCTCAATGCTTCCTTCGACGATCTTGTCGAGGATGTTGTCGGGCTTGCCTTCTTCTTTGGCCCGGTTGCGGGCGATTTCGCGTTCACGCTCAAGGGCTGCTTCGGGAATATCTTCGTCGGTGACCCACTGCGGTGCGGCAGCGGCAATTTGCAGTGCAATTTCATGGGCTAATTTGCGGAACGCATCGGAGCGGGCGACGAAATCCGTCTCGCAATTGACTTCGACCATAACGCCAACGCGTCCATCGCCATGGGAATACAACTCAACGGTGCCATCGGATGCATCCCGGCCGGCGCGTTTGGCGGCTTTGGCCAGTCCTTTTTCGCGCAAGTAGTCGACAGCTTTATCAAAGTCACCATTGGCTTTTTCCAGGGCTTCGCGGCAGTCTAAAACGCCGACACCGGTTGCTTGGCGTAGTTCTTTAATTTGCTCGGTTGAGATAGCCATTTGTTCTAAGCCTCTTTCTCTTCAGTCTCTTCTTTTTCGTCTTGTGTTTCTTTGCCGGAGTCAGCAGTTTCACTGCTTTCTTCGGATTTTGCAGCCTCAGCTTTCTCGGCGGCTTTTATGGCAACTTCAGCGGCGGCGGCGGCATCGGCTTCGGCTTGGGCGCTCATCTTAGCCAGGGTGGCCTTGCCCAACAGGTCAGCATCGCTCAGGTCTTCGCTGGTTTCAGCTTCAAATTCCTCGGCGGTTACCGGGGCAGCTTTGGCGCTGTCGTCATCCTTGCGCAGGTCACGGCCTTCGATGACCGCGTTGGCCATGTGCCCAACCAGCAATTTGATCGCCCGGATGGCGTCATCATTGGAAGGCACGACATGGTCTACTTGGCTGGGATCGCAGTTGGTGTCCACCAACGCCACGACCGGAATGCCCAAGATATTGGCTTCGCGGATGGCCGTCTCTTCGCGGCGCACATCAACAACGAACAGCATATCGGGTAATCGGTGCATATGGCGGATACCGCCAAAGCGCATTTCGAGCTTTTCGATCTTGCGAGAGAGCATCAGGGCTTCTTTTTTGGTCAGGCGGTCGAAATCGCCTTTTTCCCGCATGCGTTCGAGGCGTTCGAGTTCATTGATACGTTCGCGCATCGTGCGCCAGTTGGTCAGCATACCACCGAGCCAGCGCACAGTGACATAAGGCATATCGCAGCGTTCGGCTTCAGCTTGGATGGTATCAACAGCTTGGCGTTTGGTGCCAACAAACAGGACTGTGCCGCCTTCGGCGACTCCGTCCCGGACGATTTTGTAGGCTTCTGCCAGCGCCTTGACGGTCAACTGCAGGTCAATGATATGGATACCATTGCGTTCGGTGAATATATAGGGGCGCATGTTGGGATTCCAACGATGGGTGCGGTGCCCGAAGTGGACGCCGCTTTCCAACAGCGCTTTCATGGAAACTTTAGCCATTAGGGTACTCCTTAGCGTTTGTCATTCGCCTCCGTCTTTCCTTCCGGCGACCATTATGATGAATGGCACGCACCGGCAGGTCGGGAAGCGTAGAATTTTGTGTTTGGCCAGCATGCGTTATGCCGCCAAAGCGAGAGGAGTATAACATAGCGGATGCGGATTCGTCCAGTGATAGCAACCAATTTCTGTCAAGAAGCACTCGTAGTAAAATATGGTATGGATAAAGATAAACTTGCTGACGCTTTGGATGGGCTGCCGCTGGGCCGCTGGCAGTATATTTCCTCTGTGGGATCAACCAATGATATCGCGGCTGAATGGATTGCTCAGAGTGCAGCTGATTTTTGCTTGGTCGTAGCGGATGAGCAGACCCGCGGGCGCGGGCGCGCCGGGAGAACGTGGTTCACACCGCCGGGGGCTGCGCTGGCTTTTAGCCTGACCTTGCTGCCCCAGCCGGAGGATAACCCCGACAATCTCGGTATGTATGCCGGGTTGGGCGCCTTGGCGGTGTGCGCCGCCTTACAGCAAAGCTGTGGATTGGCTGCTGAGATCAAGTGGCCCAATGATGTCTTGCTGGATGGGAAGAAAGTGTGTGGGGTGCTGGTTGAGGTGCAGTGGCGCGGTGAAGTGCCTCACGCTCTGGTTTTGGGTATCGGCCTCAATATCGGTGCAGCGGCCATCCCTCAAGCAGAGGGTGATCTGGCTTTTCCCGCCAGCGCAGTGGAAGTGGTTTTAGGGCGGCCAGTGGTGCGGGAGCAAATACTGCGTGATATCCTGGTTCAGTTGGATGGCTGGCGTCAAAAGATGCATTCACCCGCGTTTATCAACGCCTGGCAAAAATCCCTGGCATTTATCGGGGAAGAAGTAGAGATTGTAGCAGGGGAGCAAGTGAAATCGCGCGGTATTCTTCAAGGGCTTGATCACCAAGGGGGGCTGCTGCTTTCCGACCATGGACAGGAAACGGTGATCCGCTCCGGTGAAATTCATTTGCGGCCGCTGGTTGACAGGGAGCAAGATTAAGCTAAACTTATACCCAGCAACCGCTGATAAGCAAAAAACCATAATCGGAGCACCATCACACCCTGAGGGTGGTGTGCCGGGAAATTGCATTGAGAGCGTGACAGCGGGTTTTTATTGGCCCACCGGAGGCAAAAAAAATGTTCGATGATTTTAGAGAGATCGAAGATGATGGCGAGAATGCCGTTGCCTTCCTCGCGGAACTAGAAGAAGAGGTTGGCGATGTGCGCGTGCGCCCCCCGATTGGTCAAACCGGGAGGATCCTAGGAATGACTGCCCCGCAGCGTTTTGTCATCGCATTCATGCTGTTCTTTGTCATTTGTATCATCGGTTCTTTGTGTTTAATGGTCTTTGGAAAGATCCAACCACCGTTTTAGGTTGACCATCGCATTGGTCACAGTCCCCATAGCGTGTAAATAATTATCTTCAGCGTGATCGATTAACCAGAAATTTCGGTCGCCACGGATGCTTTGTCTGCCTGGTTTGGCCGGCAATTTCAACTGCTTGGCTGATAAGCCAATTCAATATAAAAAAACCCCTGCCAGCAGATTTGCTAGCAGGGGTGAATTAATTAACAGGAGAAATTACTCCTCCGGCTCATCTTCCTCGGATGCGCCCACTTGGCGCAAGTCCGCCGCGGCGATACGCGCCAGGGAAGCCACGCTGTCGCCCTCGTCCAGGTTCATCACGCGCACGCCGCGCGTCGCCCGCCCAGCCTGCTTAATGGTCTCTACCTTGGTGCGGATGACGACGCCGTTGGTTGAAATTAAGGTAAGATCATCCGAAATTTGTACGACCCGTGCGCCGGCGATTCGACCAATCACCGACAGCGATTTATCATCCACGGTCTTGATGCCCATTGTGCCGCGGCCTTTGGTGCTGTATTCCTCCAGGCGGGTGCGCTTACCATAGCCATTGGTGGTAACCACCAGCAAGTCCCCGTCGGATTCAACCACTTCCATACCGGTGACCACATCGTTGCCTTTCAGGCGGATGCCGATCACCCCGGCGGCTTGGCGGCCCATTGCCCGCACATCGCTTTCTTTGAAGCGCAGCGCCTGCCCGCCCTCGGTCACCAGGATGACATCGTCCTCCCCGTTGGTCAGCCGGACCCAGCCGAGGCCGTCATCGTCGTCCAAGTTCATGGCGATCAAACCAGAAGGGCGCACCGCGGCAAATTGGTCCAGGGATACGCGTTTTATGCGCCCCTTACGGGTGGCCATGATGCAGTATTCGGCGGCCTTGAAATCGCGCACCAGCACTGCCGCGGTAATCGTCTCGTTAGGACCAAGCGCAAGCACATTGACCATTGGCGTGCCCCGTGACGTGCGGCTGGCCTCCGGGATGCGGTAAGTTTTTTCAGAATATACTTTGCCGCGGTCGGAAAAGAACAAGATGGTATTCAGCGTGCCCGCCGGGATGAGCATCATCACTTCATCCTCATCCTTGGTGGTATGTCCCTTGACGCCCCGGCCGCCGCGCCCTTGGGCTTTGTACGATTTGGCGGCCACGCGCTTCACATAGCCGCGTTCGGTGATGCTGATCAAGACAGCTTCATCCTTTACCAGGTCTTCCTCTTCCAAGTCGCTGGATCCTTCGAGGTCAACGGTCGTACGGCGTTCATCGTTATAGGTCTCGGAGATTTCGGTTAACTCGTCGCTGATCAGGCCCAATATCTTTTTGGGGTGGGCCAACAAGTCTTCGAGGTATGCGATCAGTTCAATAACTTCTTTGTATTCATTTTCAATTTTTTGGCGTTCAAGAGCAGCCAATCGGCGCAGCTGCATATCCAAGATAGCCTGTGCCTGAATATCGCTGAGCTTGAAGTTGGACATCAAGCGATCTTTGGCTACATCCGCGTCAGCAGATTCGCGGATCGTTTTGATGACCTCATCCAGGTTGGTGAGCGCAATCATCAATCCTTCAAGGATATGGGCGCGCGCCCGCGCTTTTTCTAGGTCAAATTCCACTCGCCGCGTGATCACGACCTTGCGGTGGTCAATGAAGATTTGCAGCGCTCGTTTGAGGGAGAGCAGGCGTGGTTCGTTTTTGACCAGCGCTAATATATTCGCGCCAAAAGTGGTTTGCAGCGGAGTGTATTTATACAGGCGGTTGAGCACGGTGCGCGGCTGTGCGCCGCGTTTCAATTCGATGATGATGCTCATCCCGGTGCGGTCAGATTCATCCCGCAGGTCCGAGACCCCCGGTAGACGACCTTGGCGGGCAAGGTCGGCAATTCGTTCGATCAAATTTGTCAGGTTGATTTGGAAAGGGATCTCAGTGATCACAATCCTGTAGCGGTCACTGCGCATTTCTTCGATATGTGCCCGGCCGCGGACGATCAAGCGCCCCCGCCCTGAGCTGTACATCTGCCGGATTCCCTCATTGCCGATGATTATGCCGCCAGTGGGGAAGTCTGGCCCGCGCACGAATTTAAGCAGGTCTTCAATGCTGACGTTGTCACGGTCATCCTGGTGTTCGATCAAATATTGGATCGCCCCGACCAATTCTCCTAAATTATGCGGGGGAATATTGGAGGCCATACCCACGGCAATACCGGAAGAACCGTTCAGCAGGAGGTTGGGCAGCCGGCTGGGGAGGACGGTGGGCTCTTGCAGCGAAGCATCAAAATTATCGGAAAAATCAACGGTGTTTTTGGCAATATCCACCATCATTTCACCGGCTAGGCGGTCCATGCGGGCTTCGGTGTAGCGCATGGCTGCCGGGGGATCGCCGCCAATAGAACCAAAATTGCCTTGGCCGTCTACCAATGGGTAGCGCATCGAAAAATCCTGGGCCATGCGAGCCATTGAATCATATACCGCAGTGTCGCTGTGGGGGTGATATTTACCCAATACCTCGCCGACGATCCGGGCAGACTTTTTATAGCTAGAATTGGCACGGATGCCCATATCATGCATGGCGTAAAGGATGCGGCGGTGAACAGGTTTAAGGCCATCGCGGGAATCGGGCAGTGCCCGCGCCACGATCACGCTCATCGCATAATCCAGGTATGCAGAGCGCATTTCCTGGTTAATATCCACCCTTTGTACGTTGCCTATATCCATAAAATTTCCTTCCGATTCCACAAAATCAATTTGTGATTACCCCAGCTGGTTTACGGGGTAGCTCTCTATATTTTAGGTACCTGCTGGCTG
>Ga0224496_10001532_pt1 | contig 14332 bp, 11 predicted proteins | sample SF_Jul11_sed_USG_2_FD_168127 | JGI IMG/M metagenome (GOLD analysis project Ga0224496, IMG submission 168127) | Sediment microbial communities from San Francisco Bay, California, United States - SF_Jul11_sed_USGS_8_1 | ecosystem: Environmental > Aquatic > Marine > Sediment | place: USA...
GGCAGGGCCAGAGGATGCCGCGTTCCTTCTGCAGCCGTTCGTAGGTGATGCCCTCGAAGTTGTATTTCGAGTGAGCCGACACCTTACGCCATTCGTCCCAGACGTCCCGCGGCGTGCGGGCCAGGATCACATCGCCATGGCCGAGACGGGTCGCCAGATCGACGAGAATCTCCAGGTCACTTCTGGCCTCGCCCGGCGGATCGACGAGCTTCGGGTAGAGGTGGTACCGCCGCTCTGCGTTGCCTGTCACTCCTTCCTTCTCCACCCATAGTGCGGCAGGCAGCACCACGTCGGCGAATTTTGTCGTTTCCGTTGGATGAAAGGCATCCACCACGACGAAGAAGGTTTTCTCCATGCCCTCCCGGTAGGCCGTGACGTTCGGGAGCGTCTGCCCAGGATTCGTGCACATGACGAGGCAGCACTTCACGGCTCCGTGGTTCATCGCCTCGAACAGGGCGACGGTGTGGTAGCCCGGCTTGGGGCTGATTCGTCCGCGGGGGACTTTCCACAGGTCCTCCATTTCCTCGCGGTGCTTCGGGTTGGCGACTAGGCGCCCGTTCGGCAGCGCATGCGCGAGCGAGCCGGTGTCGCGCACGCCGCCGCAGGCGTTCGGCTGGCCCGTCAACGAAAACGGCGTGGCACCGGGTCGGCCGAAGTGCCCCGTCAGGAGATGCATGGCACTGACCAAGCGGTTGGAGGCAGTCCCCTGCACCTGCTGGTTCAGGCCCATCGTCCAGAGGGACAGGGTAGCTTTCGACGAGGCGAACAGGAACGCCGCCTCACGGATGTCCCGCGCCGTCACGCCGCAGGTTTTAGCTGCCGTCTCCGGCTGGTACTTCGCGATGTGTCGCTTGAAGTCTTCGAAGGTCCGTTTCTGCTCGCCCTCCTGGAACGACAGGTAGAACTCGACCATTTCGGCGTCGATGAAATTCTGTTCCAGGAAGACGTGGATCATCGCGTTGTACAGCGAGACGTCCGTGCCGGGCAGGATCGGCAGGTGCAGGTCCACGTGCCGTGCCGTGGGGGTCTTGCGGGGATCGACGAGGATGATCTTCGTGGCAGGATGGCTCCGCTTGCGGTCCCGTACTCGCTCCCAGATGATCGGATGGCACTCGAGGGTATTCGAGCCCGTGATGAAGAAACACTCGGCGTGGTCGATGTCCTCGTAGCAGCCGGCCGGCTCGTCCTTGCCAAAGGTCGTGGTGTAGCCGGTGACCGCCGAGGCCATGCACAGCCGCGGGTTGCCGTCCACATTGTTCGTGCCGATGCCGGCCTTGAACAGTTTGTTCGCGGTGTAGCTTTCCTGCGTGTAGAGCTGCCCGCTGCCGTAGAAGGCGACGCTGTCCGGCCCGTGCGTCTGGATGGCCTCTTCGAACCGCTGGGCGACCAGCGTCATGGCTTCATCCCAGCTCGCGCGCTGGAGCTCGCCGTTTTTCCGGATCATCGGGTGGAGGGCGCGGCCCTCTGAATAAAGAATGTCGCGGGTGGCCAGGCCCTTGATACAGAGGCGGCCGCGGTTGTGGGCGTCGTCGTCTCCCTTGACGTCCGCGACCTTGTTGTCTTTGAGGCCGATCATGACGCCGCAGCCGGTTCCGCAGAATCGGCAGACACCCTTGTGCCAGTTATCGACGGGGATGGCCGCTTGGCGTTCCCAGAAGCTGCCACAACCGGCGAGGGGGGCGAGACAGGCCAGACCAGCCGATGTGCCTAGGAGTCGGACCAGTTCCCGTCGTGTCAGCCCACGTGGCGCGTCTGAATCAGGAGGCATGATGATCGCTCTTTCTGGTAATGGTAAAGTTTGATTAATAAATCGTTTAGATGGAATGGATAAGGGGGTAGGGTGCTACATCAACCAGCTGGCACAATCTCGTGTTTCGGATCAAATTCTACAATGTAATAGATTTGGCCTAGATGGCAACCAAATAACCGTGGCTCTTCCCCAGCCCGAAGCCCTGAAATTGTTATATCCTCGCTCACCTCATTGAACTTTAGGTGAGGATATGGAGTATAGCCTAGTGACCTCGGTTGTCAATAATAGTGGACACCATGAATTGCAGCCTCATGCCGCCGGCTGTTGACGGGCCCACTGCTGGGCAAACGCGGCGGCGCGAACCTCGTGATTACGTTGAACGCCAGCGCCGATGCGACCGCCACCAGCGCGTTGGTGCAGAACATCACCTATGAGAACACCGACACGGATAACCCGACAGTGGGCAGCCGCACGGTGCGCTATGTCTTGACCGATGGCGATGGGGGCACGAGCGCCACCTACGACACGACGGTGACCTTTACCCCCGTCAATGATGTGCCGACCATCACCAACTTGGGCGGCGACACGCTGGCCTACAGCGAAGGGGACGGGGCGGTGGTCATTGACCAAAGCACGAATGCGGCGGTGAGTGACGTAGACAGTGCCGACTTCGACACGGGCACGCTCACCATTTCCTTTACCGCGGGCAGCGATGCGGCCGAAGACGTGCTGGCCATCCGCAATCAAGGGACCGGGGCGGGGCAGATCGGCGTGAGCGGCAGCAATGTGACCTACGGCGCAGCCGTTGTCTGCAACAAGACGATGGTGCGAGACGTTGACGGAAGCCGGTTGATGCTGGGTCCTAGAAGCAAAGGACTGCGATTCAACGCAGGCATTAAGAACGTGCATACGATTGATGTTGACGAGACGATCACGCTTGATGGGCTAGAAATCACTGGGATCAAAGCGACGCATGGCAATCTCGTCATTAAGCTCGGTCCATTGTCTAAGACTATAAGGCCGGGACCTGCGGAACGTATCGGATGGGGTGCCATCGGCTTCGCCGTGTGTCTAAGTGATCTGCGTTTCGTCAACCTCGGTGACACGTTGCTTCATACGACGGAGTGGCAGTCGATCGTTGAGCCTGATGTCCTGATGATTCCGATCGGGGGCAAGGTCGCTCGCAACACGATGGATGAAGATGAAGCGCTTGAGGCAGTCGGCATCATCAGACCGGCGACGGTCATACCGTGTCACTACAACTGTCCGGGTTTATGGACAAAGAAGTTGAACCCTGGGGATGATCAGTATTTCAAGCGGCAGGCAGAGAAGCTGGGTTCTAGGTGCGTGATTCTGGGGAGCGGAGAATTTGTAGAAATTCAGGGCGGTCAGTCAATCCGTAAGCCAGCCACGATCCGACGATGAACTGGATGACGGGCCCAGTTGTCGCCGATGGTGGTTCACTTGGAGGGGAGTGCTAATGCGGGAAAAGAGCAAGAGTGCAAGTTCAGAGGGCCGCTGGGGGGCCATCGTGATCGGCTCCGGCATGGGCGGCATGTCCGCCGCCGCCGCACTCTCGCGGACCGGGTACAAGGTGTTGCTGCTCGAGCAATACCATACGCTCGGCGGGCTGGCGCACAGCTTCTCCAGGAACGGTTTCAGCTGGGACGTCGGTCTTCATTACCTTAGCGGCGTTGCTCCCGGCGAGCCCGAGCGCAAGTTGCTCGATTGGCTTTGCGAAACACCGATCGAGCTTGCACCGATGGGGACAATCTACGATGTGCTCCACATCGGCGACGCCGAGCCGTTGCTGCTATCGCGGCCATGCGAGGCGCAGATTCTCGATTTGAAGGAGCGCTTTCCGGATGAGGGCAAGGCCATCGATGCTTGGTTCGACGCCGTCCACAAAGGCAGAGAAGCTGCCATATCCGTGCTGCAGTCGCGGGCTATGCCGCAACCGTTCGGCACACTCTTGGCTTGGTGGAAAAGTGGGGAGTCCAAACGTTGGGTTGGGCGGACGACAGCCGAGGTGGCGGCCGAGATGACGGACAATCCTAAGCTTCAAGCCGTGTTCTTTGCTCAATGGGGCGACCATGGCGGCCGACCCAGCAAGGCGAGCTTTGCCGTCCATGCGCTCGTGTCCTATTCCTATCTCGAACGGGGTGGGTGGTATCCGGTCGGTGGCTCCTCGATCATCGCCGAGCACATGCTGCCCGTCATTAGGCAAGCTGGCGGTGCGGCTCGGGCTGGCGTACGAGTCGATAGCCTGCTCGTCGACGATGGCCGCGTCGTTGGCGTGTGCACCGCCGCTGGCGAGGAGATCCGTGCCGACGTCGTCGTCTCGAACATCGGCGCGCGCGAGACTGTCGACCTGTTGCTGCCCGAGGACTTTGGTCAAGGCGAGTGGATTGACGAGATCCGTTCGTTCCCGCCGAGCATCTGCCACCTTTCGATGTATCTAGGATTCGAGGGAGATATCGAAGCCGCGGGTGCAACCAAAGCAAATCACTGGATTTACCCGGCCGGAGACACGGATGCGGTCTGGCTGGACGCGCCGATCGGTAAACCTCCTGGCATGTTCGTTTCCTTCGCATCCCTCAAGGATCCGGCGCATGATCCGGGTTTGAAGCAGCAGCACTCCGGCGAGATACTCGTCTGGACGGATTGGTCGGTTGTGTCGCGCTGGGCTGATCAACCACCCGGAGAGCGTGGCGAGAGCTATGCGAAGTTCAAGCAAGACGTTGAAGCTCGCATATGCGAGGAGTTCGAAGCATATTTTCCCCAATTGGCGAAGCTCGTCGTTTTTCGGGAGCTCGCCACCCCGCTCTCAACGGTAGCGATCACTGGCCACAGGAAGGGCGCCTCTTACGGTCTCGACGTGACACCCGACCGAATGCTATCGGACGCTCTTCGTATGAAGACACCGATCAAAGGACTGTATTTATCCGGTCAGGATGTCGCGTCACCCGGGATTCCGGGGGCTATGTGGAGTGGGGTCCTTTGTGCTGGGAGCATTGATCCGCGAGTATTCAAGTATATTCGATGACGCAAGCAGCAGCAGCCGGCTCGTGGCGGTGTACGCATTGAAGAAAGTGTGGATCTCGACCGGGATATCCGGATCATGACCAGGGCAACATCGCCATCTCGGTCCGCCTTGAACAGGCGGATTGATTTGTTACCCTGCTCCCCTGGGGCATCCCCGACAGCCTATGCGATTCAGCCTTCTTAGAACAGTGGGATACTTCGCCGGCGGGCTCTGGACAGCCTGGGGCGGACGGAAGCGAATCGAAGCCAGGCAGCTCCGCAACCTGCGGCGTCTCGTGGAAAAAGCGCGGCGCGACTCCCCCTTTTTTCGCAGACTTTACGCGGATCTGGGACCATCAAGCGAGGTCGAACTGCGCGAATTGCCGGTGACCCGCAAACCCGATCTCATGAGCGAGTTCGACGACTGGCTGACGATTCGTTCTCTTCCCCTCGACAGGGCCCGCGAACATCTCCGGGATATCCAGAAGCTTGGCGTGCCTATCGACGATGTCGCCATTTTCCGGACCTCCGGGACATCGGGGGAACCCGCGGTCATCGTATTGCCCTCATCCTTTCTTGAGTATTCCTATGGAATCACGCTGGCGCGATTCGATCGATCTCAGTGGAAGCTCACCCGGGAAATCCGCAAGGTCGGCGTGAATGTGACCATCACCGGCGGCAACGGTCACTTTGCCGGCGTCGGGCTCAACAAATTGATGAGCCATCTGGCTCCGAGGCTGGCGGGGCCGTCGACGTTCATCGAGGCCGAGCAGTCGATCGGCGGGATTGTGGAACGACTCAACGCGATCCCGAAGATCGCCACCATCTTGACCTACCCAAGCACCCTGACCATCCTCGCGAAGGAAAAGGAAGCCGGGCGACTGCAGATTGAGCCGGCGCTTTTCAAAACGGGAGGCGAGACGCTGACGGATAATCTTCGCGAACGGGTTCGCCGGGCGTTTCCCTCGCTGAAGCACGACGTCATTGACGCCTATGCCTGCACTGAATGCCTGATGCCGTCGATCGAGTGCAGCCGCGGGCGGCACCATCTGAACGAAGACTGGGTCATCCTCGAAGCGGTTGACGAAGCGATGCAGCCCGTCCCCGATGGCACGCTGTCGGCGACCGTGCTGGTGACGGTGCTCGCCAACGACGTCCAACCCTTTATCCGTTACGACCTGGGCGACTGCCTTCGGTTTTACACGGACCCGTGCCCCTGTGGCTCGCCGTTCCGGAGCTTTCAGGTGGAAGGCCGCGAGGCGACGCTCATTCGCGTGGGCGAGGTGACGCTGTCGCCGCTCGTCTTCGATCTAGAGCACGAGCAAGCTCAGCGGATCCAGCTGGTCCAGACCAGTGAGAGAGATTTCGAGGTGCGAATGGAACTGGCCGATGAGGCGGCGGCAGGGGTTGTGTTTGAAGAAGTCGTCCAGTCGGTGAAACGAATGTTTCTCGATAACGGCCTGGAGGATGTCGCGGTCAGGGAAAGCCAGGTGCCGCCCGAACTCACGGCGAGTGGCAAGTTCCATGAAGTATTGCCTTTGCGAGGCTCCGATTCGTGAACATGACTGACGAAGCTCCGTTCCGCATCACGCTGCACGTCGCGGCGGTGGGTGGCACAGACCACGGAAAAGCGGCGATTGCGATAGTATGCGAAGGTCATTGGTCTCGATGCAATTGGAACGAAGACTTTCGGAATTAATCGGGAACGTTCAACTGATCGGGGCGGATGACTCTTCTTGGCCGATCTGAGACATCCAGGACGCAAAAATAGGGGCACGTTCAACATCTGCTCTGGAGCTTGGTTTCGATCCAATCCGACACTGCCTGCCAGCTCAAGTCTGAGCTTTAAAGCTGAAGCGCCTCGCCGGGATAGCTTAGCTTTCTTAGTGACTCAGCGGGTAATTTACGGACATTTCCATGATATACTGGAAATATGCCCTCAAAGAATCACTCCAAGTCCCGTTTCACTGCCAAGCGCAAAGGCAAAAGCTTCAGTGGGTTCGACAAAAAGACCAATAAACCGCTTCCCGATACCAGCCGTATCCCCTGGTTTGCACCAAAATCCAAGACCGCGACGAACTCATAGCATGCCTTGGTCTTTTCATCGGGTATCCAACCCCTCAACCAGCGCTTGAATCGTTGTTGGTGCATTACCTTCTGCTCGGTTGTTCACCAAGACATACGCTTTCTTTACCTACTGGATTGATTGTTGGATGAGCCTCACGGTGTCGTTCGGCATCTCCGGCAACTCGCCCCGCTAGAATTGCGCTCTGATCCTTATACGCCTTGCATGCGCGTCAGTCGGATGCTTCCGCAATGGGCCACGGCCACTGCGGAGCCATGAAATCCGACCGCCGTCTGGCAGCGGGCATGTGAGTTCTTGATGACCACGCCCACCGGCGTGAATTGGCTCAAACTGCCGCCGAATCGGCTAGCGGGGTGGGGGTAATGTACATTTTTAGGTTTGCATCCTGTATAGTAAATGGAGAGGGATAACAATGCTTTGTTGCCTCGGTCTTTTTGCAGGACTCGCCGTCGGCTCAGCCACTGGAGGGCCATGGACGTTCATTGCGCCGGCGGCCGGTTTCGGCTTCGGTCTTCTGGGAGACATGAAGCTGCTGCGCGGTGACCGCAAGAATAACGGAAGCCATGGAGCTGGTTGTTGCGGAGTCGGACACATGGGTGAAGAAGGGGCGGATTCACGCCTCAAAGACCCTGTCTGTGGAAAGACCATAGAAGATAAAACAGCCAGGTACAGGGCAATGTTCAAGGGAAACGCGTATTACCTCTGTTCCTTCGAGTGCGAGTCCTCCTTCAAGGACAATCCCGAGAGATACATATGATGTGTACGCAATAGGCACACTGAAGCACCGCGTCTGACAGCCGTGGGCTCTTTGTGATTCAGAAGCACACGTGATACATGGTCCCACCGTCGCAACTCATTGAAACGACACCGGGCATGGCGTATTGTTCACGAGAGAAGTGGCGTCTTATACGGACAGAAACTGGCAAATCCAGTGATCAAAGGCTTTCTCGACCTTAGAACTCACACCGATCTGTTTAAAAAACTTGAGTGGGAGTTCAAAAGGCTTTCCGAGCATCCGTCAAACTCATATCTCGCCTTCAATTTTTTCGTTACAGCTTGGCATCTATTGGAGTGGGAACACCCTGACCCCGATGGAAAGGAAGTTCGCAAATCCCGCAGGGACCAAACACCGCTTCTCCAAATTTGCGAGCACCTGGCTGTCGGGGCAAAGCATTTTGCCCCAAGCAGCGCCAAGCATCAGTCTGTCTCTGGGTCAAAACTCAGTGGGGCATGGGGTGGAAGTTGGGGTGACTCTTGGGGCGAGGCTTGGGGCAAGAACCTTGTTGTATTGCTGGACGGCGAGGCCGCTGCCCAATACGGCCCATCTATCAGCGTCCTCGACCTCGCGCAGCACGTAATGCACTACTGGGCAAATCATTTTTCAACTCAATCCATTGACGAGACAAACGCATAACATGGCGGTCGACCTCGCTCCATTCGGTCGCTGGACACTGCGCGATATGGCCGCGCTGCCCCGGGCGCCTCTACGTTAGCTGGACACTGATGGACGAGAGAAACACCATCGCTGAAATGCTCGATCGGAGTCCATTGATCGGGTTCTCAGTCTATACACAATTCCAATTCCGTACATTGTCTGCGGTCGGACGAGAGATCCTCGATCTGCTCGACTCATCTATGGCCGAGGGATCCGCTGATGCGCAGGCTTTAAACCGGGCCTACGGAATGTTTTGGCTGTGGCTACTCAGTGCTTACGAGATCACTCGGACCATGTGCCAAGCGAAACCATGCTTTACAGCGGAATTGTCAACGAAACTCATTGCCTTCAAGAAACGGCTCTCCGCACTGCGTATGCCATTCGCCAAGCAAGAGTACGAAGGGGGAAAGACTCGAATTCCAATTAGGACCGAAGCGTCGATTTGTAGTGTGGACACGATGGGGAAGGATTTTAAGTTTGAGATCAACGGAACCGTTGTATCTGTCCGCGATCTGATCAGCGCGTTTGAGTCCGTGTTTGGCAACATTAAACGTGAGGATGTCCTGAGTGACCACCGAGACTCATATCGAGGGGCCAGCTAACAACACGAAGGAGCCGACGCCCCCTTCGCGGCGAGGTCGATGGGCGTTCCCTTGCTCGCTGCGCATGCTCGGCCCGGCTCGTCGTTGGGCCGTTAACGCGACAGGGCAGAGGACCGCTTTATGGCGGTGCGATCTCGGTGCCGAACTTCCGCTCGTGGCCGAACTGAGACATTCAAACGGCGGCATATACGCTGTAACGACTGGCTACAGTTTTTCAAGAAACACATCAGTTGAAAGATCCGTACCCCCATTAACGGCAGCGTCGGCTGTCGGTGACAATGCACACTGAGCCTTCGATGATGGGCGGCCACTATCTAGTTCGTAGCAGTAGGTTGGCCGCATCCGACCGGAATGACGCTGTACCTGTGGCGTCCTTCACCGACCGAACGGTACCCAATGCAGAGCAAGTTGGGTATATTTCTCTGTTCGAGTAACTGAGCATCTATCTCACTAGGTGAAGGAAGCCCCCGGAGGGCCGGAGGCTTCCCTGTGAAGCACCTCAGCGCTTTAGGGCATGAGCTGCGATCCACTCCTTTGCCTCAAAGGCCACATTCATGAACGCCTCGAGGTCGTTGAGACCGAACGAAGTGCCCTTGTGCCAGGCGCCGGCCTGATCCTTGAACGGACGGGAGAAGGTCGTCGCGAAGAAGGGGCCCTTCTCACTGACGTTCTGCCAGATCGTCGCCTTAATGTTGCCGCATCGCAGCGTCGTCGCCGGTCGTTTGGATGAGTTGTTGGTCGCCATCTTGTTTCCTCCTTGTGTGAAGTGAAGGTGACTCTCTCACGGAAGGAGGAGAGGCACCGTACAGTTCACGGAGGAAACGTGAGGCAAAGGCCGGAACCGGCGGGCCGGAGAGGGACAGGCAGCGAGAGTGACAGGCTACTGGCACGAGCGGTGCGCCTCGCAGGTGTAAGCCGGTCGGTCCTCGCCGATGGCGACCAAAGACAACCCAAGACCGAAAGAGAAGGAGTCGGGTCAAGAAAGACTGCGGTCAGATTTTTTCCAATGCGTCACGAAAGTATGCGGGTGGCGGTCAGATGGACACAACAAGGCGTGACCTCGTACTCCCTGTTCGAGTTTCTGGCGAACGAATTCCACACGGAGAGCACCTTTGACTCGGCGGTACAAGGTTGCTAATTTCAAGCGCATTCTTGAGTTTCTATTTTTGGATGAGGGTTAAGACTGTGTCGTCTGAGATGAATAAGCGGAATTGAGGGCGATCTCGATGGGTTGGCCCTTGCCGTGCAAGACGAACAGGGTGTTGTTACTGGGTGGGGAATTAGAACGCGATGCTTGGTAAAACCGCACTGATCACAGGAGCAAGTTCGGACATTGGCCACGCTATCGCGAAGGCCCTAGCCGCAAGTGGGTATCATCTTGCTGTGCACTGTCATCACAATGTGCCTGCCATCCAAGCGATTCACATAGAAGCGGCGAAGGTTGGCGTACAGGCGGAATGCTTTCGCTATGACCTGACCGAGGCCAGCGGTGCGGAAGCGCTGGTCCAGTCTGTCTTCGAAACATTTGGCCGTCTCGATGTCTTGGTGAACACGATCGGACCATTTTATTTCAAAGATATTGGAGAGGTGACGCCGGCCGAATGGGCTGAAGCCATACAGCTGAATCTTCATGTTGCATTTAATGTGACGTATTTCGCAAAACCACATCTCTGCTCGAGCCAGGGACACATCATTAATTTTGCCTTCTCTGGTGTGGAACACCTGAAAGCCTGGCCAATGTCGACAGCCTATGGAGCTGCGAAGGCTGGCATCGTGGTTCTGACTAAAGCTCTGGCGGTGAGCCTGGCGCCACTCGGCGTTCGGGTGAATGCGATTTGCCCTGGACTCATTGAAGCAGGCGAGAGCTCGGCTCCAGAGCGTGAAGAAATGGCTCGACAGATCCCGCTGGGACGACCGGGCAAACCCGATGAGATCGCCGATGTTCTCACGTGGCTCGTGACCGAGAGTCCCTCATACCTAACCGGTGCACTCATTCCCGTGGCAGGGGCGTGGGAGTATTAAAAACCTTTGAACGAATGTGAGGGTCAGCAACTATCGTATCTGTCAAGGGCCGAAGCGAGTAGGTATCGGTTCACCCGTCAACAATCTTCGCACACAATTGGTCGAGGAGCCTCGATCACCGTCTTGTCTAGGCTCTCCAAAGCCCCCGCGCAAACCAGTTCTGTTCCGGCCCCCTAGCCTGGCTGCTTGGATAATCATCCACAACGGGAAGCCCCCGGAAGGCCGGAGGCTTCCCAGGAAACCGCTCAGCGCTTCAAGACGTGAGCGGCAATCCATCGGTGGGATCGCGCAGCGCAGTCGTCTGGCGCTTCGACGGCTCAGTCCTTCAACGAGAACGGCGTGAAGTCCGTATGCCTATCATACCAGTCCTCGTTCTCCCGGCGCTTCAGCCAAGCAACGATCGCGTAGGTCGCCGGCGTGAAGAGAATCTCGACAGAGACCTTGAACGCCCAGTTGAAGGCGATGACCTTCAGCATCGTCCCGGGCTGCCAGGTCCCGAGAAAGGCAATCGGATAGAAGAGGGCGCTGTCGACGAGCTGACCCACCGCGGTGGAGCCGATCGTGCGGGTCCAGAGATGACGCCCCTCGGTCCAGACCTTCATCTTCGCCATGACATAGCTGTTCATGAAGTCACCGCACCAGAAGGCGACGATCGACCCGACGACGATGCGCCCCGTGCTCCCGAAGACGACCTCCAGGGCAGGCTGGATCACGGCATTGAAGGGCTCTCGTCTGGATCCCCCGGCAGGTGGATGACGAAGAGCCCCATGATCGTCGCGAAGATCATCGCGGTGAAGCCAGCCCAGATGACTTTGCGCGTGCGCGCGTAGCCATAGACCTCGGTCAGGACGTCGCCGAAGATGTAGGAGATCGGGAAGAAGAGGTTCCCGGCGCCGAAGGTCAGGCCGAAGAGGATACACGTCTTGCCCGGCCCGATCAGGTTTGAGCAAAGCAGGACCGTCACAAAGCCAGCCATGACGAGGTCGTAGTAGCGGTAGTGCCGGGGGTTCGAAACGATTTCAGGCTTGAGCGGGTCGGCGGAAGCGGTCATCTGCGGACCAGGTTCCTCTCGGTCTGTGGTTCTATGTGCCCCGTGCAGGCGTCGCCCGGTCGAGATCCCGCTCCGGATCCCGCCCCGGCCGGAGACTCGCCGGCAGCGGCCGGATCTCCCGCTTCGCGAGCGCCATCCGGATCTCTGCCCAGACCGGCGCGGCCTTCGGATAACCGGCATAGCTCGTGAAGTGGATCAGACACTCAGGAATAGGAAATCTAAAGGCCTTGTGGCCTGGCCAGGAACGTACCAAAGACTTCGTTCACGATCAATCCCCAGGCTCGGCCATCGGAAATACGGGCGTGTCCCCTGCCGAAGGGTCGGCCTGGCCTGTCGTGGTGTTCAGGCGAAGGGATGTCGCCAAAGGCTGGCCATTGGGAGCGAGCAGCCCGATCGGAAAATAGATTATTGCGAGGTGGACATTGGCTGTAGGTCGCGTTAGTTTGAGGGATTGATGACCTGTAGGCTCATCGCTTGGATTCGCACCTGACGGGGCAAGTGACTACTCATCACCTCGACAATGCCGGTCACCCGTACGCGATCACCGTCTTGAGGCAATCCATCATAGGCGTTCGGATTGCAGTGCCCTAACACTTCCAGTGGTAAGATGCCTGTTTCATCGTCGAGTATGAAGGCTGCTCGGCCATACAGCACACGACACCTAATGTGTGCGGCTGGTGGAAGGACGATCACCGCACTCACTACACGACGTTGGAAGATCGGGGCTCCATGAGAGAAGCGTCTCTATAGAGACTTGAGAGACTTGAGCGAGTTTATTAAGGGGTCCGACTCCGTTGTCCTGACCCAAAATGTTTCACCGTAAATGAAGGTGATCTCCCAACGAGGTTGTGATGCCTAAGACTATCGTCGTGCTCCACGGCGACCAGACTGGAGAAGAACTCCTGGCTGAGGCGCTCCGGGTGCTTGACCCTGACGTTATCGGCCTCAGGGCTACCTTGCAGCATTTCGATTTGAGCCTCGCCCACCGGCGCGCGACCCACAACCGTGTCGTCGAAGAGGCCGCTGCGGCCATGGCGGCGGCTGGTTATGGATTGAAAGCCGCCACGATCACTCCCGAGACGGCAGGAGACATCGGCAGCCCGAACATGATCGTGCGCGAGCGAATCAACGGGAGCGTCATTGTCCGGACCGGGCGGCGCATTCCGGGGATCACTCCTGTCGGTGGGGCCCACGGACCGATTGCGGTGATTCGCATGGCCGTCGGCGGGGCATATGGGGCAAAGGAATGGCGCGAAGGAGAAGGACTCCATGAAGTAGCCTATCGGACGGAACGGATCACGCGGTGGCACTGTCGTGCGGTCGCTGAATATGCATTCCATCATGCTGAGAAGTTCGATGCCAAAGTCTTCGGCGGTCCCAAATACACCGTCAGCCCGATTTTCGAAGGCCTGCTGAAGGAGGAGATGGACGCCGCCGCCCGCCGTCACCCCAACATCCGCTACGAGCCTCAATTGATTGACGCGACGTATGCCCTACTGCTGGCTCATTCCGGCGAGGCGCTCGTCATCCCCGCTCTGAATCGAGATGGCGACTGCCTGAGCGACCTGGTCCTGCAACTGTTCGGTTCCATCGCCGGATCGGAATCGCTTCTTCTCAGCCTGGACCAGGACTGGCGTGTCCGTGTCGTCATGGCGGAAGCTCCGCACGGTACGGCGCCCATGCTATTCGGCAAGAACCTCGCCAACCCCATGGCTATGATTCTGGCAGGCGCCTCAGTGCTTTCCTATATGGGCGAGCCGGAAGCCGGAGTCGCACGTGCCCTTGAAAGCTCAGTCTTCGAGGTGGTCTCGGACGGCATACGGACAGTCGATCTACAGGGACGGGCGACAACCACGGAATTTACAGACGAAGTGATTCGCCGCGTCAGGAATAAGCTGGGGTAGGGCGTTGTGTAATCCCATAAGAACCTGGACCTCACGGGCCGCCGGCGCCCACACCCGAAACGTTACACCGAGGCCTGAAGGGAGCAGGTTGCGTCCCATTGGAGTCTGGCCGGTGATATGGGTCAACGAGAGTGGCACTGATAACACATCGGGGTTCGTCGCTCCAATTCAAAACAGACATGCGTTGGTCTTACGAATCACAATCGCAACGGCATTGTTGTGAACCGTCACAAATCTTGCTGCAGACTGATGAAGAGTTCGCCAGAACCAAGTTAGGGGAGGATGGATTTGCGAGTGGTTTCGCATACGAGACCTGTCGTCGCCTCATTCACCCGATAGGGCTGAGGCTCTACAGGCGGACTGAGGATGAAGGTCGTTTTGAAGGTTCTGTCTTTTGTCCAAGGTGGTGAGCCGGCTGGGACTCGAACCCAGGGCCCTCGCCTTAAAAGTTCGAAAAG
>Ga0224496_10001533_pt1 | contig 14330 bp, 14 predicted proteins | sample SF_Jul11_sed_USG_2_FD_168127 | JGI IMG/M metagenome (GOLD analysis project Ga0224496, IMG submission 168127) | Sediment microbial communities from San Francisco Bay, California, United States - SF_Jul11_sed_USGS_8_1 | ecosystem: Environmental > Aquatic > Marine > Sediment | place: USA...
TGCATGAAACTAAATATGTTCTGGTCGGTTGAACCCGAAAGTACGCACTTGCCGGATGAACCCTAATTACTCAGGCCGCACTCGATAAAGATTTTGTTGGCTTTTGCCCTAAACCCGGCAAACCCAAACAAAATTCTTTCATCAGCGCATTATTGCGGATGGTTGCATAAGGAAAAGCGGAAAACTTCAGTTACCAGATAACAGTGTCAGAATTTGCCAGCTTGATTTTCTATAACATTGTTTGATAGTAATATTTGTCAGATCTGGGGAAATGGATGCTGAAAGTGGTAGCTTTTACATGCTGATTTATACGCTATCATGACCCCTGCCATTTTGACTGAATGTACGGCTTAACGTATATTTCTCTTTTTCCATCACCTTGCTGCTTCACCATCTTGATACTGTAGCCAGCTGAATACTCAAAGTAGGCTGAAGGGAATGCCACGAAAAGTTGTGGCAGCTAGTAAACGCTTTATCTTGAATACTGTGAAGTGAAATGTATTCCTAACTTGTACCCTTAAAATGAAATTACTTGAAAACCGTTGGCTGGTTGTTGCGGGCGCGTTGATAATACAAGTCTGTCTAGGGGCCATCTACAGTTGGAGTGTTTTCGTCAATCCGCTCAAGGAAGTCTTCTCCTATACAACAACGCAAACACAGGTGATTTTTTCCCTGGCGTTGGCCACCTTCGCGTTAACCATGGTATTTGCAGGTAGGCTGCAAGATAAGAAGGGGCCACGCATTGTGGCGACATTAGGCGGCATCGTATTGGGTACCGGATACTTGCTTGCATCATTCACTGGCGGTAGTTTTTTACTGCTCGCTTTGGCCGTGGGTATCATAGGCGGTGCAGGTATTGGTCTCAGTTATGTCTGCCCCATCGCAGCGTGCGTGAAATGGTTCCCAGACAAGCGTGGTATGGTTACCGGCCTGGCTGTGGCAGGATTCGGTGCTGGGGCGTGGATATTCGCAAAAGTTGCCTCAAGCTTTATCGACGCCTATGGACTGTTAACATCTTTTATGTACCTTGGTGTCATTTTTATGGTGTCGGTTGTTGTGGGTGCTCAGCTCCTCAGGAACCCGCCTCCCGGATGGAAGCCTGCCGGATGGGAGCCGCCTGAACCCAAGTTCAAGACTTCTTCTGTGGAGGATTTCGATTGGAGGGACATGGTCAAGCTCAAGCAATTTTGGATGCTTTGGATTATGTTCATGTTCGGAGCAGCCGCTGGGTTGCTTGTAATTGGGATACTGCAGCCTTATGGCGTACACAGTGGGCTTAGTGCAGCAGCAGCAGCGAATGCTGTCGGCGTCCTGGCATTGTTCAACGGCGCTGGACGTATAGTGTGGGGCGCGGCATCAGATAAGATAGGCAGGAAGAACGCCATGACGCTAATGTTCCTGCTGCAGGGCGCCATAATGCTCGCCCTCATAAAGATGGGTTCGACCGAGATGACGTTGTCCATCGCCGCCGCTTGGGTTGGATTCAACTTCGGCGGTAACCTCGCACTATTCCCTTCGACGACAGCAGACTTTTTCGGAACCAAGAACGTTGGTATCAACTACGGCCTCATGTTCACTGCGTACGGTGTCGCAGGCATCGCCGGGCCGATACTCGCTGGAAGTGTTTTCGACATGACAGGCAGCTATATGTGGGCTTTTATCCCATCGGGAATAGCCTGCCTTATTGCAGCAGGCATATCGTTTGGCCTGAAGTCCCCGCACTACGCCTAGCAGCGCGAGTTTTTACTAGCTGAGCTTGGGGTATCGAGGTCGGTATGACTGATGAGGCTAGGCGTGCTCGTAGATAACATCAGGGCCAGAGATGCCATAAAGCTTCACTCAAAGGCTGGATAGATAGAAGTAATATCTTTTTGCCAGGCAACCAATTTTTTCTTGCAATACGGGGGGAAGATAACACTTTTTTATGAAGAATCGCCGCATAAAAATAATACCCCGTTTGTTCTGTTTATCCTAAAAACGTGGAAGAAATACTCATACCTTGCAGATTCAGGTAGAATTATACTGTTAGGTTCATGTGGCCGGACCAGCGCCAAGCGATTGAGAAATCGATTGTATATATTAGGCCATGGTGAATATTTTATAGAGGAAAATTTTAAATGAACTTTAAATATAGTATTTGTATTCTTGGCCTGAGTGCCATATTGGTCGGTTGTGGCGGTAATGCTAGTCTTCCTGAGGCAAGTACAGTGAATTGTCAGGGCAGAGGAATGGAAATAGCACTTCAAGCATTTAACGAACGTGGTACCGAAGCGCAACGGCAAGTTTTTATTGATGGATGCAATGCTTTAGTGAAAGAATAATAAAACGTTCGAATAGGAATTCGAGCTTGGCCTCAGCGATTGCACTATGATTTTTTTAAGAGGCGAGCAGACTGGATTAACCTAGTCGCTTCTAAATGAGGTACGTTGTTTAATCAGCGGCAGATTGTGCGCGGGATTTATTTATTGCAGCGTTTCGAATAGCATTCAGCAGCTCCAGATCAGGATAACCGTCAGCAATGCGCTGGGTATTTTGCTGAAAACGGCTCAGTGCACTACGCGTGTCTGGGCCAAAAATTCCATCAATTTCGCCAACATCAATATTCAATGCGGATAGATCAAGTTGAAGTTGACGCACTTGTTTTCGCGTTAGTTTAAGGCTGTCATTAGGCGGTGAACGATGCAGTACCTGTGCCCCTGCAATTCGATCTGCCAAGTGACCAACTGTCAGTGCATAAAATTCGGAGCGGTTCCAGTCCATGATAACATTGAAGTTTTCATAAACGAGAAAAACTGGTCCTTTGTGGCCAGCGGGAACTAGCAACGATGCATTTTGATTGGCCGGTGGCAACGCTGTTCCGGAAACGGCCGTTACGCCAAGTGCTGCCCATTCTGTTAGACTGAGAGATTGATTTCTTCCGGCCAAAGCGTAATCAAAAGAGGCGGGTAATTTTACTTCTTGCCCCCAATGCTGGCCAGGGTTCCAGCCAAGTTGCTGCAAAAAGAAACCTGCCGATATGAGCGCATCCGGGATGCTGTCCCATAAATTTCGACGACCATCTCCATCCCCGTCGCGGGCATATCGCAAATAAGTTGATGGCATAAACTGCATGTGTCCCATTGCACCTGCCCAAGAACCTACCATATGGTCAGCTGAAATATCCCCGGTGTCTATAATACGCAAAGCATTCAACAATTCGCCTGTAAAAAAAATTTTGCGACGTTGATCGCAAGCCAGGGTAGCGAGCGCATTCGGCACAGATGTTTTGCCCAAGTAGCTGCCATAGTTGGTTTCAAGTCCCCAGAATGCAACAAGGTATTGCGACGATACGCCAGTTTCTTGCGCTATCCTATCCAGTAGCCGGCGATATTTGGTCAGCAACGTTTTGCCACGCCTTACACGGTTTTCGCTGACCCGTGCGTTGAAATAGTCTGCAAATGTTTGGCTGAATTCAGGTTGGCGGCGATCCAGTTCAATTACGCGTGGCATAAACTTAGCTTTGCTCAGTACCTGTGTAACCGTTGCTTCTGAAATACCATGTTCCCGTGCTTTTGTATGCAGTCTGGAGATACAGTCGGCAAAATGACTGGCGTTAAGTTGAACTGGATTGGCAACCGCCAGATTGTTAATCATTAAGACGATAAATAAAACAACCAAGCACCACAATCTGAGAAGATTTTTTGGCCAAATGGCATTAGTAAGGCATGTAATAACGGGCAGAAGAATTTGTTGACCTAGCATGTTGAAAACACGTTATTGTTAAATCGATCTTATAATGACCGCGAAAACTGCCGCACTGTAATAAAATGAGATAAAATCCAAGATTGCCCATTTAACAGGATAGATTTGTCATAATTTTCGGTGAGGGCAATCGGATTTAATGCAATCTGCATAGAGAGATAATGAGTGATCCTGGAGCTTGAAGCCACGCGTTTTCGCAATTTTGATCTGGCGTTTTTCAATTTCAGCATCGTAAAACTCTTCAACGCGCCCACATTGCAGGCATACTAGATGATCATGGTGACCATCACTTTTCAATTCAAATACAGCCTTGCCACTCTCAAAGTGATGGCGCTCCAGCAGGCCTGCTTGTTCAAATTGAGTTAGTACACGGTAGACTGTGGCAAGGCCAATATCCTCCCCTTCATTCAATAATTCTTTATATATATCTTCAGCTGAGCGATGTCGTACTGCGCTATTCTCGAATAGATTTAGGATTTTAAGTCGTGGCAGGGTGGTTTTTAGGCCAATGGTTTTGAGATCTATATTTTTCAGATTCCCTGAATTACTCATGGATTTCACTGTCCGGTAAATTGTTTGCAATATGATATAGTGATGGGCTTGCTTTGGAAATAGTTTATGTCAATAAAATGTTTTTGAAAATATTCACGTTACTTGCTTTGCTTCAGTTTACAGGGTGTTCGCTGGTTCCATATATTCTTTATAAAATTGACGTACAGCAAGGAAATGTGGTGACGCAGGATATGATAGAAAAATTAAAGCCTGGCATGACAAAGTCACAGGTTCGTTTTGTGTTGGGTACGCCTCTGATTGTTGATGCTTTTCGTGATAATCGCTGGGATTATCCTTATATGGACCAAGAAAAAGGTGAGCTAGTTGCGCAAAAAAGATTGACAATTTTTTTTGAAAATGAAAGGTTGAATCATTTCGAGAATTACCTGTTACCTTTGGATGGCACAGAGATGTTCGAGTCGGAAGATTTATATTCCGAACAAGCAGATCAATCTGGAGAATCTGAAGAAGATAACAATAATTAGAATCAGCTTGCGCAATGTATTTCGGTAAATAATTTTTGTTGCCAAAATATACGAGTTTTTTACAGGAATAAAATGAGAACGCAAAAAATTGGAATTGCAGGAAGTGCGGGCCGTATGGGTCGCGCATTATTAGAAGTCGTTTCGCAAGCGCCTGATATGCAATTATCCGCTGCACTTGAGCGCATGGACAGTCCTTATCTGGCGAAAGATGCAGGAGAATTAATCGGGACGGTTTGTGATGTAAAAATCGTTAGCAATTTTACTGTCGCCCTTTCAGATAGTGATACATTGATTGATTTCACGCGTCCAGAGGCAACGTTAGCGCATCTTTCGGCATGTCGTGCAGCCGGCGTAAAAATGGTAATTGGCACAACCGGATTGACGATGGAGGAAAAAGCAACGCTCAAAGCGGCATCCGAAGAGATCGCGATTGTGTTTGCGCCGAATATGAGCGTCGGGGTGAATGTGACGTTCAAACTATTGGAAATTGCAGCAAGAGTCTTAAATGAAGGCTACGACATAGAAATCATTGAGGCGCACCATCGCCATAAAGTTGATGCGCCGTCTGGAACAGCGTTACGGATGGGAGAAGTGATTGCGCATGCATTGGATCGAGATCTGGAAAAAGTTGCTGTTTATGGGCGTGAAGGTGAAACTGGGGAACGGCAATCTGACACGATTGGCTTTGCCACCATCCGGGCAGGAGATATAGTAGGCGAACACACAGCCATGTTTGCCGGAACTGGTGAACGTATTGAAATTTCGCATAAAGCCAGTAGCCGCATGACGTTTGCTATGGGTGCATTACGCGCAGTTCGTTTTCTGGCAAACAAACAGAATGGCTTATTTGATATGCAGGATGTGCTTGGTTTACGTTAATCTGGCGGAAAAAAATCCACCATATATACAGATATAACATGGCAACCTACGCAATTGGCGATATACAGGGTTGCTACTCAGCGTTACAACAGCTACTTGAGCTGATCGGCTTTAAAGTTGCCAGAGACAGGCTTTGGCTGGTGGGTGACATCGTTAATCGTGGCCCGGATTCACTTGCGACATTACGCTTCGCTAGAGAGTCGGGTGACGCGGTCACCATGGTGCTAGGCAATCATGACTTACATCTGCTCATGGTAGCGGCGGGCATCGCTAAGATGCATGCTAGCGACACGCTGCAGCCAATTCTGGATGCGCCCGATCGAGAGGAGTTACTTTTTTGGCTACGGCATCAAAAATTATTACATCTAGACAGTAATTATGTCATGGTGCATGCGGGCCTATTGCCAGCTTGGAGCGTTACACAGGCCGCGAAATTGGCCCAAGAAGTTGAATGTGCGTTGCGTAGCGAAAATTTTCAGGAAGTATTTGCGCGGCTTTATGGTAATCAGCCTAATTGCTGGCTTGATGATCTGACAGGTTATGAGCGGCTGCGAGTAATTGTTAACGCCATGACGCGAATGCGTATCTGCTCCCCGAAAGGAAAAATGAAATTTTCGTATAAAGGCAACGAGCAGGGAGTCCCAGATCGTTACCTGCCATGGTTTGAAGTGCCAATGCGTGCCAGTCAAAAAACCACAGTCATTTGTGGCCACTGGTCAGCACTGGGATTGAAAGTTAACCATAATTTGATTGCGCTGGATACCGGGTGTCTGTGGGGTGGAAGTTTAACGGCTATTCGCTTGGACGACCGAAAAATTTTCCAGGTTCCTTGTGCGAAACGGAAAGCGATAGCGCGTTAGCAATTGCTTGTTCAGAAACACGCGCCAATTCCCGTCGGTTTTTTCCACTACTTGCGATTGGTTCAAGAAACGTCACGTCTACGTCAATCCGGGTTTGGCTGAGTATCTGTCTTAATGATGATAACAAGGAAGAGTCAATGTATGCCGCTTCCTTGCAAATTTTACCTTCCGTACTACGATAACGAATGGCTACTGGATACAATTGAACACCTACTGTCGCGGCGGATTGCAGCAGTGACGCATGAAAATGCCGTAAGATAGTGCCATCACTGGTCGTCCCTTCCGGGAAAATCGTGACGCGGTCACCCGTTGTCAATACATCACTGATGTGTTGGTTAATACGCATGGTATCACGGCGTTTTGCGCGTTTAATAAACAACGTGCCCACATTTCGGCTTAGTAGGCCAATCACAGGCCAATTACGAATTTCAGCCTTGGCGACAAAACGTGTTGGACAAGCCGCCAATAAAACACAAATATCCAGCCAGGAGACATGATTGGCCGCAAATAATACGCGCTGTGTTTCAATGCTTGGTGGTTTGCCATTGCAGTAAAGCTTAATATTAAGGATATTAAGAAATCCAGTTGCCCAATATTGCTTCATCCGCCTTTGAATTGGCCGGGGGAAATATGGATAAATAAGGGACTGTATAAATCCTGAAACAATATGTAATAATAAGCGGAGAAAGCGAAGAATGCGTATCGGCAGACGAGTAGTGTTACGCATGCCGCCAAAACTGTATTGGTTTTTGGTGTAGCATGTCGATAGCCAAAGTCAGATTGTTAATTTTTATTGATTTCATTGGATTCATGCGTATTATTATACTCAGCACGGCGATAGATTGGAAAATATTGATATTCAGTCTTTCCCAAAGGATGTGTGCATCAGATTTGGCAAGTTTGCCGCTGAGCCTGGGCGAATGACTGGCAGTTCTTTTTTGCCTCGCATTAAAATATTCCGGTAGTGTTTTTGTAGATTGGCTAACACTTTCAGCTTTTTCAACCAATTGAGAAAGCTTGCTTTTTGCGCGAGTAAAATGAGGTCACTCTGAAACATCAAGTTGCAAAATTGGCGTCAGCGCTCAAATTAAAAAAATAATCGATAGGGAGTATCGAATGTAGATGGATGCCTCCTTAATACTCTTTTCTTTAATCTCGCGTTGTAAATCATCAAAACGCTTGCCAATTAGTTTAAATCGTTCTTGATTTCTCCCTTCGAATTGTGAAAACTGAGCAGTCATTTCTTCACGAGTCACTGAATGTTGAGTAGCATGAAATAGATGTTGCATCAGGTCTTTCTGAGTGAAAGTATTTGGATCTGAATCGTTCATGTTTAGTGTAATGGCTAATATTTGCGTCTTCATTCTTATCAATTATTCCAGGCTGTTTCGGTTGTATTTGCTGCCCCAGAAGAGGAGATTCTGTAAGTGGCAAAGAAAGTGCGCGATCTGCACCATTAATTGTTGCCAAAAAAATGGCAGGTTTATCATTGAACGAGGCCAACAAACCCAAACAAAATTCTTTTATCAGCACATTATTGCGGATGGTTGCATAAGGAAAAGCGGGAACTTCAGCTTGATAGGAGAAAGTGACAAATCATTCAATTCTTCCAGGGATGACAAAATAAGGTTAATTTAGGATATATATGTTCTATTCCATGGCCATAAAATTAGGTTAAATACTTCACAAAAAAGCGTGATCTCCCTTATTTCTGAGTTGCTTTGACTGTAGAATTTTGGGAATCGACAATGCTATCGTTAAAACCTGAGCGTATAGCAAAGCGAAATTATTCTAAATAACATAACGGGAAAATATGCAACACCACCGAATCCTTTAGAATTCACTGCCTGAAGATTATGCTAATTCCCTGAAAAGCATCCAATACGAGAATTGAAGCAAAGTGCAAGCAAGCTGTATATGTGCGAACTATTGTGAAAGGTATCGTTTTCAATGATAGGCTGAAAAATAATTCTCGCTACGGTTATGGAAATATGTATATTTATATTGCTATGCAAACAAGCCTATTAAACTGGCCGAATGATAAATCTACTTCTTCTGTTTGTGTTCTGCACAATGCTATCAACAGTTGTCATTTATGCGGCTATCAGATGGGCAAATTTTTATCGTATTGCCGACCATCCCGACAAACACAAACAACATAATGAAAGCACGCCGTTTGTGGGTGGAGTAGGGCTATTCGCGACCTTATGCGTAGCGTTTGCAGTGCTGATCAATATTTATCCTGAGCATTTACAGAAATGGCTTGCCTTTATATTTTGTTCCGTCATCATCTTTTTTGCTGGTTTTATAGATGATACAGTTCGGCTCAGTTATAAATTACGTCTGATCATTCAGGCAATTGTCGCGTTTGTCATGGTTTTGGTTGGCGGTATTGTACTCAATGATCTTGGTGGGCTGTTGCCGGTACAACTTGGGCCGCTCGCAGTTACCTTTACGGTATTTGCCATCATTGGCGGCATTAATATCATAAATATGATCGATGGTATTGACGGGCTCTCTGGTTCTCTTTCTCTGGTAAGCTTGCTGTTGCTAGGTCTTGTGACCTACATCTCAGGAGACATGCCTAATCTTTTGCTGATTACCGCGATGATCGGTGGCATGTGTGGCTTTCTGTTTTTCAATCTTCGTTTTCCTTGGCGGAGCAGCGCGCGGGTTTTTCTGGGTGACAACGGGAGTATGTTAACCGGACTTCTATTTGCCTGGCTGCTGGTCGATATTTCTCAGGGGCCTAATCCTACTATGAGGCCGGTGGCGGCAATATGGCTGCTCTCTATACCGCTAATGAATGCTGTTAGCGTCATGCATCGAAGGATTCGTATGGGAATCTCCCCGTTCAAGTCGGACCGGAATCACCTGCACCACATATTATTGAAGGCCGGTTATCGTAACGAAGAAGTTGTTTTTGCAATTGTGTCATTACACTTATTAATTGGCACAATTGGACTCGTAGGCCTATATCTGGGCGCACCCGATTTAGTGATGCTTTTTAGTTTTCTACTGCTTTACACAGGGCACTTCTACTTGACACTGCGCCCTTGGCATTATATTCCGCCACTGTGCTTTTTGCACACTCGGCTACATATTACGCCTATCGCGAGTTGCGGAACATTTATCGGGCGGTACACAGCCAAAGCTGCCGAGAGCTTGGCCATGAGAATCAGCAAAGAGATTAGATCTAGAATGGATTATTGGGTGCAGATTCTTAAGCAGCAACCAGAGAATGGTAATTCTAAACGACGGTACGCACTGACTCTCAATTTGCGGTTATCCAAAGACTATCACCAGAGTAAGATAAATCGATATATAGTGTTGTTACAGCAGCGACTAAATAATAAGTATGGCATTCATCTTCGTCAACTTGTTGCGCGCAAGGAAGATAAGGATTGGAGGGTATTTAATCATTGTAGCGACGTGGGCGGGTCACACGTGGATGATAAGCGCAAGGCATTTCGACGTAACCTGGGTTCTCAAGTGCTGGTGTTTGAAGTTACATGGGATACGGTAAATATTATCGGTAAAAAGGAATCATGATACCCGGTAATAAAAAGCACTGATTACTGTTGTGACTGTTCCGGATGACACCTGCCTTGCCGAGTTTCTATTAGAAAAATGCATTGCATCAAGCAGCAAACGTTTAGGAGAAGTTAAATTATTTCCTCTGCTTGCTACAGCGGCGTTTTGGCACGATTGATAAAAACTATTTGAGCTGAAATCCGTAAACTGCAGCACTATTCAATTTTGCTATCTAATCCCTGTTCAGCGATTTCTGCGGCACGGAGTAACGCTTTTGCTTTGTTTTGTGTTTCAATCCACTCACTTTTGGGGATGGAGTCGGCGACGATTCCCGCGCCTGCCTGCACATGTAGTTTGCCATCTTTAATGACGCCAGTGCGGATCGCAATGGCAAGATCCATATCGCCATTAAACCCTAGATAGCCAACCGCGCCTGCATAAATACCTCGTCGGGACAATTCCAGCTCATCGATAATTTCCATGGCTCTTACTTTGGGTGCGCCACTGACAGTGCCTGCCGGGAAGGTTGCGCGCAATACGTCTATGGCAGTGAGATTGGGTTTTAGCTTTCCATCAACATTGGACACAATGTGCATGACATGCGAGTAATTCTCAATTTGCATATTTTCAGTAACTTTTACTGTGCCTGTTTGTGCAACACGTCCGATATCATTGCGTCCCAGGTCCATCAGCATGACATGTTCTGCACGTTCCTTGGGATCAGCTAACAAATCTTTCGCCAGCGCGTCGTCTTCGTGCATGGTTTTTCCACGTGGGCGGGTGCCAGCAATTGGACGGACAGTTACTGTATCTCCTTCAAGGCGTACCAGAATTTCTGGTGAAGCGCCAACCACATGAAAATCATCAAAGTGATAGTAAAACATGTAAGGTGATGGGTTGAGGCTGCGTAATGCACGATACAACGCCAGTGGCGAGGCGTGATATGGTTTGCTGGTGCGTTGTGACAGCACTACTTGCATAATGTCGCCATCATAGATATAACGTTTGGCGCGCTCCACTGCTGTTATAAAAGCATCTTCAGTGAACTCTAAAACGGTTTTTTCTTTTTTGGCCGGTTCCTCTAGTGGAATATCAACGGGGCGGCGTAGCAGTAAAAGCAATTCTTTTAGACGCTTGCGACCAGATTGAAAGGCATCTTTTTTTTCTGGATCAACATAGACAATGAAAAAAAGCTTGCCGGAAAGATTGTCTACTACAACCAGCTCTTCTGATTGTAGTAGTAATATATCAGGTGTATTGAGGGTGTCGGGTTGCGCATGACCCACCAGTTTTTTTTCTATATAACGGACCGTGTCATAAGAAAAATAACCGACTAGACCGCCACAGAAGCGGGGTAGGCCAGGGTAGGGCGCAGCGCTGAATTGTGACAGATAGGACTCAATGTAAGCCAACGTGTCATCCACTTCAAATTCTTGTGTGTTGTTTTTGGCTTTGATGCGAATTTGATTGCCACGGATTTCTAGTCGAGTTGCTGCGGGGAGGCCAATAAAAGAGTATCGTCCAAAGCGTTCTCCTCCTTGCACGGATTCCAGTAAATAAGAGTAAGGCTGATTGGCAAGTTTGAGGTAGACCGATAGGGGCGTATCAAGATCAGCAAACGTTTCAAGTACAACAGGAATGCGGTTGTAACCTTGCGCCGCGAATTGTTTAAATTCATTTTCGGTCATGCATTAACTCCACGACAGAATCTGTGCTCAGCTGATCTGCGGTTTTTAGATTCAAGGATTGTCGAGGCTCATGAAAATTTCTTAATTAGCTTTGTTGCATCAAGAATGGTTTCTACGATGGCATCACAATCAAGTTCCCTTGCATCCCTGCCTTCATTGTATCCATAGGGTACGCAGAAAACATGACAGCCAGCCGCTCGCGCCGCCGTGGTGTCGTTCAATGAATCGCCGATCAACAGCGCTTCATGTGGGAACACGTCAAAAAACTTACAAATATGTAATAACGGCATTGGATCAGGTTTTCGCTTTGGCAGGTTGTCACCCGACAAAACGATCTCAAAACAGTCCATGAGATTAGTGGCGCGCAACAACGGTAAGGTAAATACTTCGGTTTTATTGGTGATGCAGGCTAGTCGGAATCCCGCTTTGCTCAGCGCGTTAATTCCATCAATAACTCCCGGGTAAGGCCGCGTATTAACGCAAAGATTTTCTGCATAATGGCGTTGGTATATCGGTACTGCGCGGGTAAACAACGCAGGCTCCGGTTCGCCATCCATCTCCCTGGTTAACGTACGTTTTATTAATCTCTGGATACCTTTACCAATATAGGACTGGATGGTTGCGTTGGATAATTCTGGTTTGCCTAATTCACGCAGCATTTTGTTGGCTGCAAGCGCAAGATCATTGGCTGTGTCCAGTAATGTGCCATCTAGGTCAATCATGACCACTTTCACCGGCAGCGGAAATTCAATTTCACCGGTTGATGTGTCAGCGAGGTTGGAATTTTTATTGTTCATGCGAAATTACAATTAAACTTTAGCAAGCTCGGCGCGTAATGCGGAGACAACTGTGTCGTAACGGTGGGGATCGCTGTCTTTGCCGGCATTGTAAATGGCGGAACCTGCGACAAAAGTATCAGCCCCGGCGCGCGCAATTTCCGCGATATTTTCAACTTTTACACCGCCATCAATTTCTAGCATGATATCTTTTCCACTTGCACTAATTCGTTCACGGACAGCGGTTAGTTTTTTCAGGGCTTCGGGGATGAACTTTTGTCCGCCAAAACCGGGGTTAACTGACATAATTAAAACCAGGTCAAGCTTATCTAGGACATGATCCAGGTAATGAAGAGGAGTTGCTGGATTAAATACCATTCCGGCTTTGCAGCCCTGATCTTTAATGAGTCCGATGGTGCGGTCAATGTGGTTGGATGCTTCTGGATGAAATGAAATAATATTGGCGCCCGCTTTGGCAAAATCTGGAACAATCCGATCTACGGGATCAACCATCAGATGGACGTCAATAACTGCGCTGGTTAATGGGCGGATAGCTTCACATATAAGTGGGCCAATGGTCAGATTGGGAACATAATGGTTATCCATTACGTCAAAATGAATAATGTCAGCACCAGAATCGATGACATTGGTAATTTCCTCACCTAATTTGGCAAAGTTTGCGGAAAGTATGCTTGGTGCAATGCGGTACATGATATCCTCGCTAAAATCAAACGTACTATTTTAACTGTAAAAAGCCTTTTCGCGTTAAAAAACCTTTAACTTTGTTTACCGGGAATCAATTCCTGTAGCTATTATTTATGTATTTTGCTTGATGTAACCAGAAAAATCGGGTGCAATATCATTATGACTGAACCAAAAAAATATGAATTTGATATAACCATCCGCACGGCTTATTTGCCCGAGCAATCAGATGTAGATGCTGATCGTTATGTGTTTGCTTACACCATAAAAATTGCTAATACCGGAACTATTGCGGCACAGTTGATTAGCCGACATTGGGTTATTGCCAATGAAGAAGGCAATGAGCAGGAGGTGCGTGGCCTGGGCGTGGTCGGCGAACAGCCAATGCTAAAACCAGGTGATAGCTTTGAATATACCAGTGGAACGGCTATTTCATCATCTGTTGGAACAATGAAGGGTAGTTATCAGATGGCTGCCGAAGATGGTCATCATTTTGATGTTCCCATTCCTGAATTTATTCTGAGTGTGCCGAGAATATTACATTAGGCTTAAGCAATTTTCAGCCTGATTTTCTCTTTTTTGCCTATGGATAACAAGATAAAACCCGGTGTAATTTATCTTATTCCGACGCCTTTGGGGGAGGGGGGGGGTGATTTTGATTGGACGATGCCCGTTGCTGTCCGTCGATGTATCGCTGACCTTAGCAACTATATTGTTGAGCACCCCAAAACTGCGCGGCATTTTCTCAAACAGGTTGGTTGTAAGCTGCCACTGCAAGAAATTAAAATGCAGGTTTTAGATGAGCATACGCAGTCTCGTGAATTGTCAGTGTTGCTCGAACCATTATTGGCAGGGCATGATGTTGGGTTATTATCTGAGGCGGGTTGTCCGGCAGTGGCAGATCCCGGCGCAGATCTAGTACGGTTAGCGCATCAGAAAAATATTAAGGTAATTCCACTGGTCGGACCATCTTCTATTCTGTTGGCGCTAATGGCATCCGGGTTAAATGGCCAGTGTTTTAAATTTCATGGCTATTTGCCGATAAAAAATGATGCGCGTATCAGCAAAATAACTGCGCTGGAAAAGCAATCCATTCAGTACGATCAAACGCAA
>Ga0224496_10001534_pt1 | contig 14326 bp, 13 predicted proteins | sample SF_Jul11_sed_USG_2_FD_168127 | JGI IMG/M metagenome (GOLD analysis project Ga0224496, IMG submission 168127) | Sediment microbial communities from San Francisco Bay, California, United States - SF_Jul11_sed_USGS_8_1 | ecosystem: Environmental > Aquatic > Marine > Sediment | place: USA...
CACCCTCAACACCCTGCGCAATGAATATCCCCAGTATGGTGGAAAATGGCCGGTACACCATTATGCCGATTTCTTCCTAACGCTGGTTGAGCAGGGCAAACTACAGTTAAAGAACCCGCTCTCTCATTACACGGCGACCTATCACGACCCGTGCTACTTGGGCCGATACAATGGCGGCTATGCCGCGCCGCGCAAGCTGCTTTCCCTCATGGGAGTGCAGCTCACCGAGATGCCCCGCAACCGTGAAAATTCTTACTGCTGCGGCGCCGGTGGCGGCCAGATCTGGATGGGATCAACGCCCGAGGGTGAGCGCCCTGCCGAGAACCGCATCGTGGAAGCGCTGGCTGCATTAGCGCCAACCGGCCGCGGTGCTGATCCCGGGCAAAAGGTGCTCTTTGTGGTTGCCTGCCCTAAAGATGTCGTCATGTACACCGACGCTGTCAAGACTACCGGCAATGAGGACCGCATTGAGGTCCGTGACATCATCGACTTGCTGATTGAGGCCACCGGTCTGCCGGTTGGCGCTGGAGAGCTTGCCGCGCAGGTTGCTGCGGCTTAAGTGTCCATGACCGAGCATGCGGCCATCAGCACCATCGCCGGCGGTATCGCCGCCCGGCTGCGTTCTTTGGTCACCCTGTTGGACCGGGTAGACCGGCTGGAGGCTGGCAGCGGCAGTTGGCTGGCTTCTTTCCCAGCCCAAGAGCTGCCCGCCGCCGCCCAGGAACTCAGCCTGCGAGCGCTGCGCACCGCTGCCGACCCGGCCAACTTTGCCGTGCTGCAAGCCCTTGCGGCCAGCAGCTCGCAGCCCATCCAGCAGTTGGTTGCTGCCACCGGGATTGGCCGCTTAGCGCTCTCGGAAAAACTCAACGATTTGGTGCAGGTTGGTTTTGCCTCGCGCATGATCGATACCGACCATGCCCAGATCACCGCCGCCGGCGCACAGATGGCCGCGCTGGTCGAAGGAATTATTGGTGAAGTGCAAACTTTGTATGCCAAAAATCCAAGGGACCCCTAAGGCATGTTCAACATCGAAGTGAAATGCCCGTTTTGCGAGGTTACCGGTGGACTGATGTCAACCCACGCGCATATGGCCGAGGCTCACCTTGGCCTTGTGATCACCCAACATGATCCAGAAGCCGACCGCATGACTTACTCGATCGCTTGCCCCTATTGCGAGCATATCGCCAGCAGCCAGGTCAAACCGCGCAACCGCAACCCGCGCTTTTTGCAAGAATATAAGGCAGAAATTGCCATGGTTGCCTTCGATCAAATCTTGTATCATGTATTAGGCGAACATCCTGCCGATGTCGGCATTGATCCTGCTGTCTTGGGGCTTGATTCCGATAGTGATCATGGGAAGGATGAATGAATATTTCCACACATCGATTGGTTGGTCTCTCCCAGATCAATCACCTCAAGAACGCTACCTAAACAACGAGGAGACTATTAATGGGCACTGCAAATAATTGTAATGTACCGGAAGATTTATATTACTGGGTTCAAGAGCACGTTTGGGTTCGCCCGGAAGATGACGGCACCATCACCATCGGCATGACCGACGCCGCCCAGCACCTCGCCGGCATCATTGTCAGCGCCTCCCCCAAGGCGGTTGGCAAGGCAGTCAAGAAGGGCCGCAGCACCGGCACAGTCGAGAGCGGCAAATGGGTCGGCCCGATCAAATCCCCGGTAAACGGGGAGATCGTCGCCTCCAACGAGAGCCTGCAGTCCAACCAGAAACCGCTCAACGATGACCCCTATGGTGAGGGCTGGTTCGTGCGCATCAAACCCGAAGATTGGGAAACCGACAAAGCGGAGCTGGTCACCGGCGCAGCAGCCGTCACCCAATATGAGGCTTTCCTCAAAGCCGAGGGCATTGACTGCGCCGCCTAGTGCTGGTTTTCCCGGCGCGGCAGTTCAATAGCTTGTTTGGCCTATGACGATTTACTACGGTTGCGATATTCCTGAAGACCTTTATTTCCACCCAGATCAAGACTGCTGGGTGCGTTTTGAGCAGGATGGCAGCGCAACCATGGGCATGACCGATATCGCCCAGACCATGGCTGGGAAGCTGCTCTACATAAAATTCAAGGACGTCGGCCGTAAGATCAAAGCCGGTAAAAATGCCGCCACCATCGAAAGCGCCAAATGGGTTGGCCCCTTCGTTATCCCCTTTGAAGCCGAGATCCTCGAGACCAATGAGCACGCTTTTACCCAGGACATCCTCATCGCCAACAAAGATCCTTACGGCAGCGGCTGGCTGGTCAAGGTCAAACCCGCAGATGCCGGGAGCGTGCGCCAGACCTTGCTCACCGGCCAGGCCGCCGTCGAGCATTTTCAAAAGAAGATCAATGCCAATGACATCCGCTGTTTCCGCTGTGCAGACTGACCGCCAGCTCTCCTTCGAGCGCTACCAAGATTACCGCCGCCGCTTCGCTGTGGACGGCGATTTGATCCGCGGCGCCCTGGCCGCTTGCGAGCCGCTGGCTTTGCAAGCCTTGCTGGTCTACGGAGAGCGCCATCGCTGGCGCGGCCAGCTGCCGGTTTACGCGCTGATGACCACCCCGCAGACCAACGGCGGTTGGGGGCATTTGATGCCTTTGTGGTTCAAGCCCCAGGAACGCCCGCTCCCCTTCCACACCTTGGATAACTGGGCCTTGTTTGCCTTGGTTTATGCGCACAGCTTTGGCCCATCGGATGAGGCCGGGCTGCTGCTGTCCCAGGTTTTTACTGTCGAGCATTTGGTCCGTATCGTTGCTGGCAGCAATTTGCTGCTGCCCTTCCTGCCCTCCACACAGGGGCAGGGCTATTTCTTCCGTCATGGCATGCTGCCCTTCCTGCTGGCCATCTTGTGGTTGGATGCAGACACGCGCCAAGCCTGGCTGCGGCTGCACGCGCTCGGCGCACAGCAGTTCATCGAACGCCGCGGCTTGGCCGCCGGGGAAGCGCCGGTGCCCGCATTGAACGCGCTGGAACATGCCATCTTTGCCCAGCTGGAGCGCAATGCCGTCCACGACGAGCAAGCCGTTATCGAATTCTTGGCAGCTGCCCCAATCGCAGACCAGGCCGGGACGCCGTCCTTGTTAGCGCGCTATCAAGATTTATTTGGCGCCATTTGCCTCGGCGTTACCGCCTTGGCGCAGCATTACCAAGCAGAAAAATCCCTGGAGACATGGCGCGATTGGTTTTATCAGGAGATCAGCTTCCCCTATCGCCAGCCGCACTACGGCCAGGAAGCCATTGAAAACATCCTCAACAAGAGTTTGGCCGATGTCTAAAATATTCTTGCACACGATCGCGTCGATCAAAGCCGAGATTGCCCAACCGCAGGGCAGCAGTGATAAGCTCGGCCTGCTGGCCCGCGGCCTGCGCTGGCATAACCACATTGAGACTGAGGAAATGGCCGCCCTGATGGAACTGGCCGTCTATATCCAAGGCAGCCACGCGGTTGACTGCTGGGAAGTGCAGCGCGTTGTTTTGGAGATCCTCACCGAGCGCGCCGAGCTACTCCATTTGCCCTATTTGTTGGAGACCTTTTACCAAAAAGGCAAGCGCGGCGACGACCGCCGCCGCCTGGCGCTCAAGGCTTTGAGCCGCGTGGCGGCCCATACCGGCGACCCCCAGGCGCTGCAGGCCCTGGAATCTGGCCTGGCCCATGTCAAGAAAGATACCCGCGGTTGGTCTATCGGCTACCTGATGGACAGCTATAGCTGCCTCGAACGCCCGCTGCCCCAAACTGTTGTGCAGCGGTTGCACACCATTGCCGCCCAAGACCCCAGCCCCGACGTGCGCGTCGAGGCGGTCAGCGCTCTGGCGCAGCTCGGCTTGGCGGACGAGCAGGCTGTTTCCGCCGTGTTGGCCGCAGCCCAGGCCATGCAGCCGCAGGAGCACCAGCATTGAGCGCCGAACCGCATGTCGATGGTCTCGGCGAGCTTAACGAGCGCCGCTTTTTAGCCACATTGCACGCCCTGGCGGCCCTCCTCCACACCCACAAAATCGAAACATGGGCCGCCCGGTTTGACGGTGATTTAAAGGATTATGTTGACGCCCAAGGCCCGCCGCGCCAGGCAGGCCGCCAGTTGGCCGTCATCGAACATGTGCTCACCGCATTCGGCGGCCTCAGCGATTTCAAGCAGTTGGTTTTGACCGACGAGGTCGGGGAGCCGCTCCCCGATGCCAACCAACGCCTGGCTGATCTCTCGGCAAATTTATGGGCCTCGGCACGCAGCACGCAGGCATTCGTTATGCAGCATTTTGATATCATTCGAAGAGGAGAACACCAATAATGAAGAAAGTGCGTTTATTAGATCTGGGTTCGGTTTCCCCACTGCGCTCCCAAACCATGTACCACGCTGTGGCCTATGCCATGACCCCCGATACCCCGGATACCATTATCCTGATCAATTCAAACCAGCCCTATGTCTGCATTGGTTATCACCAGAATATGGCCAAGGAAGTTGATCTTGACTACTGCCAGGAACATGACCTGCAGGTATACCGCCGTGAGGTCGGCGGCGGCGCGGTCTATTTGGATGACGGCCAGGTCTTCACCCAATGGCTCTTCCAACCCGGCAGCTTGCCCGCCTCGCTCGAAGACCGTTTCGAGATCTATATCAAACCTTTGGTGGATACCTACCAAGCGCTCGGCGTCAACGCCGTGCACCGCCCGATCAATGACATTCACGTAAACGGTAAGAAGATCGGCGGCACCGGCGCCGCACAGATCGGCCAGGCTGATGCCGTCGTCGGCAGCCTGATGTTCGGCTTCGACAAGGCCACCATGGCCAAGGTGCTCAAAGTGCCCTCCGAGAAGATGCGCGACAAGATCTTCGAGAGCCTCGAGCAATACATGACCACCATGGACGAACTGCTTGACCTCAAACCAGATCGCCAGGCGGTTAAAGACCTGTATATCCAAAAGGTCGCCGAAACTCTGGGCGTCGAGATCGTCCCCGGTGAGTGGACCGCCCAAGAAGAAGCCATGGCCGCCGAGTTGGACGCCCGTTTCACCTCCGAAGAATGGCTCCACCAAAAGGGCGGTTTGCGCCAGGTCGGCGTCAAGATCCATGAGGATGTGCGCGTCATGGAGGCTGCCTTCAAGGCCCCCGGCGGCCTCATCCGGGTTAACCTCCGTCTGGTCGCCGGCAAGATCGACGACCTCAGCATTTCCGGCGATTTCACCATCTTTCCTTCCAGCGCCATTGGCTCTTTGGAAGATGCCCTGCGCGGCCTGAGCGCCGGACGTGATGCCCTTTTGGCCCGTATCGAGGAGCTTTACGCCAGCCTGAAGCTGCAGTCCCCTGGCGTCACCGCCGACGATTTCGTCACCGCCATCATCAATGCCACCAGCGAAGCCTAAATTGATTTGTAGGGGCGGGTCTCAGGCCCGCCCTGCCACCTTCGCAAGGTTGTGCCTGACCCTTTCACTGGGCTTTGACAGACCACTCGACCTCGAGACATCATGACCTCAAACCAAGCCGACCAATTAGACTAGTCAGACCAATCAGACATCCTGACCTCTAAACATCATGACCTCTCGACACTAGGACCGCTCATGAACTATGCCTTCGTAATTGACAACGGCCGCTGCATCGGCTGCCACGCCTGCTCCACGGCCTGCAAGTCTGAGAACCAAGTGCCCCTGGGCGTCAACCGCACCTGGGTCAAATATGTCGAGGCCGGCGTCTACCCGGATGCCCGCCGCCACTTCCAGGTCACCCGCTGCAACCACTGCGCCAACCCGCCCTGCGTGCGCATTTGCCCGGTGACCGCCATGTACCAGCGCGCCGACGGCATCGTCGAGTTCGACAACCGCATCTGCATCGGCTGCAAGGCTTGCATGCAGGCCTGCCCTTACGACGCCATCTACATCGACCCGGACTTCGGCACCGCCGCCAAATGCCATTTCTGCTCCCACCGCCTCGACCTGGGCCTCGAACCGGCCTGCGTCGTCGTCTGCCCGGCGCATGCCATCATTGCCGGGGACATGGACAACCCCGCCAGCGAGATCAGCCGCGTGCTGGCCGCCAACCAGGTCACCGTACGCAAGCCCGAGCAGGGCACCGCCCCCAAGCTCTTCTATGTCGAGGGCGATGACCTGCTCATGCACCCCACCGCCACCGAGCGCGCCCCACAGTCCTATATGTGGGCCGACGTCATCCCGCTGCATGCCTCGTCAAATGGCCACAGCCACGCACCTGCCGCCGTCAAGCACACCAAACGCGTCTCGGCCTCCGGCGCGCCGCTGCGCAGCCCCCAGCCGCAGGGCGAACCTTGGCACGGCCCCATCCAGCGCGGCGGCAGCCTCGCCGAGCACATGGTCCAGGTCGCCTATAACGCCCAACACAAGATTCCCTGGCATTGGCCGGTGCCCGCTTACTTGGTCACCAAAGGCATCGGCACAGGCATATTCATGCTCTTGGCCCTGGCCTGGCTCTCCGGGTCGGTGGCTTTCGACAGCCTCACCTTCCTGGTCGGCGGCTTCATTTCATTATTATTCATCGCCATCACCACCGGCTTCTTGGTCTTGGACCTCGATAGGCCTGAGCGCTTCCTCAGCATTCTGCTCCATCCGCAGTGGAAGAGCTGGCTGGCGCGCGGCGCTTACCTGCTGGTTGGCTTCAGTACACTGGCCGGCATCTGGTGGCTGCTGGAGGTCGGCGCCCATTTCGGCTGGCTGCCGCCAGATTTGGCCTTGTCCGTGCGCCCTTATGGTCTGTGGTTGGGCACTCCCCTGGCCTTTGGCGCCGCCGTCTACACCGCCTTCCTCTTCGGCCAGGCTGAGGGCCGCGACCTGTGGCAGAGCGGCTTGCTGCCCGTGCATTTGGTCATCCAGTCTTTCATGGTTGGCAGCGCCGCCCTCTTGCTGGTCGGCCTGGGCATGCAGCTGGACCCTGCCCTGGCCCAGCTTGCCCGCAGCGTCTTTTTCGCCAGCCTTGTGCTCGACCTGGCCGTGACCTTGTTCGGCGAGTTCGGCATGCCGCATGCCAGCGAAGTTGCCGCCCGCGCCGCCCACGACATCCGCCGCGGCCGCTACAAGCGCCATTTCTGGTGGGGCAGCCTGATCCTTGGGCACCTCGTCCCGCTGGCCTTGCTCGCCGCGGCCCTGCCCCTGGCCGCCGGTATTGCCGCCGTGTGTGCCGTCGCCGGTCTGTACTTTTACGAATACGCCTTCGTCATGGCCCCGCAGGACATCCCCAACAGTTGAGCGCCATCCTGCCAGATTCTGGACCCAGGGCCGCCCAGGAGTGAAGCATTTATGACTGCAAAGAAACGCACCGCAAACCTATTGAGCACCATGCTGCGCCTTGGCGCGCCGGCTCGCCACATGCCCATTTCCGGCAGCGAGCAGACCAATGCCGCCGGCACGGCGCTGCCCACCTTTGGCGAGAGCGGCGTGCAGCCAGAGCCGGTCGACATGACCGTTGTCCAGCATCCCGACGGGCGCGTCAGCCAGTACCCGCCCCCCGAAAAATGGGACGATTGGGTCGAATGGGATGGCCGCTTGTGGCCTAAGAAGGTCGCCCGGCGCTACTCGCTGGTGCCCACCGTGTGTTTCAACTGTGAGTCCGCCTGCGGCCTGCTCGCCTATGTGGACCAGACCACCTTCGAGATCAAGAAATTCGAGGGCAACCCGGTGCATCCCGGCAGCCGCGGCCGCAACTGCGCCAAAGGCCCCGCCACCCACAACCAGGTCTACGATCCCGAGCGCATCCTCTACCCGCTCAAGCGCGTCGGCAAGCGCGGCGAGGGCCGCTGGAAGCGCGTCTCCTGGGATGAGGCCCTCGACGACATCGCCGCCCGCATGCGCGCCAGCCGCCAAAAACGCCTCGACGGCATCATGTACCATGTCGGCCGCCCCGGTGAGGACCACTACACCAACCGCGCCATCAGCGCCTGGGGTGTCGATGGCCACAACAGCCACACCAATATTTGCTCGGCCGGCGCCCGCACCGGCTATTATCTGTGGGGCGCTTTCGACCGCCCCAGCCCAGACCATGCCAATGCGCGCGTCATCCTGTTGATCTCCAGCCATCTGGAGACCGGCCATTATTTCAACCCGCATGCCCAGCGCATCATCGAGGCCAAGGAGAAGGGCGCCAAGATCATCACCTTTGACCCGCGCCTGAGCAACACCGCCAGCAAGAGCGATGTCTGGCTGCCCACCTGGCCGGGCAGCGAGGCCGCCGTACTGCTGGCGATTGCCAATCACCTCATCCAAAATGACCTCTACGACCGTGAATATGTACGCCGTTGGGTTAACTGGAAAGACTATTTACTTGCCATTCAAGACGCCAAAATCAAGGTACCCGCTAAGCTGCGTAACCTGGTTGCCAAACTCAAGCCAAAAGAGCTGGATTTCGAGACCTTTGAGCGGGTGCTCAAAGCTCAATATGCCGAGTTCACTTTTGAGCGCGCCGCCGAGGAATCTCAAGTGCCCGTCGAGCGCATTCAAGAGACCGCCGAGTACGTCGCCAACTGCGAAGGCAAACTGGCAGCCCACACCTGGCGCAGCGCCTCCATCGGCAACCTGGGCGGCTGGCAGGTCGCCCGCTGCCTCTTCATGCTCAATGTGCTCACCGGCAGCATCGGTAACCCCGGCGGCACTTCCGCCAACAGTTGGAACAAGTTCGTCCCCAAGCCCTTCCAATCCCCGCCGCCCTTCAACGCCTGGAACGAACTGCACCTGCCCCACGAGTGGCCCTTCGCTCATTATGAGATGAGCTTCCTGCTGCCCCATTTCCTCGAGGAAGGCCGCGGCGAGATCGACGTTTACTTCACCCGCGTCTACAACCCTATGTGGATCAATCCCGACGGCTTCATGTGGCTCAAAGCCTTGCAAGATGAAGAAAAAATGAAGTTCCACGTCGCCCTGACGCCCACCTGGAACGAGTCGGCCTGGTTCGCCGATTACGTCCTGCCCATGGGCCATGCCGGCGAACGCCACGACCTCGTCTCCCAAGAGACGCATGCCGGCCAGTGGATCGCCTTCCGCCAGCCGGTGCGCTGCGTCGCTATGGAACGCGCCGGCCAAAAGGTGGACAAGACTTACCAGGCCAACCCCGGCGAGGTCTGGGAGGAGAGCGAGTTCTGGATTGACCTCTCCGTCAAGATGGACCCGGACGGCAAGCTCGGCATCCGCAAATGGTTTGACAGCCCCTACCGCAAAGGCGAACCCATCACCGTGGAGGAGCACTTCCGCTGGATCTTCGAGAACAGCCTGCCCGGCCTGCCCGAAAAGGCTCAAGCCGAAGGCCTCACCCCGCTGGCATACATGCGTAAGTATGGCGTTTACGAGGTCAAGCAAGAGAACTATATGCCTTACGATAAAACCCCCGCCGGCCTGGAAAAAGCCCAGCCCGGCAAGCTGCCTGCCGGCTTCAAGGCGGATAAGCAGGATCGTCTGCTGGACCGCAAGAAGAATATTGTCGGTGTGCTGGTGGACGGGCAGCCCAAGGTCGGCTTCAACACCCCCAGCCGCAAGCTCGAATTCTTCTCCAACACCATCGCCGAATGGGGTTGGCCGGAGCAGGAATACGCCGTCCCCTGGCCGCTCAAGAGCCATGTCCACCCCGACAACATTGACCGCGCCAAGGGCGAAATGCTCTTGCTGCCCAACTTCCGCCTGCCCACCCTGATCCACACCCGCAGCGCCAATGCCAAGTGGCTCTACGAGATCAGCCACAAGAACCCCGTCTGGATGCATCCCAGCGATGCCGCACGCCTGGGCGTCGCCGCCGGCGACCTGATCCGCGTCGATACCGAGATCGGCTATTTTATCGACAAGGTCTGGGTCACCGAGGGCATCAAGCCCGGCGTGATCGCCATGAGCCACCACCTCGGCCGCTGGCGTCTGGAGGAGCAAACCGGCTTGAACCAGGGCGCCTCCAACCTGGCCGAACTGGCCTCCGATGGGCAGGGCGGCCACCAGCTCAACGTCATCCATGGCGCCCGCGCCTGGGAATCCAGCGACCCGGATACCAGCCGCATTTGGTGGGAGGAGGTCGGCGTGCACCAGAATCTCACCCATGCCGTGCATCCCGACCCGGTCAGCGGCGCCCACTGCTGGCACCAAAAAGCCTTCAATGTGCGCAAGGCCAAGCCAGAAGAAAAATACGGCCAGGTCTGGGTAGATACAAACCGCTCCATGCAGGTCTACCGCGACTGGCTCGCTTTGGCCCGCTCGGCGGTTGATCACAGCCCGGATGGCACCCGCCGCCCGGCCTGGCTCAAGCGTCCGCTCAAACCCGTCAAGGCCGCCTACAAGCTGCCCAAACAGCCCTTTGGGCGCTGAGCCTGCCATGCTTGCAGACCGCCTGGTCCTGGCCCGATCCCATACTTACGACCTCTTCAGCCGTCTCTACCTGCACGGCCTGACCCCCGAGCTGCTGCCCTATGTGCTTGAGGTGCCGGAGCTGGCCGCCGCGCTGCCGCGTGTTCCCCAGCCTGCCGGGGCCGCCATTACGGCTGCCTTTGAAGCCGACCGCGCCGCCGCCGACCATTACCAGCTTTTCGGCTTCGAGGTTTTCCCCTTTCAAAGTGTCTTCTTAGATGAAACTGCCAACCTGGGCGGCGCCATCACTCAAGCTGTGCTGGATTTCTACCGCCAGGCCGGTTTTGCTCCGCCCTCATCCGGAGAAAGCCCCGATCATATCGGCATGCACTTGGCTTGCTTATCCTTCCTGTGCGCCGCCGAAGCGGATGCGCTTGAGGACGGCCTAGCGGACCAGGCCGCCCGCATGCGCGCCTGGCAGCGCCGCTTGCTCTACGAGCACCTGCTGCCTTGGCTGCCGGTCTTCACCCAGGCCGTCATCCACTACGGACAGCCTTTCTATGCAGCCCTCGCCGAAATGACCTTGGATTTAATCCTCGAACATGCCGCCGGCCTGGGCGGCCGGCCAGCCGCGCCGTTTGTGCTGCCTCAGCCGCCTGAATTGCTGGGCAACCAAAAGACCGGCCTCAAGCAAATTGCCGCCTATTTGGTCACCCCAGCCTACAGCGGCTGCTTCCTCAGCCGGGCGGCCATCAGCCGTCTGGCCCGCCAACACAAAATCCCCCGCGGCTTCGGCGCCCGCTGGCAGCTGCTGGAAAACACCCTGCGCGCCGCCGCTGGCTTCGACGCCCTTCCTGGTGTGCTCACCGACTTGCGCGCCGAACTAGACCAATCGGCCGCCGCCTATCAAGCTTTGGCCGCCGAATACCCGGTTGTAGTTGATATCGCCCAGGTCTGGCTGGCCCGCCTGGCCGAAACCCAATCATTGCTCGCCCAAATGCAGGCCGCCGGCGTGCACACCTCCCATGACTGAAATGCTGCTCTCCGCCACAAAATCACCCGCCGCCAATGTTGCCCCTGCATTGGACGCGCTGCTCCCCGCCTTGGCCGCCCGCCACCGCCGCCTGTGTCCCCGCCAGGTCTTGGGCCTGCGCATCGCCCTGGCCGCCGCCGCCGCCCTCAAATTGCCCATCCCTCGCCAGGACAAACGCCTGCTGGTCATCAGCGAGACCGATGGCTGCTTCGTCAGCGGGTTGGAAGTCGCCGCCGGGGTCAGCGTCGGCCGCCGCACATTACGCGTCGTGGATTATGGCAAGGTCGCCGCTGTCTTCGTGGACGTTGAGACCGGGCAGGCCGTGCGCCTGGCCCCGCATGCTCAGGCCCGCCAGCGCGCCTGGGACTACGCCCCCGGCGAAAACCGCCGCTACTTCGCCATGTTGCATGCCTACCAAACCATGCCCGCCGAGGCCTTGCTCACCCTGACCGCCGTCACCCTCACCCGCTCGCTGTCCGAGCTGCTCGGTCGCCCCGGCGTGCGCGCCGCCTGCGCCCACTGCGGCGAGGAGATCATCAACCAGCGTCAAGTCACCCAGGCTGGTCAAATCCTGTGTCAGCCCTGCGCCGGCGGAGCCTATTATCGGGAGGAGTAGGATCTGTGTTTTACGGGGGAATTGATTTAAATATCAGTTTGTAGGCTTGCTGGCAAGTTATAAGTTATACTCATTCAAAAGATCGCAATCCATCCATTGGGGAAAACGCACAGCATTCATAGTTTGTGGAGGTACTCATGAAGAAAAATCACGCCAGCCGCACTACCTGCACCCTTATTTATCTTTCCACCATGATCGTCTTGGCCGCATGTAAGCCAACCCCCACCGCAGCTCCCACCGCCACCGAATCTCCTCGCCAACCGTAGGGGCGGCCCTCGTCGCGGCCTGGCGAATGCAACTCATCCCCAAATCCTTCCCCTTCACAAGGGGAAGGGTGGCTGCGCAGCAGCCGGGAAGGGGTCTGCCAATGCAAACAATCTCCTCCCTGTCATTTCGAGCCGTAGGCGAGAAATCCCTAAAACCACTCGCCCACTCTCATCCCATCAACCCACCCTCCACCGGATTGCTCGTAGGGGCGAGGCTTGCCTCGCCCGCCATCTGCTATCCAACTGTAGGGGCGGCCCTGGTGGCCGCCCGATAACCCCAGATCGAAGCCACCATCCGCCGCATCTACGAGCAGCGCTTGTTGAAGCAACTGAGGGGCAAGTAGACAGGGAAACAGGTAATTAGGTTATGATGGGGTCGGATGGATTTCTAGATGAGACCACCATTTTGTTGAAAGTTTAACACTGTACACTTGCTTGTGAATTTAGCGGAAAAGGAAAACAAACATGAAAAAATATTTCGTTTTGATTTTGTTTGTTCTCATGCTTGGGTTTATCGGTGCTTGCAACATGCGCAGCCCACAAACAGAATTGCCCACCATAGCTATACCTTCATTGACGGCCACTATGAATGGATCTACCCCATCTTCGAGTCCAAGCCCTTCGCTTGCCCCCGTTGCAACCAAATGGTGGGTCACTCCTTATACCCCTCCACCAACACTTGATTTCAAGTTACAAGATCAATTTTTCGATCTTTTGAAAACCAATGCCGGTTGCGAACTACCTTGCGTTCTAGGTATTATGCCTGGGGAAACATCGGATTATGATGCATTGTCTCTTCTTGAAAAATATGGAAGTAATGGTTCCATTAGTTATCCATATGGCAAAGATGGGCGAGTTTATGGTTCGATTGTAATGACAAAAGATGCACTGATAAAATTACGTCTCGATTTGTTTATAGAGAGTGGGACTGTTCAAAGGATATTGTTTAAAACAATGGTGACTAAGGAGGCAGCTCTTGCGGTCTTCGATCGTCATTTGGAGAGATACTCTCTTCAGCAAATCTTCCTTAGGCATGGTCCACCCGACCTTATATACTTTGATCCCCCAGGAGGTTTGTTTGGGCGTGCATATTCTTTGAGAATATTGTATAAAAACAAAAAAATAATGTTTTCTCTCCCTGGTGGCGCATCCAAAAACGCTGAAGGTGGATATTCTGTGTGTCCTAATATTGGTGATGGGGACATTGCTCAAATGACTTTTGTGTTGGCACATCCATCTGATCCTGTAGACATTAGAGAATATAATCTTATGGTTTTTTATGATGAAAGAGATACGGAATTCTTGTTGGAGAATGTAACTGGGATGAGCATAAAATCCTTCTATGATTTAATTATCAATAATCAGCCAGGCTGTTTTGATTATGATTATTCAGCCAATCCATAATTCTCCTTGCTTGGAAATTAAGAAATTGTATTCCAACAAATTCATGTCATTTCGAACCGCAGGCGAGAAATCCCTAAAACCACTCGCCCACTCTCATCCCATCAACCCACTCTCCACCGGATCGCTCGTAGGGGCGAGGCTTGCCTCGCCCGCCATCTGCTATCCAACCGTAGGGGCGGCCCTCGTCGCCGCCCGATAACCCCAGATCGAAGCCACCATCCGCCGCATCTACGAGCAGCGCTTGCTGAAGCAGCCGGGTAGTCAGGGAAACAGGTAAATAGGTAAATAGGTGATCAGGTAATTAGGGGATTTGGGATACTGGAAGGAGACCGTAGGGGCGGCCCTCGTCGCCGCCCGTTATACCCAACTCATCCACAATCCCTTCCCCTTCTCAAGGGGAAGGGGTCTGCCAATGCAAACCACACCCTTCCCATGTCATTTCGAGCCGTAGGCGAGAAATCCCTAAAACCACTCGCCCACTCTCCACCGCATCCATCGTAGGGGCGAGGCACGCCTCGCCCGCCATCTGCTATCCAACCGTAGGGGCGACCCTTGTGGTCGCCCGTTATACCCAACTCATTCACAATTTCTTCCCCTTCTCAAGGGGAAGGGTGGCTGCGCAGCAGCCGGGAAGGGGTCTGCCAATGCAAACCACACCCTTCCCATGTCATTTCGAGCCGTAGGCGAGAAATCCCTAAAACCACTCGCCCACTCTCATCCCATCAACCCACCCGCCA
>Ga0224496_10001535_pt1 | contig 14312 bp, 12 predicted proteins | sample SF_Jul11_sed_USG_2_FD_168127 | JGI IMG/M metagenome (GOLD analysis project Ga0224496, IMG submission 168127) | Sediment microbial communities from San Francisco Bay, California, United States - SF_Jul11_sed_USGS_8_1 | ecosystem: Environmental > Aquatic > Marine > Sediment | place: USA...
TGCAGCGGCCCGTCGATGCGGAACGGGCGCGTGAGGCGAGACCGCGTGACGACCAGCCGTCGTTCGGGAGCGGCGACTGGCTGGTGCGCTACCAGGAGCGGCGCTTAGACAGGATGGTAGAAGGCGGTTTTTCCGAAGACGAAGCCCGCCGGATCCTGGAACAGGAGTCCGAGGCCCAGTTCAAGGCCATGCAGGCCACCTGGGAGGCCGAGCGCAACGGCGAAGACCTCGACGCGTTCAGCGCAATGAACTCGAGCCAGTCGATTCTGCGCGCCGAAATAGGGGACGACGCCTACGCCCGCTACCTCGAGGTGCAGGGCCAGCCTACGTCGATCAGCATCACCCAGGTCCTGAGTGGCTCACCGGCGGTCACTGCCGGGCTCCAGGCGGGCGACCAGCTCGTCAGCTACGACGGGCAGCGCGTGTTCAGCGTGTCCGAGCTGCGCACGCAGACGCTGCAGGGTGAGCCGGGCGAAGAGGTCGTCATCGAGATCGACCGGAACGGTACGCGCATGCAGCTGACCGTGCCCAGGGGGCCCATCGGGATCAGCGGGAGCGGTGCGAGCATTCGCGGCTCGCGTTGGTGGGGCGGCTAGGGGCCAGAACGCACGCCGGTGGATTAAACGGGCCACCGGATGCAAAATGGGGCCACTAATAACAAGAGGTTGAAAACCCTTGAGCAGCCGCCTTCGTTACACCATACCCAACGGGTTCACGGCACTGAGCCTGTTGCTCGGCATCGCGTCGATCGTAACCACACAGCTTGGCGACCTCGAACTGGCCGCCTGGCTCATCGTGTGGTGCGGCCTGCTGGACGTGATGGATGGTTTGTCCGCGCGCCTGCTCAAGGCCACATCGGAGTTCGGCGCCGAGTTCGATTCCATGGCCGACCTGGTCTCCTTCGGCGTTGCACCGGCCGTGCTCGTGCTGAACGCGGGTCTCGAAATCGGCGGGATCGAATTCGACTCGGGACAATTCTGGGTATTGCTCGTGGCGATCGCCGTCTTCGCGCTTACGGGTGCGATGCGCCTGGCGCGATTCAATCTGACGTCGGACCAGCCGACGAGCGGCTGGTTTGCCGGCGTGCCGATCACGGCAGCCGGTGGCGGCCTGGTACCGGCCATCATACTGGTCCTGATCCATCACCCGGATGTCGCGAGCGTGCTGCCCTTGCACCTTTACTTCCCGGTGCTGATGTTCGTGCTGGCCCTGTTGATGATCTCGAGAATTCGTTTCCCGAAGGCCCAGAAGCGGGACAGCCTGTTCATCAACGTATTCCAGGCTGTCGTCATCACGGGCGTCTACTATTGCGGTATCACGCGCTCGTACCCGGAGTACCTGCTGGCGATAGGGATTTTCGTGTTGATTTCAGGAATCATTGCCGGCCGTATCACGCGTCCGTCCTGATCGATTGTTAATCCCGGACTGCCGTCCGGAACCTTGAGGAGTTGTCATGCCAAACCGTTCCCTGTTTTGGACCATCGCCCTGTACCTGTTGCTGGCGTCGGCGCCGGGCTCGGCCCAGCAGGCACCGCTGGACCTGTCCGCCTACCAGGCGTTCGACGGGTTCATCGACACGTGGTGGGACGAGGAAACGGGTCGCATGCTCGTCCGCGTGGAGGAGTTCGACACCCCGTTCATCTACCAGTCATCGTTGCCAAGAGGCGTTGGCTCGAACGACCTTGGCCTCGATCGCGGCCAGCTCGGGTCGACCAGGATCGTGCGCTTCCTGCGCAGTGGTCCGAAGGTGCTGCTGGTCGAGGACAATCTGCAGTACCGGGCGCAGAGCGATAACAGCGACGAGCGCCAGGCGATCGCCGAGTCCTTCGCCCGGTCGGTGATCTGGGGCTTCACGGATATCGACGACAACGCGTCCTCCACGATTATCGATGCCACGGCATTTTTCGTGCGGGATGCGCACGGCCTGAGTGCGCGGCTTGCCGCGGCCGGCGAAGGCAACTACAGCGTGGACGAGTCGCGCTCGGCGATATTCCTGCCGCGCACGCAGGCATTCCCGGACAACACCGAAGTGGAGGCGATCGTTACGCTGGTCGGTAGCGCGACGGGGCCCTATTTGCCGACCGTCGTGCCTGACACCGCGGCGCTGACCGTGCATGTCCATCACTCGTTTATTCGCCTCCCGGACGATAACTACGAGCCGCTGCCCTACGATCCGCGCTCCGGCGTGATCGGGCTGCGTTACGACGACGGCGGCTTCGCCGACTACGCGACACCGATCGGTGACTCGTTGCTCGTAAATTTCGGGCGGCGCCATCGCCTCGAGAAGAAAGACCCGTCCGCCGCCGTCAGCGAGGCTGTCGAACCGATTGTCTATTATCTCGACCGGGGTGCGCCCGAGCCCGTGCGGTCCGCGCTGCTCGAAGGGGCGCGCTGGTGGGCGCAGGCCTTCGAGGCGGCCGGCTACAAGGACGCCTACCGGGTTGAGCTGCTGCCCGAAGGTGTCGATCCGATGGACGTGCGCTACAACGTCATCCAGTGGGTACATCGTTCCACGCGCGGCTGGTCCTACGGTTCGTCCGTGCTGGACCCACGCACGGGCGAGATCCTGAAAGGGCACGTGTCGCTGGGCTCCCTGCGGGTCAGGCAGGACTACCTGATTGCCGAGGGTCTGCTTGCGCCGTACGCGGACGAATCGGTACCGGGTGAGATGCTCGAGATGTCGCTCGCGCGCATTCGCCAGCTAGCGGCGCACGAGGTCGGGCACACGCTCGGTTTCGAGCACAACTTCGCGGCCAGCACGCAGGATCGCGCCTCGGTCATGGATTATCCGGCGCCCCTGGTTCGTATCACGGACGCTGGCGATCTCGATCTGTCCGCTGCCTATGGCGTCGGTATCGGCGAGTGGGACAAGCGCACGGTGCTGTATGCCTACCAGGATTTTCCCGACGGCACGAATCGCGCGGCGGCGCGGCAAGCGATCATGAACGAGACGATCGCGCAGGGATTCAAGTACGTAGCCGACACGGACTCGCGCGCGGTCGGTACCTCGCACCCGGACGGCAACCTGTGGGACAACGGTGCCGATGCCATCGCCGAACTCGATCACATCCTGAAAGTTCGCGAGATCGCGTTGCAGCGTTTCTCCGAGCGCAACATTCGGATGGGCCGGCCGCTGGCGACGCTGGAGGAAGCGCTGGTACCGATCTACCTGTTGCACCGCTTCCAGATCAAGGCGGTGGGCAAGCTGGTCGGTGGGCAGTACTTCACCTACCGCATGCGCGGTGACGCACAGGCAGAGGCCCGGCCTGTCCCGGTCGCCCGGCAGCAACAGGCCGTCGATGCGCTGCTCGGCACGCTGGACGCGGCGCTGCTGAGCCTGCCGCCCGGCCTGGCGGACACGATTACACCGCGCGTACCCAACAACCCCAAGTCCCGGGAGACGTTCAGCGGTGCGACCGGCATGAACTTCGATGCACTGGCGCCGGCCCGCAGCTCCGTCGCCCTGACGCTGCAGGTTCTGCTGGACCCCGACCGGGCGGCGCGCCTCGAACGTGCGGGATCGATTGGCTTCGAGTCGATCGCACTGGGCCTGCTCGCTGCAAGCTGGTACGCGGAACCCGCGAGCGGCATCGAGGCCGCGATTCAGCGCCAGACGAATCTGCAGGTGATGTACGGACTCCTGGCGCTCGCCTTCGACGACAGCGTCGACGGGGATGTGCGGGCGCGTGCGTACGCGGCGCTCATCGAGTTGCGCGACTGGCTGTCCGGACGTAGTTCGCGCGATCGGGCCCTGCGCGCGCACTACCAGTTCGCGGCGCACGAGATCCAGCGCCTCATGGACGATCCGGATGCGGTCAAAGCGTTGATGCCGGCAACCGTGCCGCCCGGCTCACCGATCGGCTAGATTTCGCCCGGGGATGTAACCGAATCCGCCGGCCGGCCCTATAACGCTACAGGAACTTCATTTGAGGGTATGACGATGCGTTATTTGAAACTTCTGATGGCCGGCTTGCTGCTGGCTTTGCCGGTACTGGCCACCGCAGATTCCAAGGATCTCCCGGGGTCGGCCGTCTGGTATTTTCACATTGACCTCGACGAGATGCGCAAGAACGGACCCGGGCAGGGCGTCTACGACTGGCTCAGGGACGAAGCATTCACCGATATCAAGAATGACGCCGGCGTCGATCTCGACAAGGAACTCGATAGCCTGACCGCGTTTTCGCTGGAAGATGCGGGCCCCGTCATTGTGTTCGAAGGCAAGTTCAGCCAGGAGACGAAAGACAAGGTCATGACCTTTGTTGCCGCCGACGGCGACATCACACCGCTCAAGTCGTCCGGCAAGACCTACTACCATTTCTCCGGCAACGACGATGACGAGAGCCTGAGTCTCTCCGGTGGCGATATCGAAATAGACATCGAATCGCTCGAGGACGAGGCCTGGGTGAGCCTGGCGCTGAAGAACAAGATCTTGGTCACAGGCAGCGAAGAGCAGATGCAGGGGCTGCTGGCCAACAACGGCAAGATTGCGGGCGCGAACAGCCACAAAGGCGCATTGCTGGTCCTCAGCGCCGAGAAAACGATGCTGCAGGCGGGGATGAACTCGGCCGCCATGGGGGACGACGGCGATTCGGACTGGAACTCGAATATCCTGCGCAATACCGAACAGGTCGCGTTCCTGATGGCGGCGGCTGCCGACAAGCTGGCGCTGGAGGCCAGGCTGATTACCACCGAACCCGAGATGGCGGAGTCTCTCGCCAGCGTGGTTCGCGGTCTCGTCAGCCTCATGGCGTTCAGCGACGAGATGGATGAGGAAATGGTTGCGGTATTGCAAGGCACCAGGGTCGTGGCGAGCGGTAACAGCCTGAGCATCTCGTTGGCGCTCGACCCGGCACTCGTCGTCCGGACGCTCGGTGAGTGACGAACTCAAACTGATCGCTGCCGCCAAAGCGGGGTCCGTGGATGCGTTCACGGACCTCGTGCGCGCTTACAGGCCGCGCCTGTTGCGCTTCCTGCTGACGCGTAGCCCGAGTCATGCGGATGCAGAGGACGTATTGCAGGACACGTTGATCGCGGCGTTTCGCTACCTGCATTCCTACGACCCGCGCTGGCGGTTCAGTACCTGGCTCTACCGTATTGCGATTCGCAACGCGGCGCGATTGCGCAGTCCCGGGATGCTCGAGATCGGCGACCTGCGCGACGAGGAGAACGACCCGTTGCAGCAATGCATCGCCGACTCCGAGACGGACAATCTCTGGGTCAGCGCCCGCGAGGTACTCAACGACGAGGTCTATGCGGCCATGTGGCTGCGTTATGCCGAAGACATGTCCGTCAACGATATTTCCCAGGCCCTGGACCGCTCCGCGTCCTGGACCAAAGTAAACCTGATGAGGGGCCGCCGCGTGCTCGAAACGCACATGAACGGTGACGCCGGCCAAAGTGAAGCCTATGGATAAGCTAGCCAGACAACTGCAGGAAGACGCACAACGGATCGAGGTATCCATCTCGGACGAACTCGATCGTCGAATCGACGCATCGTTGCGCGCGGTGACGCCCGAGCTCGAGAGCCCCCGGCCGGGGCCGGCGGCACGGCCGCCGCTGTTCTGGTGGGCCAGCACGATTACCGGCGCGGCCGCCGCTATCGCCGTCATCGCCCTCGTCAACTGGCGTGCGCCGGACCCGCCGGACCTGCCGCCGGCCAGCGTGGCTGCTGCCATCCCGAGCATCGACCTCAAGGTCGAAGCGGCAGTGCTGACGGGACCGCTGCAGGAGGAACTGGACCGGCTCCAGTCGGATTTGAAGAAAGCCGAAGAGAAGGTCAGGCGGGACATAGGCCTGTAATAGCTGGCAATTGTGGAAAATACGTACCTTTTCCAGTATGTTGACTAACGAGGTAAGAAGAAAAACATAGTCAACAACCGGGGGATGTACGTCGTATGCCTTTAGCCGTTGTACTGATTCTGCTTGTCGTTGGCTCGCTTCTGTTTCACCTCGTCAGTCCATGGACTTTCACCGAGTTGGCATCCAACTGGGGGATGGTGGACTTCACCGTCGACATCACTCTCTACGTAACAGGTTTCGTTTTCGTTGTTGTAAACCTGTTCATGGCGTACTGCGTCATCAAGTTCCGGCACCGGAAGGGCGCGCGCGCCGCCTACGAGCCCGAAAACAAGAAGCTCGAAACCATTCTGACGACGATCACGGCGGTCGGTGTCGCGCTGATGCTGACGCCCGGTCTTTTCGTCTGGGCGAAGTTTGTCGATGTCCCCGACGATGCCCACGTTGTCGAGGCCGTCGGCCAGCAGTGGCACTGGACGTTCCGGATGCCCGGCGAGGACGGCAGGCTGGGTGAGGTCGATGCCGAACGCATCTCGAACGACAACCCGTTCGGGATGGATCCGGACGACCCCAACGGCCAGGACGATATTCTCGTGTACAGCCCCGAGATTCATGTCCCGGTCGACAAGCCCGTCAAGTTTCTACTGCGCTCTAAAGATGTCCTGCACGATTTCGCCGTCGCCCAGTTCCGGGTGAAGATGGATCTCGTGCCAGGCATGAATACCTTCCTGTGGCTGACGCCGACCAGGGAGGGTCGTTTCGAAATCCTCTGTGAGGAGTTGTGCGGCGTCGGCCATCACACGATGCGTGGGGCGGTCGTCGTCGACAATGCCGATGACTACAAGCTGTGGCTGGCACAGCAGTCGAGCTTTGCCGCGCTGAATGCGAGACCCGCAGGCGATGCGTCGATTGGAGCAGCCCAGTACACCGTGTGCGCGACCTGTCACGGGCAGCAGGGCGAAGGCAACCTCGCAATGAATGCACCGAGGATCGCGGGCCAGTCCGCCTGGTATCTCAAGCGCCAGATCATGAATTACAAGCGGGGCGTGCGCGGCACACACGAGGACGACAAGTTTGGTTCGCAGATGGTCGGCATGGTGGCGGGGCTGGTCGACGAGCAGGCTGTCGACAACGTCGTGGCACATATCCAGACATTCCCGGACCATCCCGCCGAGGCGACGATGACCGGCGGTGACGTTGCTGCCGGTGCCAAACACTACAACGTGTGCGCCTATTGCCATGGCAAGGACGGTATGGGTGTGCAGGCGCTCAACGCACCGCGCACCGCCGGCATGTCCGACTGGTACCTGGCACGCCAGCTCCAGTATTTCAAAGACGATGTGAGGGGCGGCCACCTGCAGGACTACTACGGCATGCAGATGGGCTTCATGGGGGACATCCTGCATGACGAACAGGCAATTCGGGACGTGGTCGCCTACATGAATACCTTATAGGTCGCTCGTACAGAGTTAAGGGGAACTGGATGGCATACGTGGCAATCGCCGATCGTGATCACGAGCAGGAACACCACGATCCGCAAACGTTCATTACGAAGTACATCTGGAGCCAGGACCACAAGGTCATCGCCGTGCAGTACAGCATCACGGCTATTTTCGTTGGCCTGATCGCGCTCGGCCTGTCGGCGATGATGCGCCTGCAGCTCGGCTTCCCGGATACTTTCTCGTTCATCAATCCGGAGAACTATTACCAGTTCATTACGATGCACGGCATGATCATGGTGATCTACCTGCTCACGGCCCTGTTCCTCGGTGGCTTCGGTAACTACCTGATCCCGCTGCAGTGCGGCGCGCGCGACATGGTGTTCCCGTTCCTGAACATGCTCAGCTACTGGGTGTACCTGCTGTCGGTCATCATTCTCCTGATCAGCTTCTTCGTCCCGGGCGGCTCGACCGGTGCGGGCTGGACCCTCTATCCGCCGCAAGCCATCATGCAGGGCACGCCGGGTACTGACTGGGGCATCCTGCTCATGCTCCTGTCGCTGGCCGTGTTTATCGTCGCCTTCACCATGGGTGGCCTGAACTACGTCACGACGGTGCTGCAGGCCCGTTGCAAGGGCATGACGCTGATGCGCATGCCGCTGTCGGTGTGGGGCATTTTCATCGCGACCGTCCTGGGCCTGCTGGCATTCCCGGCCCTGCTCGTCAGCGCGATCATGATGCTGTTCGACAAGACGCTCATGACGAGCTTCTTCATGCCGGCGATCTCGTCGATGGGTGCGGACCCGGGGTATACGGGCGGCAGCCCGATCCTGTTCCAGCACCTGTTCTGGTTCTTCGGGCATCCCGAGGTCTACATCGTCGCGTTGCCGGCCTTCGGTATCGTCTCCGATCTCCTGTCGACGCATGCACGCAAGAACATCTTCGGGTACCGCATGATGGTGTGGGCCATCGTCGCGATCGGCGGCTTGAGCTTCATCGTCTGGGCGCACCACATGTACGTCTCGGGCATGAACCCGTATTTCGGCTTCTTCTTCGCGACGACGACCCTGATCATCGCCGTGCCGACGGCGATCAAGGTGTACAACTGGGTACTGACTCTCTGGCAGGGCAACATTCACCTGCGCGTACCGATGCTGTTCGCGATCGGCTTCATCTTTACGTTTATCCACGGCGGCCTGACGGGCCTGTTCCTCGGTAACGTAACGATCGACCTGCCGCTTTCCGATACCTATTTCGTCGTTGCGCACTTCCACATGGTGATGGGCGTATCGCCCGTGCTCGTCGTGTTCGGCGCTATCTATCACTGGTGGCCGAAGATCACGGGCAAGATGTACAACGAGACGCTCGGCAAGTGGCACTTCTGGATGACGTTCCTGGGCACGTACTCGATCTACCTGCCCATGCACTATCTCGGCTTCCAGGGCGTGCCGCGTCGCTACTTCTCGATGGGTAATACCGAGTTCCTGCCCGAGTCGGCGCAGGACCTGAACGCCTGGATCACGATGTCGGCCCTGTTCGTTGCCGCGACGCAGCTCCTGTTCTTTGTGAACGTCGTGTGGTCGCTCATGAAAGGGCCGAAAGCCGACCCGAACCCATGGGGTGCAACGACCCTCGAGTGGCAAACGCCGGACACGCCGCCCAAGCACGGCAACTGGGGGCACGAGTTGCCCGAGTGCCATCGCTGGGCCTACGACTACAGCGTGCCGGGATACGAGGATGACTTCATTCCGCAAAACGTGCCGGCTGATAAGGCGCCGGCCGGCCGCGAGCACGGGGCAGATCACTAGTGGAAATCGGTCTCATTGCCCTGGCGATCATACTGGCCACCTTGCTCGGCTGGCTGCTCAAGCAGTCGTTCAATACGCAGCCGTGGATTGCCGATGAAGTCAGCGCAACGGCACACCACGGGCCGTTGGGCGGCAGCAGCAACACGCGCCTGATCGCTTTGCTGACACTGCTCGCGGTCGTGACGTCATTCTTCGCACTGATCCTGAGCGCCTACGCGCTGCGCATGGAGTTGGGTGACTGGGTGCCGATGACCGAACCGCAGTTGCTCTGGTCCAACACGGCGATGCTGGTGCTCGCGAGCCTGGCGTTCCAGTGGACACGCAACGGCGCCGTGAAAGGCATTGGCTCCCGCCTCAAGCCCGGGCTGGTCGTCACGGGTCTGCTCACGGCCGGTTTCGTGGTGGGCCAGTTCGTCGCATGGCAGCAGCTGGAGGCGAGCGGACAGTTCATTTCGAGCAACCCGTCGAACGCGTTTTTCTATTTTCTGACCGGCGCGCATGCCGTGCACATCCTCGGCGGCCTTTATGTCTGGGCGCGAGCAACGGCCCGCGTGATGCTGGGGACAGCGGAGGGTGCTGCGATCCGACGCAGCATCGAACTGTGCACGATCTACTGGCACTACCTGCTGCTGGTCTGGCTGATACTTTTCGGATTGCTGTTGGCGACGTAGAACATTGACCTGAGGGGTCCTTATGTCTGACGCGGTGGGAGTGCAGAGCGCACCCGGGAACACAGGATTTGTAGACGACTGGTCGCAAGACAAGCAGGTCTTCGGCGTGCCCTGGGGCAAGGCCATGATGTGGATATTCCTGCTCTCGGACACCTTCATCTTCAGCTGCTTCCTGGTCGGATACATGTCGGTTCGCATCGCGACGACGGACCCCTGGCCCAATCCGTCTGAAGTGTTCGGGCTGGAAGCTTTCGGTGTCCAGGTGCCCCTGCTGTTGATCGCGATCATGACCTTCATCCTCATTACCTCATCCGGAACGATGGCGCTCGCGGTGAACATGGGCTATCGCAAGGACCGCAACAAGACGTTCTGGCTCATGGTTGCGACAGCCGTGCTTGGTGCGACTTTTGTCGGCATGCAGGCGTTCGAGTGGTCGAAGCTCATTTCCGAGGGCGTGCGCCCGTGGGAGAACCCCTTCGGTGCGGCGCAATTCGGTTCGAGCTTCTTCATGATCACGGGCTTCCATGGCATGCACGTAAGCGCCGGTGTCATCTATCTTTTGGTCATTGCGTTCAGGGTGAAAAACGGCTTCTACGAGAAACGCGGTGGCAACTACGAGATTGTCGAAATTACCGGCCTCTACTGGCATTTCGTCGACCTCGTCTGGGTATTCATCTTCGCATTCTTCTATCTCTGGTAGTCGGCAGGAGCACTGGTATGGCCGAAACAGGACAACAACATCCGCTTAAGATCTACTGGATCATGTGGGGTGCGCTGTTCGTATTGAGTGGCATGTCGTACGCGACCGATTTCATGGACGATGGGGCGCTGCGGACATTCCTGATCCTCACCTTCATGTTCCTGAAGGCCGGCGGCATCGTTCTGATTTTCATGCACATGGGCTGGGAACGCCTCGCGCTAAAGATAAGTATCCTCGGACCACCGGCCGCACTGCTCGTGTTGATCTGGCTCATGTCGCTCGAAGGTGCCTACGTCGAGGACACGCGCGTCGAGTACTACGGCGAAAGTACCTTTGAGCCCAGGGAGCCCGAGCACCATTAGCAGGCTGGCAAACCGCTATCTCGGTTTCGTTAAGAAGAACGACATTCCGATGGGTGATGTCAGTTGGTTGACGATCGTCTCGCATGAGGACCCGGATGGACCCGAGCTTGTGCTGGAGCCGAACGCCGGGTATCCGGCGATGAAGGCATCTGAAGGATGCATTATTCAAGGACGGGATACCGTTTACCGCGTTCGCGGTCGGCGACGTGGATAGCGAGCATGCCCGCCTTTGTGATCTGGGCGTCCGATTTACGCAGGATCCTGTGGAAAGCGATGGATACAAGTTTGCTGTTTTCGACGACACGTGTGGCAACCTGATTCAAATCTATCAGGCTAGCTGACTGACAGCTTGTGGTAGAGAGAGAACTTGCGAAATGGTTACTATCGGCTATTGAGAGCCACGCGCCTCATGAGAAGATTCAATCCAGGTACACTTTTGCGATTGGTGCCCGGGAAACTGACCGTCTGGGTAATCATCGCAGCACCCATCCGGGCGCACAGAGACCAGGCAGTAGGCAAGGGAAAGTGGAGATTCTGCATTCCTGGTCATGCTGATTCAGCCGGACAACGCCATATACGTTGATTGACCGCACCTGGCCGTTCGATTAGCGTTCGCCGTGCTCCATTCCTGGGAGAAAGTCGATTCGAATTTTCACAGTACTTGTCGGTTTCGTCACGCTGTTCGCAGTTCCAGTCGTCTCTGCCGAGGGGACTGCGGCAGATTCCGAACATTTGAAGGCGCTTTTCGATGCCGATTCAATGTTGTGATCCGCTGTTCCGGCTTCCGCGCCTGGCCGTCGTATGTACATTCCTGAACTGACGGTCGGTATCCGGAAGGTCGCGGATCTGGGCACCACGAAGAAGCTGCTCGCGATCAAGGAGGAGTTCAAGTAGCACTGACAATCTGCCAGTGGCAAGGTCGTAGCAACGGCGGCTTGCCGGCTGTACGGATTACGGACCGATCGTTTTCCGGTATCTTGCCACTTGATGAACGCCATAATCTTCGACATCGACGGAACGCTTCTGCAATCGGCAACCGTCGATGACGAGCTCTACCGTGCTGCGGTCAATGACGTGCTGGGTCCTGTCCGGTTTCGTGCGTCGTTGCACGCATATGACTACGTTACCGACACGGGCATCCTGTCGCAGATATTCGCCGACAACGATATTCCCCAGGCCACGGGGCCGATGGATGAGATCAGAGCTCGCTTCGTCGATCGGCTGCGGGCTCACATCGAGGGAGCCGGGCCTTTCGCCGAGGTGCCGGGGGCAAAGAAGCTGCTCAACAAGCTGCGCCAGTCCGCGACGCTCGCCGTCGCTATCGCGACAGGTGGCTGGCGTGAGAGTGCCGAACTGAAGCTCCAGTCAGCCGGTTTCGACTACGCCGATATCCCGCTGGCGACGGCGAACGATCATTATGAACGGACAGCGATCATGCGCATCGCGCTGTCACAGCTGGGTAAGGATTTCGAGTCCGTGACCTACTATGGTGACGGCCCTTGGGACAGAGATGCCTGTACTGCGCTGGGGTGGCGATTCGTTTCGGTCGGACCCGAACTAAGCGGCATCGATTCGTACATCGGCCACCGTCCGGTCGTCCACCTGGTCCGACCGATGAGCGTGGATGACATGGACGCCGTATTCGAGGTCCGGACGTCCGTGACCCACAACCACCTGAGCGAAGATGACCTGCGGGAACGCGGGATCACGCGCGAGTGGGTCGCGCAGCAACTGCGTGCCGGTGAGCTGGCGGGCTGGTGCGCGACGTGGGACGGCCGGGTCGAGGGTTTCTCGCTGGCGATTCCGGCTACGCGGGAGATCAGGGCACTGTTCGTTCGCCCCGAGAAATCCGGCTACGGCATGGGCATAGAGTTGCTCGATGCCGCGGTTGAGCACTTGCGAGGCCTGGCTCCCGGGCCGGTGCGCCTGCGCACGGATCCCAGGACGCCGGCTTACGCGTTCTACCTGCGCAGAGGCTGGCGCGATACGGGCGAAGACCACGAGGGAGGAGGGCCCGTCAGGGGCCGCTACCTCGAACTGGAGTGATGCAATGCAAATAGTCATGAGCCTCGTGGGCGCGGCGACGATCCTCGGGGTCGCCTACCTGATGTCGACCGACCGCCGCGCCATCAGCCTGCGCACGGTGGGTGGCGCGCTCGCGATCCAGACCGCGGTAGCCGCCATCGTGCTCTACGTACCGCAGGGCGGTAGTGCGCTCGACCGGGTCGTCAAAGGTGTGCAGTTCGTCATCAACCAGGGCAAATACGGCATCCAGTTCGTTTTCGGTACGCAGTACGAGGAGTCGCTCGGCTTCACCGTTGCGCTGAACGTCCTGCCCGTCATCGTGTTTTTCGCGGCGCTCATGTCGGTGCTCTACTACCTCGGCATCATGCAACGCGTAGTCGGCGTGCTCGGTGGCTGGCTGCACAAGTTGCTGGGTACGAGTCACGCAGAGTCCGTGTCCGCCGTCTCGAATATCTTCGTCGGTCACACCGATGCGCCGCTCGTGGTACGTCCGTATCTCAGGAACATGACGCAGTCGGAACTGTTCGCCGTGATGACAGGCGGCTGCGCGACCATTGCCGGCGCCGTCATGATGGGTTACGCGGAGCTGGGCGTGGAGCTCAAGTACCTGATCACGGCGAGCTTCATGGCGGCGCCGGGCGGCCTCATGATGGCCAAGATCCTGATGCCCGAAACCGTCCCGCACGACGAGCGGCCGGAACCCGAGGAGGTGGCCGAGGAAGACCGGCCCGTCAATATTTTCGAGGCCATCGGCAATGGCGCGATGACGGGCCTGAACGTCGCCCTGAGCGTCGGGGCGATGCTGATCGCCTTCGTGGGCCTGATCTACCTGGTCAACGGCCTGCTGGGCCTGTTCGGCGGACTCATCGGCTTCGAGGACCTCACGGTGCAATGGCTGCTCGGCAAGCTCTTCGCGCCGGTCGCATTCCTGCTCGGCGTACCGTGGGCGGAGGCCGCGCCGGCCGGCAGCCTGATCGGGCAGAAGCTCGTGATCAACGAGTTCGTGGCGTACCTCAGTTTCATCGAGATCAAGGACACACTCACGCCATACACGCAGCTCGTCGTCACATTTGCACTCTGCGGCTTCTCCAACCTGGCATCCATAGCTATCCTCCTCGGCGGACTGGGCGCCGTGGTGCCCGCCAGGCGCCACGACATAGCAAGACTTGGTCTAAAGGCGGTGATTGGAGGTACACTGGTCAACCTGTTGAACGCATCGCTGGCGGGCTTTTTCTTCAGCCTGCAGTGACACCAAGACACCATGGCCAGAGCAATCATTCTAGTACTGGATTCCTTCGGCATCGGCGCCACGGCCGATGCCGACAAGTTCGGTGACGTCGGTGCCGACACCTTCGGCAACATCGCCCGCGTGCGGGCAGCGGCCGGCAAGCCGCTGGCATTGCCGAACCTCGCGAAGCTGGGGCTGTATCACGCGGGTGCCGAAAGCACGGGGCATTTCGCGGCCGGCGCCGACACCGATGCCGAGATCATCGGCGCCTATGGCCACGCCG
>Ga0224496_10001536_pt1 | contig 14309 bp, 9 predicted proteins | sample SF_Jul11_sed_USG_2_FD_168127 | JGI IMG/M metagenome (GOLD analysis project Ga0224496, IMG submission 168127) | Sediment microbial communities from San Francisco Bay, California, United States - SF_Jul11_sed_USGS_8_1 | ecosystem: Environmental > Aquatic > Marine > Sediment | place: USA...
GAATACGTGCGCGGTCTGGTGGAGGTCGGCGCGCGCGTGTTCGGCATCGGCGATACGCCGAGGCGCGCCCTGCCCGACTCGCTGGCGCGACAGCTCACGGGATACCTCGAGGTGCCCCGCCTCCTCGACGAGGACGATCTGATCGAGCGGGCGAGCGCTTGGCTCCGGGGCCGCCGCATCGAGCGGGTCCTCTGCAATTGGGAGCCGCTCGTGCTCGCGGCGGCTCGGATGCGAGATCGTTGGGGTATCCCTGGGATGAGCCACGATACGGTGATGGGCTTCCGGGACAAGAAGCTGATGAAGGAGCGGGTCGAGGCGGCCGGGCTGCGGGTGCCGCGGGCCGCCCGCGCCCGCAGCGCCCGACAAGCGCGCGCGGCGGCCGAGACGATCGGCTACCCGCTGGTGCTCAAGCCGATCGCCGGGGCCGGCAGCGCCCATACCTATCGCGTGGACTCGAGCGAGGAGCTCGAGCGGGTGCTCGTGGCCACGGCCCACGTCCCGGAGATCAGCGTCGAGGAATTCATCGAGGGCGAGGAATTCACCTACGACACGATCTGCATCCAGGGCCGCCCCGCGATGGAGAACGTCGCCCAGTACCTGCCGAAGCCCCTCGAGGCCCGCTCGCTCGAGCACCTCAGCCCGGTGATCATCACCGTCCGAGATCTCGAGCAGCCGAGCATCCGCCCTGGCGTCGAGCTGGGGCGGAAGGTGCTGGGCGCGCTGCGGATGGGGGATGGGTTCACTCATATGGAGTGGTTCCTCACGCCCTCGGGGGACGCGGTCTTCGGCGAGATCGGCGCCCGCCCCGGGGGGGCGCATCTGGTCGATCAGATGAACCATACCTGCGACGCCGACTTCTTCCGGGAGTGGGCGCGGGCCGTCTGCTGGCATGCCTTCGAGGCCGATACGACGCGGAAGTACAACGCGGCGATCATCTTCAAGCGGGCCGAGGGCCAGGGCCGCATCCGGGCAGTCCAGGGCCTCGAGGCGTTCATGCGGCGCCACGGGCGCTGGCTGGTCGAGGAGCGACTGCTACCGATCGGCGCCCCACGACGCGATTGGCGGCAGACGCTCGTCAGCGACGGCTTCGTCCTGCTCCGCCATCCCGAGTGGGACGAGGCGCGGAGGATGGCGACAGAGGCCGCCGAGCAGATCCGGCTCTACGCGGGCTGAGCGGCGCGGCGCCCCCCGAGGTGGATTCGGGGCCGCCGCGTCGAGTGCATGCCCTCGGGCCGGGGGCGAGCGTGCGGCGAGGGCCCAGACGGCTTCGTGCCGCCCGCGAGGCGACGGGAGTGCGTTTCGAGCCGGGAACGTGCTAAGGGCGAAGCGTGGCCATCGAAGAGCGACCAATACTAGGAGAACTCGGGCAGCGAAGACTCACGCATCTGCGCCAGCTCGAGGCCGAGAGCATCCACATCCTCCGAGAGGCGGCCTCCGAGTTCGATGCACCCGTGATGCTCTACTCGATCGGCAAGGACTCGTCGGTGATGCTGCGCCTGGCCCGCAAGGCCTTCGCCCCCGGCAAGCCCCCCTTCCCGTTGATGCACGTCGATACGACGTGGAAGTTCAAGGAGATGATCCGCTTCCGCGACGATCTGATGCGCCAGCTCGGCCTAAACCTGATCGTGCATACGAATGCGGAGGGCAAGGCGCTCGATATCAACCCCTTCGATCATGGCTCGAATAAGTACACGGGCGTGATGAAGACCGAGGCGTTGCGGCAGGCGCTCACGAAGTACGGCTTCGACTGCGCCTTCGGCGGCGCGCGACGCGACGAGGAGCGCAGCCGCGCCAAGGAGCGGATCTACTCCTTCCGCGATCGCTACCATCAATGGGATCCGAAGAGCCAACGCCCTGAGCTATGGAACCTCTACAACGCGAAGATCCATAAGGGCGAGAGCGTCCGCGTCTTCCCCCTCTCGAACTGGACGGAGCTCGACGTCTGGCTCTATATCTGGCTCGAGGATATCCCCACCGTGCCGCTCTACTTCGCGGCCAAGCGCCCGATCGTCTGGCGGGACGGGGCGATGATCATGGTGGACGATGAGCGGCTCCCGCTGCGGCCCGGGGAGGTGCCGGAGATGCGGCAGGTTCGCTTCCGAACGCTCGGCTGCTACCCGCTCTCGGGCGCGATCGACTCGACGGCCGATACCGTTCCCAAGGTGATCCAGGAGATGCTGATGACGCGCTTCTCGGAGCGCCAAGGGCGCTTGATCGATTTCGACCAGGACGGCTCGATGGAGCTGAAGAAGCGCGAGGGGTACTTCTGATGGGCATCGAGCGAGACGAGGCGCAGCCCGGCGTCGGGGGCGGGATCGCACCCGAGCCCTCCTCGCTGGGGCTCGAGGAGCGGCTGATCCGCGAGGATATCGAGGCCTATCTCGAGCGCTACAAGGCCAAGGAGCTCCTCCGCTTCGTCGCCGTCGGCTCGGTCGATGACGGGAAATCCACGCTGATCGGCCGGCTCCTGCACGACACGGGGATGGTCTACGAAGATCAGCTCGAGGCCGTCCGTCGCGCCTCGAACCTCGAGAGCGATGAGATCGATTTCTCCCTCTTCACGGACGGGCTGCGGGCCGAGCGGGAGCAGGGGATCACGATCGACGTCGCCTACCGCTACTTCTCGACGGAGAAGCGGAAGTTCATCATCGCCGACACGCCCGGGCATGTGCAGTACACGCGCAATATGGTCACGGGGGCCTCGACGGCCGAGGTCGCGATCATCCTGATCGACGCTCGCCTCGGCGTGCTCCAGCAGTCCAAGCGCCACGCCTACATCGGCAGCCTGCTCGGGATCCCGCACCTCGCCGTCTGCGTGAACAAGATGGATCTGGTCGGCTACGATCGGCAGGTCTTCGAGCGCATCCGCCAGGATTTCCTCGAGTTCGCGGCCGGGCTCCGCTTCCAGAGCGTGACCTTCTTCCCGATCAGCGCGCTCAAGGGCACGAATATCGTCGAGCCGAGCCCGAACACGCCATGGCATCAGGGGCCGAACGTCCTCGAGTACCTCGAGACCGTCCCGATCGCCTCGGATCGAAACCTCGACGACTTCCGCTTCCCGGTGCAATGCGTGCTGCGACCGAACCTCGACTATCGAGGTTTCGCGGGTGAGGTAGCCTCCGGGATCGTCCGGGTCGGCGACGAGATCCTCGCGCTTCCCTCCGGCAAGCGCTCCACGATCCGGAGCATCGACACCTTCGATGGGGGGCTGCAGGAGGCGTTCACCCCTCAGGCCGTGACGCTTCGATTGAGCGATGAGATCGATCTGAGCCGCGGCGAGATGATCGTGAAGGCCGACGATGTCCCGCGGATCACGCGCTCCTTCGACGCCCATCTGGTCTGGATGAGCGAGGAGCCGGCGGATCTGCAGAAGACCTACGTGCTCAAGCACACCTCCCAGAACGTGCGAGGCCAGGTGATGCGGATCGTGCATCGCACGAATATGGACTCGCTCGAGCCTGAGCCCGCCGAGGGCCTGAACCTGAACGATGTGGCGCGGGTCCACATCAACACGCATCGCGCGATCTACTGCGATGGCTATGTGCGCAACCGCTCGACAGGGGCGTTCATCCTCGTCGACTCGCTCACGAACGATACCGTGGCCGCCGGGATGGTGATCGACGCGGCGCAAGAGCAAGGCCTCGAGGAGGCCATGCGCGAGCTTCGCGCCGGCTCGGCGATGGAATTCAAGACCCAGGTCAGCCCACGCGAGCGACGCAAGCGCTTCGGCCAGCGCGGGGTCACGGTCTGGCTCACGGGCCTGCCGGGCTCGGGCCGCTGGGCTCTGGCCTACGCGCTCGAGCGACGCCTCTTCGATCTCGGACGCAGCGCCACCGTCGTCGATCCGACGGGCGAGGATCTGCGCTCGATGATCTCGGCGGCCCGGGCCGGCACGAACGCTGGGCTCGTCACGATCTGCGCCTTCCCGAGCTACGAGCAGACGGATCGACAGGCCCTCCGAGCCCGGATCGGGCCCGAGCGCGTGATCCAGGTCTACGTGAACACCGATCCGGCCCTCTGCCGCGAGCGCCGGCCGGACGCGAGCTTCGAGGGATTCGAGCCGCCGATCCGACCGGAGATGACGATCGCCCTCGACCAGGTCACGCTCGAGGATGCCGTCGGCTTCGTGATCGCCGAGCTCGAGCGGCTCGGCCAATTCGAAGACCTCGACTGAGGCCAGAGCCCCCGACGAGCCAGAGCCACGGACGAGCCAGAGCCACGGCGAATCCCTGGCTTCAGGGAGCTCGCCGGCGTCCGGGGCCAGCCCGCTGGCGGTCGGCGGGCGACGCCGCGCGGAGCGATATCGCCCCGGGCAGCCTCGCTCCGCTCGCGATCAGGGGATGGTGCGCTCGATCTGGGCGACGGGGCCAGCGCCGTCGTGGCCGCCGACCATGAAGAGACCGCCGTTGATGCGGTTGATCGTGTAGTAGCCGCGATAGGTCGTCATGCCGACGGAGCTGCTCTCGAAGGTGCCGACGTACTCGGCGGCGGCCGCGGGCGTCTCGACGAAGGGGAAGCGCGGACCCGCCGAATTCTGCGGCGAGATCGAGGGGGCGCTCCGATCCTCCGAGGCCACCCCCGGGAAGGTGAACATGTAGTCGAAGTAGAGGAGCGCGTCCGCGCCGAGGACGCGGCGACCGGCCTGCAGCGCGTTGGTCTGCAGGGTCCAGCCGAGGAGCGTCCCGTTCGTGGCGTCGTTCGCCGTCGAGATCTCGACGACCTCGAAGGTCGTCATGCCCTGGTTGTTCCCGGCGTCGTACTGATCGTCGCCCGCGACGGCGATGAGGAGCACGGGCTCGGTCGCGATCGAGCGGGTCTGCCCCTCCCCGACGGGGAAGGCCATGAACGCGGGACCGGACTCGAGGCTCCAGGGGGGCAGCAGCCGGAAGTAGCGCGAGATCACATCGTCCTGGACGGGCGGGATCGAGAGGCTCGACGGCAGCTCGGCCGAGAAGATGATCACGCAGTTGCAGTCGAAGCCGTCGCAATCCTGATCGATCCCATCGTCGCAGAGGGCCGGCGCGAGATCGCAATCCTCGACGACGCCGCAGTGGATCGAGGGATCGCCATCATTGCAATCGCAGCCGCCGCATTCGGGGATGTCCTCTCCATCCCCATCCAGATCGGCCGGACAGGCGCAGGTGGCGTCCACGCCGTCGCAATCCTGATCGACGCCATCATCGCAGACATCCGTGGCGCCGCAGAAGATCGAGGGATCGCCATCATTGCAATCGCAGCCACCACAGGAGGGCGGCTCGACGCCGTCCCCGTCGAGATCCGCAGGACAGGCGCAGGTCGGATCCATCCCGTCGCAGCTCTGATCGATCCCATCACCGCAGATCTCCGGCGCGCCGCAGTAGATCGTCGGGTCGGTATCGTTGCAATCGCAGCCGCCGCAGGCGGGGGAGAAGACGCCATCCCCGTCGAGATCCACGCAGGGGGGCTCCTCGGGAGGAGGCGGCCTGCGGGCCTCCCGCTGCCCCACGTTCGTGAGCAGCGAGTAGAAGCCGCGCGGAGTGTTGAAGAGCTCCGCGTCCAGGGCGAAGGGCTCGAGCACCCCGGTCACGGTATCGACGATCGCGAACTCCGTCGTGCGCGAGTAGGGCGCGGCCTCGGCGCTCGAGGCGCGGCCCCCGGCGACGATGATCATCGTGCGATCGTCGATCGTATCGGAGCCAGAGGGGACGGTGAGGACGACGCCATCGAGCCCCTCACGGGCCTCGTTCAGCGTGACCCCGAGCGTCGTCCAGCGCGAGATCGCGCCAGGCGTGAGCGGCCGCAATCCGTCCGGCGCCAGGGCGCCGAGATCGGCGGGGAGGCCGTCATCGACGAGGAGCCGATCCGTGAGCCCGGTGGCGATGCGGTAGGTCGCCTCATCCCCCACGGGGGCGCCCGTCAGCTCGGTCGGCGTCCGGTAGACGTTGAAGGTCGCGTCCACGACGGGATCCCAGCGGAGCGTGACCTGCTGATCCGCGCCCGCCGCCACGTCCACGTAGGCCCGATAGCCCGCGCTCGTCTCGACGCCCCCGACGACGGCCGTAACGCGATAGGCCCAGACACCGGGGGCGAGCCCGGCCCCGCCCGTCGGCTGCGCGCGCACGCGGCCCGGAGCGGGCTGGTAGAGATCACGACCCGTATCCGTGGTGCAGGTGCCGCTCAGCTCGGAGACGAGGAGCCGGACCGTGCCGGCGCGGCCGTCCGAGGCCACGGAGCGGTAGAGGTTGTAGCCGGTGGCATCCGTCACGCCCGTCCAGCAGATCTCGACCCGACCGCCGCGGCGCAGCAGCTGCACCTCGCGGCTCGGCAGCGACTCGCCCCAAGGACCGAGGGCCGTCACCTGATAGTACCAGGTGCCGTTCGGCAGGCCGCTTCCGCCGAGGGAGACCGGCAAGCGCGCCTGCGGCATCTCGTCGAAATCGAGGATCTTGGCCCGCTCGATCGTATCGAGCTGGCTATCGGTCGGGGCGGGGATATGCGTATCGTCCGAGGCCCCGCCGATCGCGTAGAGGAAGCGGCCGGCGCGGAGCAGGACGTGGGCGGCCCGGGGCGTCGCCAGGAGGTTCTCGACCCGAGGGCTCGCGGCGTCGAGCCATTGCTCGGCGAGGCGGGGTGGGGAGGGCTCGCCGAAGGCGGAGATCTCGAGGATCTCCGTCGAGCCGAGGGGGACGCCGGCCGCGTCGAGGCCGCCGTTGACGAAGAGGTAGCCGCGAGCGAAGGGATCGAAACCGATCTCGGTCGAGTGGCGCCATCGCGCCGTCACGAGATCCACCCCCGTCTCCTCGAAGGTGCCCAGATGCCCCGCCGAGGAGGCGGTCGCGCTGTAGACGTAGTACGAGTCGAATTGCGCGTCGGGGTTCGTGACGATCACGGGATGCGGGCCGATCCCGACCGTCCCGCCGGGGAGCTCGGCCGTGAGCTCCGTCGCGGAGACGAAGGTCGTCACGAGCTCGAGCCTGCTCCCATCGGGGAGGAGGATCGAGACGATGGCGCCGTCCTGGAAATCGACGCCCGTGAGCGTGAGCGTGACGTCCGCGGCCGCGGGCGAGCGGACGGGGTTCAGGCTGAGGATCGTCGGCGGGGCCGTGCCCGTGATCGTGAAGTCGCCGACCGTCACGCCATCGGCCTGCAGCCAGAGGGCGCTCAGGCCGTCCGGGTTCACGGCCCAGACGTCGTAGAGACCCGCGGGCATCGAGAGCGTCTCGGAGGGGACGATCGCCGAGAGCTCGGTCGAGGAGACGTAGTTGACGAGGAGCGCGTTGAAGCGAAGGCTCGGATCGGCGCGGTTGACGAAGGTCACGGAGGGCGTGTTCTGAAAGCCCGTCCCGAAGATCGTGAGCGTCCGATCGGAGAGGACACCGTCGCCCGAGATCCCATGCCAGGCCGTATCCGGGACGACATCCGTCACCGTGGGCGGCGGGAGCGCCGAGACCTGCAGCTCGCCGCAACCGAGCTCCGTGCCGTCGCTGGCCACGAAGAAGACGCTGTAATAGCCCTGCACGGCTGCGCCCGCAGCGAGCGTGGCCTCCGCCCGATCGCCAGCCGGCGAGACCGTCGCCGCGCCCAGATCCACCTCGAGGGCGGCGTCCACGTCCCGCAGCACGAGGTTGCCACCCAGCTCGAGCCCAACCCCCACGGCGGTGATCAGGGAATCGACCTGACTCGAGACGACGTTCGGCGTCACCGAATCGCAGGAGAGCACCGGGCCCCCCCCGTCGCCAGCGTCGCCGGCGTCGCCACCATCTCCGAGGGCACCATCCCCCATCGCCCCATCGCCCGCGTCGGGGAGCATGCCGTCGAGCCCCATGCCGTCGAGCGAGGCGTCGCCCATCGGAGCATCCATCGAGGCGTCGCCGGGGGCGGTGTCCCCAGAGCAATCACACCCTGCGAGCGCGGGAGTGACGAACAATGCAACAAGGGCGAAATGCGTGAATACGCGCGAAAGGGATGCCATCAGAGTCCTCCGGAGAGTGACTGTACGAGATAGGGCGGAGGCAGGATACATGCGGGGGAGGAGCCGATCGGGCCGCGGGAGCCCGATGAGATCTGGCCAGCCGCCGGAGGATCCGATCCAGGTCGGGATCCTGCATCCGCCCGGATCCGAGAGGGCGGCGACGAAGCTGGGCCCAGTGGAACTCAGCAGCGCAGCCGAGCCCCAAACGAGCGGACCGAGCTTCGCGGAGCGCGACGCCTCTGGCTGAGGGCTCGGCGAATCGAGGAGACGTTGCGCGAGCTGCTGCGCATCTTCGGGCATCGAGGCGAGGCCGCGGCCGGCTCCGCTCCGCCCGCGAGGCGGCGGGAGTGCCTCTCGAACCGGAGACGAACTAGAAATGTGCCAAGCTCGAGTCTAGGATGGCGATCCCATGACGAGATCCACGAGCGGGGATGGCGAGATGCGGACGCTGAGAGCGGAGCTCGAGGCGGCGAAGCGGGTGCGGCGGCTGATCGTCGCCACGGACGAGGCGCTCGAGGCGGCCTCTCGGGCACGCGCGCCGCTCGATCGGGCGCTCGGGCGCCTGCTGCCGCTCGCCGCCGAGGAGCTCGGCGCGCGGGGGATGCTCGTGCGAACCTACGACGAATCGCTCGCACTCCACGATTTCCGGCACGGCGACACCGAGGGGGTCGATGGCGCGACCTTCCAGCAGGCGTTGAACGCAGGGGAGGTCCCGCCCGAGGTCGCCGCCCGGGAAACGCTCTCGATGCGCCTCGACGTGGCGGGCGAGGATTTCGGCGTCGCCCTCGCGATCTTCGATCGAGCGCTCGAGGCCGGGGAGCGCGAGGCGCTCCTCGAGCTGCTCGAGGCCTGGGCCGAGGTCCTCGACAACTACCTCGACGCGATCGCGCATGCCCGACAGAAGCATCGGATCATCCAGGCGCTGAGCGACGCGCTGCGCGAGCCGATCCTGGATCGCGGGATCGCCCTCGCCGTGAAGGTCCTGGCCGAGACCATCAGCGTCGGGGAGATGCTCCTCGTCTTCCACCATGAGGACGATCATGCGGGCACGACGCTGAGCTACAAGCGAGTCCGGGGAGGCGAGATCACGCATGACTCGGGGGCGCCGAGGGATGCGGCGCTGCACGGGACGCTTCGAGACGAGGCGGCCTCGTTTCTCGGCGGCGAGGACTCGAGGCTTCTCGAACGCTTCGGCTTGGTGGACGCCCCCGAGGAGATCCTCATCAACGGCGTGCGCGATCGCCGCGTCGTCGGTCGGCTCGTGATGACGAACGAGGCCCGGGAGTTCAACACCTTCGATCGGGATCTGCTCGCGAGCTTCGCCGATTTCCTGCGGCAGCGGATCGTCGATTTCAACCGAGAGTGGAAGCAGCTCTCGCTCTGCTTTGCGCCCCAAGCCGTGGAGCGTCTGCTCCGGGTCGAGGGCTACGCCGAGGCGCTCCTCTCGCCGCAAGAGCGGGAGGTGGCCGTCCTCTTCTGCGATATCTCGGGGTTCACGCGGATCAGCGAGCAGGTCCTGCGCCGGCCCCCGCTGATCGGCGCGCTCATCAACCATTGGAGCGCCGCCGTCGTGCAGATCCTCTGGGAGACGGGCGGGGTCTTCGACAAGATGGTCGGCGATTGCGTGATCGGGCTCTGGGGCCCTCCCTTCTTCGAGGAGGAGCCCGCGACGCTTTGCGCCCGAGCGCTGGGGGCAGCCGAGCGGATCCGCGACATCACCAAGACGCTGAACGATGGCGTGGCGATGCCGGAGCTCGCGAACCTTGAGACCCCGATCGGGGTGGCCACGGGGCTGAACTACTGCCCCCTCTTCGTGGGTCGATTCGGCCCGAACGAGGACTACACTGGCTTCAGCTCGGGGATGAACAACGCCGCGCGCCTGCAGGGCGTCGCCGAGCGCGACGAGATCCTCTGCATGGAGGAGTTCGTGAGCGCGCTCGGCCTCCCCGAGCGCTTCGGGCCGCCGCTGGCGGCCAAGGTCAAGAACGTCGCCGAGCCGCTGCGCTACCGCAGCTTGCGCGACGAGGAGCCGAAGGGATGAGCCAAGCGATGGTGCCAGCATGCGCGACGCCGGCGATGCCTCGGAGCGGCCCGAGAGCGGCCCCCGCGCGCGCGGCCTCGCGCCGCCATGCGGGGGGATCTCACGATCGCCCTGAGATGCCCTCCCCGCGCGAGGCCTCGGGCCGCCCGATCGCGGCCCCGCGCCTCGCGGCCCTGCTCCTCGCGGCCCTGCTCGGCGGCGTCGGCCCCGGGCTCGCCCGCGCGCAGCTCCCGGGAGGGGAAGCGCCGATCCCCGGGGGCGCCCCGCCTGCCGCGAGCGCCCCTGGCGGGGCGCCCGCGATCCCGCCGGGCTACGAGTCGAGCCCGGGAGCTGGCGCCGCCTGGAGCGAGGCGCCCGGCCCCGGGACGCCCCCTCCCACGGTCTGGCTGCCTCCTGGGGCGCCCGCCGAGGCGCCGCGGGAGGATCTCACGCATCGACATCGGGGGTTCTTCATGCGGGGCGCGCTCGGGGTCGCCTACGCGCAGATCCAGCAGACCGAGCCCGCCGGAGAGAGTCGCTTCGAGGGCTTCGGCCTGAACTTCCACGTGGAGATCGGGGGCGCCATCATCGAGAACGTCGCGCTCTACGGCACGCTCTCGAGCGCGAGCTTCCCGAGCCTCGATGCGAGCGCGCCTGCCGGGAGCTTCGACGCGGTCTCGGGCACGCTCGGCGGGATCGGAGTCGGCATCGGCTACTACTGGATGCCCGCCAACATCCACATCGATTTCACCGCCGAGATCATCGGGCTGACGCTGCACGACGAGTCGGGCTTCGCGACGTGGAGCAGCGAGACGGGCTTTCAGCTCCAGCTCCTCGCCGGCAAGGAGTGGTGGGTACATCGACATCTGGGGCTCGGCCCGCTCCTCGGGCTGAGCTTCGGCAAGTACGCCGGCCTGGGCGAGGAGATGCGCTCGCTCGGGCTGCACCTCTCGCTCTCGCTGACCTACAACTGAGAGCCCGGGGACGCCCGCGGGAGCCGCGGCCAGCGTCATCGGCGGCGACGGGCGCAGGGGGCGTGAACCGCGAGCCGACGAGGGGCGATTTGCCCGCCTCCCCCGCGGCGCCCTATCCTCGGAGCAGAGAGCCTATCCTCGGAGCAGAGAGCATGACACGAACGAGCCACGATCCCATCGGTGCCGCCTCGCTCCTCGCGATGACCACGCTCCTCGCCATGGCCGCCTCGGGCCTCGCCTGCACCACGAGCCATGCGCCCCTCGGGGATGGAGGCCCCATCGACGCGGGCTGTGCGTCGATGGGCTGCGCCCCGCCGCCCGAGGGCTGCTGGGTCCTCGAGACGACCCCCTGCGAATGCGGCGAGTACGTCTGCGAGGACGCAGGCCTCGTCTGCGATCCCTGCCCGGCGCCGGGGCCGGGCTGCCATTACGAAAGCGTCGATGCCTGCGGATGCGGGTTCCTGGTCTGTGATTCGGATGGAGGGACGAGCTGCCCCGCCCCCTGTCCGCTGCCGCCCCCCCCGGAGGGTTGCGAGTACGTGAGCGGCGCGAGCAGCGCCTGCTGTGATTTCGAGCTCCGTTGCGGGGCCGTGGATTGCTCCTCGAGTGGCGCGGGGGGGTGGGCGAGCCCCGCGCTCGACAAGAGCTGCACCCTCGCGAGCGAGTGCGTGATCGTCTACCACCAGCTCGATTGCTGCGGCTCGGAGCTGGCGCTCGGGATCAACGCCGCGGCGCAGCCCAGGGCCGAGATCCTGGAGGCCGAATGCCGCGCGATGTACCCTGGCTGCGGCTGCGCGGCGGGGCCGATCACGGCAGAAGATGGGAACACGGGCCTGCCGGGAGACTTCGCCCCGAGCTGCGAGGGAGGCCAATGCCGGAGCGTCCTGCAGATCTGAGCAGAGCAGAGCAGATCTGAGCAGAGCAGATCTGAGCCGATCTGAGCCAAGCCAGCCGAGCCGAAGAGCCGAGCCGAACCAGCCGAGCGGAGTGAGAGATGGTGCTGCCAGAGCCAGAGCCGATCGAGATCGTGACGGAGGATGGCTTCTCGCTGCGAGGGGAGGTGCAGCTCCCGGACGGGGCCTGCGCGGCGGCCTGCGTGCTCGGTCACGCGATGTGGGTCGATCGGCGCACGATGGATCGGCCTCCGGGGCGGGGCCTGATGAGCACGATGCTCGCGCATGGCATCGCCTGCCTGCGCTTCGACGCGCGGGGACATGGGCAGAGCACGCCCCATCCCAGGCACGGAGCTCGCTTCGCCTACGATCACTACGTGCTCTACGACGCGCCGGCGATGGTCCGCGCAGGCCGCGATCGCTTCGGGGAGCTCCCGCTCGGCCTGCTCGGCCATAGCCTGATGGGGCATGCGGCGATGATCGCCGCGGGCCTCTTCCCCGAGCGGGCACCGGACGCGCTGATCGGGCTCGGGGCGAACCTCTGGCTGCCCCGCTTCGAATCGAGCCGCAGCCGACGCCTGCTCAAGACCGCGGCCCTGGGCCTCTGGCTCGCCGCGAGCTATCCGCGCGGTCACTTCGACGCCAAGGCCTGGGGCCTCGGCTCCACCGGTGTCCCCGCGCTCTTCGTCGAGCAATACCTGCGCTGCTGGCGGCGGGGCCGCTTCGAGACGATGGACGGGCGGCACGATCTGATCGCGGCCCTGGGCGACGTCCGCGTACCCGTGCTCAGCGTCTCGAGCCAGGGCGATCGCGTGATGGGGGATCCGGCAAACGTCTCGGCCTTCGCGCGCAACATCCCCTCCCGCTGGCTCGAGGAGTGGATCGTCGATGCCTCGATGATCGACCCGCCCCCGGGCCATATGGCGCTGGTCACCTCGGAGCGCTCGCGTCCGCTCTGGGAGCGGCTCGCCCGCTGGTTGCTGGAGCATGCGGGGGCGCGCACGATGCAGGCTGCAGGCGGCCCCCCCGTCCGCCCGGAGGCTGTTTGAGCCATGCACCGCCCAAGGTCCGCGCCAAGAAGTCCACGCGCCGCGCCCTCCTCCTGCTCTTGCTGCTCGGAGCGCTCGTGCTCGGCATCCTGAAGGTCCAGCGCCTGATGCTCTTCCCGCGCTACGCGACGCTGCAGGATCTCAGCGCTGCCGAGGCGATCGATGGGCTCGAGCGGATCTGGATCGAGAGCGAGGAGGGCCCCGTCGAGGCCTTCTTCATCCCGGGCGAGGGGGTCTCCGCGGACGCGCCGGGCCCCGTCGTCCTCTTCGCTCATGGCAACGGCGAGCTGATCGATCATTGGCCCGAGGCGATGCGCGGCTATCGGCGGATGGGTCTGAGCGTCCTGCTCCCCGAGTATCGGGGCTACGGCCGCTCCGCGGGCAGCCCCTCGCAGGCCGCCATCACCGAGGATCTCCTGGCCTTCCACGATCTCCTCCTCGAGCGCAGCGACGTCGATCGGAGCCGCATCGTCTACCACGGTCGCTCGCTCGGGGGCGGCGCGGTCTGCGCGCTCGCGGCCCTACGAGAGCCGAAGGCGATGATCCTCATGAGCACGTTCACGAGCGTGCGCGAGATGGCCCAACGCTACCTCCTGCCAGCCTTCCTCGTGCTCGATCCCTTCGAGAACGAGGCGGTCGTGCGCGGCCTGGACGCGCCCCTGCTCCTGGTGCATGGCACGAGGGATCGGCTGATCCCGATCCGCCACGCGGAGCGGCTCTCGGAGTCCGCCGGGGGGGCGCGGCTGATCCGCTACGAGGCCGATCACAATCGCTGCCCGCCGGATTGGGAGCGCTACTTCCGCGACGTGCGCGACTTCTTCGAGGAGCACCAGATCCTCGGAACGAGCCGATAGATGCGTCTGTCGTCTACGGCGGGGCTGGCCCTGCACGCGCCCGTCGCCCTGCTCGGCACGGGGCTGCTCATCGCGCTCGGCCTCGCCCGGGAGCGGCCCGCGCTGATCGCCCTCGGCGTCCTCGGCTCGATCGTCTACGCGGCGATCGTGCTCCGCCGGCCGCTGCGCCGGATGCGAGCGCTCCGCCGGCCCTTCCCCGCGCCCTGGCGCGAGCTCCTGCGCCGCCGGATCCGCTTCTACGAACGCCTCGATCCGGCCGGCCGCGCGCGCTTCGAGCGCAACGTGACGATCGTCCTCGCCGACTACCGCTTCGAGGGGATCGGCGTGCCGATCGACGACGAGCTGCGGCTGCTCGCCGCCTCGGGAGCGGCCATGCTGATCCACGGCCTCGAGGGCTTCGAGTATCCGGGCGTCCGCTCGATCGTGCTCTACCCGAACCACTTCGACGAGGCCTATCGGGTCGGAGCGGAGCTCCCGATCGCGGGGATGGTGCATGGACAGGGTCCGATCGTCTTCAGCGCCGCGGCGCTGCGCCAGGGCTTCTCCCGCGAGAAGGATGGGCATAACG
>Ga0224496_10001537_pt1 | contig 14308 bp, 12 predicted proteins | sample SF_Jul11_sed_USG_2_FD_168127 | JGI IMG/M metagenome (GOLD analysis project Ga0224496, IMG submission 168127) | Sediment microbial communities from San Francisco Bay, California, United States - SF_Jul11_sed_USGS_8_1 | ecosystem: Environmental > Aquatic > Marine > Sediment | place: USA...
GGCCATCATGTTCGTCAATCAGGACCTGCTTGATGCAGCCGGCGTTGACATCCCCAAGACCTGGGCAGACGTCGATGCCGCTTGCGACACGATCCTGGCAATGGATGACGCACCGTCGGGATGTATCACCTGGCCAAACCATTCGTGGTTCATCGAGCAGACCCTCGGCCAGGAAGGCGAATTGCTTGCCAACAACGACAACGGTCGTGCGGCTCGAGCCACTGAAGTCAACGTCGCGTCTGATGGTATGAAGGCCTATTTCCAGTGGTGGAAAGACCTCGATACCTCGGGCAAGTATCTCTACACCGGTGTTCAGCGGGACTGGGACGGCACCAACGCTGCATTCCAAGCCAAGGAAGTCGCCATGTTGATCTATTCGTCGTCTGACACCACGGTCCTGACCGAGACGGGTGCCGAAAACGGCTTCAACGTCGTGGCGGCGCCGATGCCGTACAACGGCGACGTGCCGTTCGAGGGAAACCTGATCGGTGGGGCAACGTTGTGGCTGCTCAATGGCCTCGACAAGACGACCGAAGACGGTGCCTTGGCGTTCATGAACTTCTTCTCCAATCCGGAGAATGCTGCGGAATGGCACAAGATCACCGGCTATATCCCCATCACCAACGCCGCCGTACAGCTACTCAAAGACGAGGGTTGGTATGAGACGAGCCCGAACAGTCTCGTTGCTTCCGATCAGCTCGACGCAGCCGCCGACACGCCGGCAGCGCGAGGCGCACTGCTCGGTAACTTCGTCTCGATTCGTGACGTGCTCACGGCGGCAGCCGAGAACATGCTCGTCAACGACGGTGACGTCACCACGATTCTCGACGAAGCTCAGGGCGAAGCCCAGAGACTGCTCGACGAGTACAACGCACTGTTCAGCAATTAGCGGCCAATACCTGGCTAACTGATGACGCTGTTCATCGCACTGCTGGTTGGGGCTGGAGCCGGAGCGTACGGATTTCGTAACGCTTTGAGGCTCCGGCCCCAACTGCGATACCTGGCCGGGGCAGCCTTTGGCGTGCTCGGTGCAGCTGTCGTATCTGGAGCCACGAAGGGTTGTGCCTATGGCACCGACGTCGACTCAATTCAGAATGTCATCGGCGTCGCGATTGCCGGGGCGGCCGGCCTGGCTGCAGCAACCGCCGCCTCGTCTACCAAGGCGGCCCGCGGCGCCGAGATCGCCAAACAACGTAGCGAACTGAGAACAGGCACCTACCGGCTGGGATGGTGGTGGCCGTGGTTGTTGCTGCTGCCCACGCTCATCATCCTGGTGGTCTTCCTCTATATTCCCGCCGTCCAGACGTTCACGCTGTCGACCAGGCTGGTTCGGCTCGGGGCACCCAACACCATCGACGTCTGCCTATCGCACTTCACCGAGCTTCTGGTTCCCAATCCGTGGATGGTCGTTGTTCTTCCGTCGCTGTCGGTGGCCGTCATCTGGGGTCTTGGCATGTGGAAGCAACGAGCGTTGGTGGGCTCGGCGAGCTACAACCTGGCGACCACCCTCCAGCCCCTCGGCGTCATGGCCCTGCTCACGGCCTTGTACTTCATGTTCAGTGGCGGTACCAACGGATACCGATCGATCTATCTCAACACCGTCGTAATTTCTGCCGGAACCGTTCTTGGCGGGATGGTCTTTGGGTTGGCGATCGCCTACCTGGCGTTCCAGAAAGTGCGCGGCATCGGCGTGTACCGCACCCTCCTCATTTGGCCATACGCCGTGTCGGCTCCGGTGGCCGGCATCTTGTTCTTCATGATGTTCGACCCGACTGCGGGTGTCATTCAGCACCTTTTTGATGGGTTTGGTATCAGCTTCCCGAACTACCGCGAAAGCGTCTCGCTGGCGCGTTTCACCGTAATCGCCGCCTCGGTTTGGAAGGTGCTCGGTTATAACATCCTGTTCTATCTGGCCGGTCTGCAAAACGTCCCGATCGAGCAGGTCGAAGCATCAGTCCTCGACGGGGCATCGGCCTGGCAACGTTTCCGCTACATCGTCACGCCGGCGCTCGGGCCGATCACATTCTTCCTGCTGATCACCAATCTCACGTACGCCTTCTTCGACATCTATGGAACCATCGATTACCTCACCAGGGGAGCCCCGGCAGGAGCCACCTCGGTGGCGATCTACGAAATCATCAGGGTGGGTGTCGACAACCGTGACATCGGCCGTGGCGCCGCTCAGTCCGTTCTGCTGTTCCTGGCGGTCATCGGTCTGACAATCTGGCAATTCCGGCGTTCCGAGGATCGCATAACCTATGGGGGCGTCGGATGAGCTTTTCGGCGGGGGTTCGCAGGCAAGGGATCATTCGGGGCCGCTCGTGGCCGATTCATGTCCTCCTGGTTCTGGTGACGCTGGCGATCGGCTTTCCGCTCGTGTACGCCGCTTTGATCTCAACGCAGGGGAATCCAGATATTTTCGCGTTCAAATTGACCCCCGGCGACAAGTTGGCTCAACACTTCGACGACGTTTGGGTTGGCCGCAATCTCGGCCGATCCATGTGGAATTCCACGGTTCAGTCCGTCCTCATCACCGTGGCGAAGACCATCCTGTCTCTGGCGGCGGGCCTGGCCTTTGTCTACTTCCGGTTCCGTGGCAAGTGGCTGGTGTTCTTTTTCGTGTTGGTGACACTGATGATGCCTACCGAGGTGATGATCCTGGCCCTCTTCCGGCTCGTCTCGTCACTCGGATGGCAAAACACCATGACCGCCCTGGTAGTTCCGTTCGCGGCTTCTGCCACGGGAGCGTTCCTGTTCAGACAACACTTCTCGAACCTGCCCAGCGAACTGGCCGAGGCCGCCCAGGTGGACGGTGCCTCGCCGATCCAGTTCCTGACCAAGATCCTCATCCCGGTCTCGTGGAACGCCATCGGTGCCTTGGCTGTCATTCAATTCGTTTACGGGTGGAACATGTACCTGTGGCCGGTCCTGATCATCTCCGATCAGAAGAACCAGGTCATTCAGGTTGCGTTGCAGAACCTGCAAGGTATCGACGTCGGGCTCACCTATGGCCCACTCATGCTGGCAGCCCTCTTGGCGTCCATTCCGCCGGCCATCATTTTCATCCTGTTGCAGAAACAGTTCATGTCCGGGTTCTCAATCGGCGCCGACAAGTAGCTTGTCATACCCCCGGCCGAGGGACCAACCGCCTAATCCTCGTCAAGCAGCGCCGGGATGATGACCAGTGCCGTGAGGGCGGCCGCCACCATGGAGACTTGCATGATCACGGACAACTGGTTGTGGATCTTCAGCGGTGAAAGCCACAGCGCCGTGAACGCAACGGCGATACCGAGGGCATTGGCCACGATGGGCCGCCCGGCTCGTTCGATAGCCCGATCGATCGTTCCCGGTCCTTCCTGCCTTGCCAGGTCGATCGCGGCGATGAAGTGGATGGCGTAGTCGATCCCGACGCCGATCACGATGCTCGACAACACGGCCGTCATGAGGTTCAAGTCGGTCTCCGAAAAGGCCAGAAAGCCGAGCAGGGTGGCAACGGTCAGGATGATTGGCACCAGGGAGGCGACCGTTTGGCGGAGCCGCCGGTAGGCCAGGCCGAGCATGGCGGTAACCAGCACGAATGCCACGATGAGGGACACAACCTGGGAGCGGACCACCAGGCGGGCTATTTCGTCCCAGACGATGGGCATTCCGGTGAGGGCCCTTACCTCGTCCGAGTTGGCGGCGTAGTCCTTCCACAGTGCGAGGTCGGCAGTGGTGAAGTTTTCGGGAAACATCACGAAGCGAAGGCCGTCGTCGCTCGCCATCCGGCCCAGCGGCAGCTCAACGTCGCCGGCCAGGAGAGCGGCGAACTGGGGCGCAGGCACGCGGCCCTCGAGATCGGCCAGTGAAAAGACTTCGCGTACCCCGGGTAACGCCCGCAGCTCGTCGGAAGTCTGGCGGATGGTGCTGAGCTGGTCGGATCCGGCCGACGGATCATAGGCAAACTCTCCGATGAGCGGTGTCGCACCCCCGAACGCGGCTTCGGTCTTGGCGAACGCCAAACGGACGGGATCGTCGTCCTTGAAGAAGAAGAGTTGATCGGAGTTCACGCCCAACGAGGGAATGGTGAGCGCCGCGAAGGCTACGAGTACCAGCGTGATCACGAGGGCCGGGCGCCGGGTCCTGACGAGTGCCCGGAGGCCTTTGGTGACCCACGGGCCGAGCAAGGCGTTGTGATGTTCGGGTTTGATGATCAGGCGACTCAACAGCGCCGGTAGCGATACGAATGAGATGATCCCGGCGAAGGTGATGCCGATCGCCGAGAACGTCCCCAGTTGGGCGATCGGGTGAACTCCAGTGAACAGCAAAGACAGGAATCCGGCCCCGGTGGAAATGGTCGTCAAGATCATCGGCACGCCAACCTGGCGCAACGCCGAGGCGACGAGGGTCGCGGGGTCACTGGTTTTGTGGGCTTCTTCTTGAAAATGGGTGACGAAGTGAAGTCCGTCGGCCGAGCCCATCACGATCACAAAGATCGGAACGATCACCGTCACGATGTCGACCTGGCGACCAAGGCCGAACAGTAGACCGAAGGTCCACAGCGAACCCAGGATGGCGGGCAGCATGGCCAGGGCCGCGAGGCGCCGATCGCCGATATTGGCATAGAAGACGGCCAACATGAGCCCAATGACCAACGGGGGAATCGCCAGAAGGAAGAGACCCAGCAGGTCGACGACGGAGGCGAAGATCACCGGGTTCCCGGCCATGGTGATCTCGATGCCGTCTGGGGGAGCTAGATCTGCGAGGTTTCGGGCGGCGCCAATACTGTCGGCACCCGGGGTGGCGATCACCAGCGTATCGCGAAAGTCAGCGCTGAGAAGGAGGTTGGTCGTCGGGCTGCTGTCCAGTAGGCCGGAGACCGCCGGCGCAGGAAGTTGCCTGAGGTCCTCCGGTGTGATCGGGGCTCCCGTAAGAGGATTTGCGGCGGGGATGATCGAGGCAACCGATTCGACGCCTTCGGTAGAAGCGATAGCGGCCTGCAGTTCCGCTAAACGAGCCAGGCCCTCAGGCGTATTGAACGCGTCGTCGGTCGACGCAGTTGCGACGACGGTGATGGGATCCTGGGCCGTGTACTTTTCCTGGAGGTTGGCGAACACCTCGCCGGTGGCGTTGCCTTCGAGGATGAAGGACGAAACGTCAGGGTTGAAATCGAGCCTGAAGAGCATGGCGACGGACAGGAGGCTCAGGATTGCCGTCGCGATCAGGATGATGCGAGCCTGACTCACAATGACTTTGGCTATCCGATCCATGCTGCTCCATGCTGCTCCGCGTTGGGCGCCGTCGTGACCTTACACAGAAAGTCGGGGCCCATGAGCAGGCCCCGACCCGGGTCATGGCATTTAGCTGGATGACTAGCAGCAGGCGGTTTCCGCTTCCCTGGCAGAGTCGGTGGCACAGCAAGCGCCGGCGGCCTCGCTCGATTCCTTGTCGGCGACCGGGCTGTCGGCCAGCACGGTATAGAACTCCCAGTCCAGGCCGTTGGGATCGGTCACGAAGACTTTGTCCTGTTTGGCGTAGCAACACTCGACGCCTTGTTCCTCGTAGGTCGTGAGGCCCGCCTCGACAAAAGTTTCCGTGGCCGAATTGACGGCGGATACGTCTTCGACCTCAACCCCAATGTGGTTCATGGTTCCGCCTATCTCGTTCTGGATGAGGACCAGCTTGAGCGGCGGCTCAGCGATGGCGAAGTTGGCGTACCCGGGCCGCTGCTTGGTGACCGGCGTTGCGAACACCTTCTCGTAGAAGGCGACGGCCGCATCGACGTCGGTGACGTTGAGCGCTAGTTGGACTCGACTCATTTCAGGCTCCTTTGTACGGATGTTGATACATAGATGATCATCGATGTTTAGGTTGCCACAAACATTGATGTGTGTCAATATATTCTGATGAAATCTTCCGAAGTGACCTGCTGTACTCCAGTTTCCGATGGTCTCGACGGGCGACAAGCCGTCGAGCTGGCCGACCTGCTGAAGGTTCTTGCCGATCCAGCCCGCCTGCGCATCGTTTCAATGCTGGCGTCGGTCGCTGACGGGGAGGTGTGCGTCTGTGACATGACAGAACCTCTGGGCCTTTCACAGCCAACGGTGAGCCATCACATCAAGGTGCTTCGGGAAGCCGGCTTCATTTCTTCGGAAAAGCGAAGCAAGTGGGTGTATCACCGCCTGGTGCCGGCTCAGCTCGAGTCGGTGCGGGCAGCTCTGGCAGTCCGGCAGCCAGTCTGAAGCTTCAAGGGAGCATCAGTTCGTGCCGATAACCTGCCCATGCGACGAACCATCGCTCTGACAATTCTCGCGACGGCGATGGTCGGGTGGGTCTTTGTGACCGATCGAGACTTTCCGGTGACCGGCCTCGTCGATCTGGGCATTCACGAATTGGGGCATTTGCTCGCCATTCCACTCGGACAAACGGTCCACTTTCTGGCCGGGTCTCTGGCGCAGATCTGTGCACCAGCGGGACTGGCTGTCTATTTCTGGTTCAAGGGGGACAGTGCGGCCTCGGGCCTGCTGCTGGCGTGGACCGCGACATCCATCAACGACGTGGCGATCTATGTTGCCGATGCCTCCACCAGGTTCCTGCCCCTTATTGGCGGCACGCACGATTGGTGGTGGTTGTTCTCAAGATGGGATCTGCTCGATGCAGCAGTGGGAATCGGTGGCTTTGTTGGATTTGTCGGCCTGATGGTGGGAGTGGCTGCCGTCGGATGGCTCGGTCACCAGTCCTGGGTGAGCTGGTCTCACGACCGCCGGCCGGTGTTCATGGTCCTCGACTAGCCGGGCTCTTTAGGCTTGGTCGACGAATTCGTAGATCTCGGCCATGTCCACTCCGGGAAACGGACCCGGCGGGAGCGCGGCCAATACGTGACTTCGAGCCTTGGGGGAGGGCCACACGGTTCCTTCCCATTTCGCACTGAGACGGGCCGGCGGCCGGCGACAACATTCGCCGTCGGGGCACTGCGATACCGAATGGTGCTCCGTGTTGCGACCCCGAAAGTACTGGGCGTCGTCGAACGTTGTTCCGACGGTGATGGCGTGGCTCGGCTCGCGGTCGGCTTCGATGTGGGTGCCGCACCAGAACGTTCCCTGTTGGGTGTCTGTGTACTGATAGTGGATGGCGAACTTGTCAGGAGATCGAAAGGCCATCCTGGTACCCCATTGACGGCAGAGGCGTTGGCCCTCGATGGCTCCGTCGGCATCGGTCGGGAACGGGACGCCGTTATTGGCATAAGCCTTCCAGATCAGTCCGTCGGCGTCTGATCGAACCAAATGGATATTGAGATCCAGGTGATGGGTTATCAGGTTGGTCAAACGGTGGCCGGCCATTTCATAGCTGACATAGAACCGTTCTTTGAGATCCTCGACGGATAGGTCGCGCTCCTTTTTGGCGGCTACCAGGAACGGCACTGCGGCCTGTTCGGGCACGAGAACGGCGGTGGCGAAATACGCAGCCTCCATCCGCTGCCTCAGGAAGTCCGAGTACGAAGTGGGGTCGTGGTGATCAAGTGCGAAGTGGCCGAGTGTGCGCAGGATCACCGATCGCGCAGCTCGTGTCCGCAGCTCATTACGTTGCGGGATGAAGATACGGCCGTTCGCCTGGTCGGCAATGGCGCGCACCGCGCTCGGGAAGTCTTGGACCTGGTGGATCGTGAAGCCGAAGTGTTGGGCAAGTTTGATCAACTCCCGCTGCGACAGGGCGCCGGTGCCGCCGTACCCGGCGGCATCGAGTGCCATGGCCGCTGCCTCCTCGATGGCCGGGAAGTAGTTGCCGGCTTCGGCAGCTGTCTGGCGGAGAGAGACATTCGCCATTCGGGCTTCCTCGGGGGTTGCCACGGCGGCCATCGCCCTCCGTTTCACTTCTTCATACAGGCTCACGATGTGTTCGAGGGCCTCGTCGGGCAATCGAGTACTGGCGCGCAGATGCGGCAGTCCCAGCTCGGCATAGCTTGGTTCGCCCTGGTAGCGCTCGAGCAGCACTTCAAGATGAGCTCGACGGTTCGGAGCTTCTTCAGCCAACATGTCGGCGGGAGACACCCGAAGGCTCCTGGCCAGGTCGGTTATGAGCGAAAGCTTCGGCTCTCGTTTGCCGTTTTCGACCAGAGACAGATAGGGCGCCGGTTTGCCGACGAAGGCGCCCAACTCGTCGAGCGTGAGACCGGCCCGTTTGCGATAGAACCGCAGTCGCTGACCGAATACCAGGGTGTCCATGATTGCCTACTCCAGCGTCTTTTGATAATAAGTGCGTTTCTTCGCGGGCCAGAATACGTCTTTTGGAGAGTTTCTGCGAGAAGATGGCGATAATTATTCGAGCACCAGGGATGACTTATGGATATCAGAGGATCTGTCGAAGGCCGGGCCAGCACGATATTGACCGACGAAGCGGTCGCGTTTCTTACGGATCTTCATCGTGGCTTTAACCAACGCAGGCTCGAACTGCTTGCTCGCCGGGCCGTTCGCCAGGCGCAGATCGATCAAGGTGTGCTGCCCGGATTCCTGCCAGAAACCTCCGAGGTCCGCTCAGCCGACTGGCGGGTCGCCGCCCCGCCACCCGACTTGCTGGATCGTCGGGTCGAAATCACCGGCCCGGTTGAACGCAAGATGATGATCAACGCCCTTAACTCTGGCGCCTCGACGTTTATGGGCGATTTTGAGGACTCCTACACGCCGACCTGGGAAAACGTACTCGACGGGCAGGTCAACGCCTACGACGCGGTTCGCAAGACCATTCGCCTCGAAGCTGACTCCGGGAAGGTGTATGAGCTTGGCGACGAGATTGCCACGCTCTTGATTAGGCCACGAGGATGGCACCTCGAGGAGGCCCATCTCGCGGTCGACGCAGAGCCGATGTCTGGTTCGCTCGTCGACGCAGGTCTGTATCTGTTTCACAACGCCGTGGAGCTTCTCGATCGGGGATCGGGTCCGTATTTCTACCTCCCCAAGCTGGAGAGTCACCTTGAGGCACGATTGTGGAATGACGTGTTCGTCTTCGCACAGGACCGACTCGGCATTCCACAGGGTTCGATTCGGGCGACTGTGCTTATCGAGACGGTGCTCGCCGCTTTCGAAATGGACGAGATTCTCTATGAGCTACGCGATCACTCGGCAGGCCTCAACGCCGGGCGGTGGGATTACATCTTCTCCATCATCAAGAAGTTTCGCAACGACCCGTCCCGGCTGTTACCGGATCGATCCCAAATCACCATGACGGTGCCGTTCATGCGTTCCTATACCGAACTTCTGGTCAAAACCTGCCACCGGCGTGGCGCCCACGCGATGGGGGGAATGTCGGCCTTCATCCCCAACCGGCTCGACCAGGAGGTGACGGATCGAGCGATGGAGAAGGTCCGCGACGACAAACATCGGGAAGCCGGCGATGGATTCGATGGAACCTGGGTGGCTCATCCCGGGCTGGTCGCCGTGGCGAGAGCCGAGTTCGACGCAATTCTTGGGGATCGACCCAACCAGATCGATCGGAAGCGTCCCGAGGTCGTGGTGCAAGCCGGTGACCTGCTCGACACGAGTGTCGAGGAGGGGCGGGTCACGCTCGACGGCGTAAGGACGAACGTCAATGTCGGCATCCTCTACCTTGAGTCCTGGCTGTCCGGAAACGGCGCAGCCGCCCTCTACAACCTCATGGAAGACGCTGCAACGGCCGAGATCTCTCGTTCCCAGATATGGCAATGGGTTCACGCGGGTGCTTTGGCTGCCGACGGCGTCCCGATCACGGCCGAGTTGGTCCGAACGATCGCCGACGAGGAGATGCTGGCGATTGCCAGACTCGTCGGGCCCGAACGGTTTGCGACAGGCTGCTTTGAGCAGGCCCGTCTCATCTTCGAAGATGTGGCCCTCAGCGATGACTTCGAGGACTTCCTCACGATTCCTGCCTATCAACAACTCACGAACGAAAAGGAACCAGCATGAGCACGACCGACCGGATTGCCAAAGAGGCTGCCATCCTCCAGCACGACTGGGACACCAACCCTCGCTGGAAAGGCGTCAAGCGTGACTACACCGCCGAAGATGTGGTGCGGTTGCGAGGGTCCATCCGAAAGGACTACGCCTTGGCCCGCTCGGGGTCCGAGCGACTCTGGAACATGATGGAGAACCAACCCTATGTGAACAGTCTCGGGGCCATGACTGGTGGCCAAGCCGTGCAGATGGTCAAGGCGGGTCTCGAAGCCATCTACCTGTCGGGGTGGCAGGTGGCCGGCGACGCCAACTTGTCTGGCGAGGTTTATCCCGATCAGTCGCTGTATCCTGCCAATTCCGCCCCAGAGTTGGTTCGTCGGATCAACAATGCGCTCGAACGGGCCGACCAGATCGCCTGGGCAGAGGGTGACGATGGCACCCATTGGAATGTTCCGATCGTCGCGGACGGCGAGGCCGGGTTCGGCGGGGCGCTCAATGTGTATGAGCTCACGAAGAATTTCATCGGAGCGGGAGCGGCCGGCGTGCACTTCGAGGATCAGCTTGCCTCCGAGAAGAAGTGCGGGCATATGGGCGGGAAAGTTCTCGTTCCCACTGCCCAGCACATCCGGACGCTGACGGCGGCTCGGTTGGCGGCCGACGTGATGGGTATTCCACTCGTCATCGTGGCCAGGACCGATTCGCTGGCGGCCACCCTGCTGACCTCGGACATCGACGAACGAGATCGTCCATTCGTCACGGGTGAGCGCACCCTCGAAGGCTTCTATCACGTGCGCAATGGTATGGAGTCACCGATTGCCCGTGGCCTTGCGTACGCACCGTACTGCGATGTGATCTGGTGTGAAACCGGAAAACCCGATCTTGCAGAAGCCAAAGAGTTCGCCGATGCGATCCACGCTGAATATCCCGGCAAGAAGCTCGCCTACAACTGTTCTCCATCGTTCAACTGGTCGGCGCACCTCGACGACGCCACCATCTCGGTGTTCCAGAAGGAACTCGGGGCGCTCGGCTACGCCTTCCAATTCATAACGCTGGCCGGATTCCACGCCCTCAACGCCTCCATGTTTGACCTGGCAAAGGGGTATGCCGCTGACGGTATGACCTCGTACGTCAAACTGCAAGACCACGAGTTCGCCATGGAAGGTGACGGTTATACGGCGACCAAGCACCAGCGCGAGGTTGGGGCCGGCTATTTCGATCTCGTGGCCAATACGATATCGGGGGGCCAGGCATCGACGTTGGCGCTCGTCGGGTCGACCGAAGAGGAGCAGTTTTAGGCGCCGAGGGACGGCGGGCCTCGGCTCTGGTGCTGAGGCCCGCGAATCGGTATGCTTTGCCCGACAGAGGGGAGTCACTCAATGAGCAACATCGTCCACGTAGTCGGTACCGGCACCATCGGTGAACCGCTGATCGGGCTGTTGGCCAACTTCAAAGAATCGTTCGGTATCGATGAAGTCACTTTCCACAAGCGGACCCCGATGATTGAGGAGCGCCCCAAGGTGGCCGACCTTGAGCGGCGTGGGGCGATTCTCGCCACGAACGAAGATCGGCGCGCCAGCTTCGAAGCGCTCGGTCACTCGCCAAAGTACACGGCTCGGGAAGCCATTGAACGTGCCACGGTAGTCATCGACTGCACGCCGGCCGGACTAACCAATAAGGAGAAGTTCTATACGGCTGCCAACAATCCGAGCGGGTTTATGGCGCAAGGCTCCGAATTCGGGTTCGGCAAGATGTATGCCAGGGGTGTCAACGACGAAGCACTCGATCAAGGCAACGATCGGTTCCTGCAAGTGGTCTCGTGCAACACGCACAACATATCGGCTCTCGTCAAAACCATCGCCATGGACGGAACCACCTCGCACCTGGAGAACGGCCGGTTTGTCCTGCTACGCCGGGCCAACGATATCAGCCAGGACAGTTCCTTCGTTCCTGCCCCTACAACGGGTTCCCACGGGGACGAGAAGTTTGGGACGCATCACGCTCGCGATGCCCATCACCTCTTCTCGACGCTCGGCTACGACTTGCCCGTGTTCTCTTCGGCGATGAAATTGCCGACCCAGTACATGCACTCGATGTGGTTCAGCCTGACGCTCGACCGCGAGATTGGCCTCGACGAGGTCTTCGAGCGCCTCACCGATAACCCGCGGATTGCTTTGACACACCATCAATCTGCGAACAGCGTGTTTTCGTTCGGCCGTGACCACGGCTATTTCGGGCGGATCCTCAACCAGGCCGTCGTTCCTCGTCAAAGCCTTACGGTGCGCGACGGCAACGAGGTCATCGGTTTCTGCTACACGCCCCAGGACGGCAACTCGTTGCTGTCGTCGATCGCTGCCACCCTGTGGTACCTCCACCCCGACGGGTTCGAGGACCGTATCGACGTCCTTCGGCCCTACCTCTTCGCCGAGGTCTAAGTTCGATATTGGTTTGCAGATCCGGCGGCATTCGTGCCGACGTAGGTCAAACACGGTGCCGAGTCCGGCCAGGCAGAGTAAGCCGCTAGCGTTCAAGTGATGGACGGCCACAAACAACGCCAAGCACTTACGGCTGCCGAACGGGCCATCGAACATCTCGTGGCCGGCAAGCCCGATGAGGCGGAGCGAGCCTCGCAGCGAGCCGCCGAGCTCGATCAGATCGGGATCTTCTCCAGGCTGGTAGCCGCCGTAGCGGGAGTAGCGACGGACCTTCGCTCTGGGGTTACGGTCGCCGACGAGCATCTTGTTGCCCTCCGGGACGCAGTAGGGGTTGGTCCCTTGTCTGAACTCGTCGACCAGCTCAGATGAGCGACTACCACGTCCACCTGGCGCCCCATCGCGCCATGCCAGAGCCCGTCAACTTCACGGCCGATCTGGTCGAGCAATACGTCGAGGTAGCGGCCGGTCGTGGGATTGGTGAAATCGCCATCACCGAGCACGTTTATCGCTGTAAAGAAGCCCTTCCGGTGTTGGGGAACTTCTGGGAGGATCCGACCATCCCTGCCAATATCGCCGCATACACGGCCGGGTTTGTACAAGCCGAATGCAACTTTCGACTCGACAACTACGTGGGAGCCGTGACGGCAGCCAAGGATCGCGGCTTGCCGGTAAAAATGGGTTTGGAAGTGGATTTCTTTCCCGAATCGATCGAAGGTGTCATGGATTTGATCGACGGTTACCCGTTCGATGTGCTCGTTGGGTCTGTGCACTGGGTTGGAGGTTGGGCGGTCGATTCGACGGAGACCCAATCAGAGTTCGACCGGCGAGGTCTCCTGACCGCCTATGAGCAATATGCCGACGTCCTTAGGCAGATGGCCGAGGTCGGAACCATGGACGTTATCGGTCATGCGGATGTTCCCAAGCGATACGGTCGGGCGCTGCCTGCCGAGAACGGTGAGATCTTTCAACCAGTTGTCGAGGCGGCTGCTCGATCCGGGATGGCCGTCGAGATCAATACGAAAGGACTCAAGAAACCGATTGCCGAGGCTTATCCCTCGGAATGGTTGCTGAGTCGGTTTCACGGCGCCGGGGTTCCGGTGACGTTGTCGTCCGATGCCCACATTCCCTCCGAGGCCGGGTGGGGGATCCATCGGGCGGTGGAACTCGCCAGGAGCGTTGGCTATTCGACGCACCGCCGATTTGATGCGCGCACCGGCTACGACGTAGCGTTACCGGAACTCAAGGAGGATTAACATGCATGGGATTCTTTTGTGGCTTCATATCCTGTCTGCGGCCACCTGGATCGGCGCCGCAGTAGCCGTACTGTTCCTCGCTCCCCGTATGGCCGTGACGGCGGCTTCCGGCCAGGCATTCGCCCTCCATTGGGTAGAGATGGGCAGGAAGCTGTTTACGCCAGCCGCGATCGTCGCCCTGGCGACGGGGATCGGCCTCGTCGTCGCGGACTCTCATTCGTTTTCGTCGGCGTTTGTGTCGATCGGGTTCTTGATGGTGATCGTCGGTGGGGTTCTCGGAGCACGGGTCTACGCACCGATGGGGCGAAAGATTGCCGCCGCCCACGAGGCCGGAAACGAGACGAGCAGTCTGTACGCCCGGATGCGGACCCTCGGGGTCGCTGAACTGGCGTTGCTCGCCTTTACCGTCTACGCAATGGCCGTCAGACTCGGCGCATGATCATCGAGGTGGTGGCGGTCGGGACCGAGCTCCTACTCGGCCAGATCGTCAACTCCAACGCCGCGTTTCTCGGTCGGCAGTTCGCAGAGAACGGCTTTGATTCGCATTATCAGGTCGTCGTAGGAGACAACTTCGATCGTATGGTCGAGACCATCGGGACGGCCATCGACCGATCAGATGCGGTGGTCATAACCGGCGGGATTGGTCCAACCCAGGACGACGTGACGCGCGAGGCGATCGCGGTGGCCACCGGACGCGAGATGGTCCGTGACGCCGACTACG
>Ga0224496_10001538_pt1 | contig 14304 bp, 11 predicted proteins | sample SF_Jul11_sed_USG_2_FD_168127 | JGI IMG/M metagenome (GOLD analysis project Ga0224496, IMG submission 168127) | Sediment microbial communities from San Francisco Bay, California, United States - SF_Jul11_sed_USGS_8_1 | ecosystem: Environmental > Aquatic > Marine > Sediment | place: USA...
ACTCCTCGTCCCCTGCGTCCCTCTCCTTCTCCTGCGCCTCGAACCTTCCCATCTGGTCCATGGGGTCGTTGAGCTCGCTGAAAGCGTTTGCTATCTCCCGTCCTGCCACGAAGAGCTCGAAGCGGTCCACAAGCTCAGGCTTTTCAGGGTTGCGCTTTGCCAGGGGCGAGAGCTCAACCGGATACTCTGTGATAAAGGTAGGCTGAACGAGCTTGGGCTCAACGCGGTCAGAGAATATCTCGTCCAGGACCTTGCCGAAGGAACATTTTGGATCTATCTTGATGCCGTTGTCACCTGCCCAGGCCCGGGCCTTTGTCTCGTCCTTGAGGGCCTCCTCTGGCACGCCGGCGTCCATTAGCGACTTGAGCATGGGGATGCGCGGCCAGGGGGGCGTGAGGTCTATCTCTCCGCCCTCATATGGGATCTTCATGGAGCCTGTTGCTTTTTCGGCAACAGTCGGTATCAGCCTCTCAGTGAAGTCCATGAGGAAATTGTAATCCTTGTACGCGGCATAGAACTCCAGCATCGTGAACTCGGGATTGTGCTTGGTGGAGATGCCCTCGTTGCGGAAATTGCGGTTAATCTCGAATACGCGCTCGAACCCCCCCACGAGCAGCCTCTTCAGATATAGCTCAGGTGCTATGCGGAGATAGAGGTCCATATCGAGCGCGTTGTGGTGAGTCTTGAAAGGCTTGGCCGCTGCGCCTCCGGGAATGGACTGCATCATGGGGGTCTCAACCTCCATGAACCCCTCGGCCTCAAGGAAATCGCGTATGGCTTTGACAATGAGGCTCCGCTTCCTGAACGTGTCCTTTACATCAGGGTTCACTATGAGATCAACATACCGCTGGCGGTACCGGAGCTCCACATCTTTAAGACCGTGCCATTTCTCGGGCAGAGGCCTGATGGATTTGGTCAGGAGCGTAAGCTCACTTACATCAAGTGTAAGCTCGTCGGTCTTGGTGCGGAACAGTCTGCCCCGGACCCCGACGATATCGCCGATATCGAGCTTCTTGACCACCTTGTAGGCATCGCCGAGCGTGTCCTTCTTGAAGTACACCTGGATGCTCCCGGTGGAGTCCTGCAGGTGGGCAAATGCCGCCTTGCCAAAGTCACGCATGGCAACAAGACGTCCGGCCACAGAGAGCGTGGATGACAGTTGCTCAAGCGATTCGCCGGTATGGCCGGAGAATTTATCATGCAGGGAGGAGGCGGTGTCATCGTACTGGAACGCCCCGCCATAGGGCTCAACTCCTGCTTCTCTCAGGGCAGCAAGCTTGTTCAGCCTGCTTTGTATGTGCTCGTTTATATCTTCCATTTGATGGATATGATTATAGAGATTGAGACGAGCCTTAGTCAAATAATGCCTCGCGATTTCAATAGATGAAGGTCTGTTTTTCCTTTGCATGGATGTACAGTGCAGCGGAGGAAAACACCATATAGCAGGGACGTTGTCTTCCCCTCGATTTTCCCGCCAGAGCATGAATGAATGAATTTTCGGAATTTATTTCTTTGCAATGGGAGCCTTACTGTTTTATACTTAATAATAATGAAAAGCGTATTGCTAGTCGCACCATCATTGACCCTGTCTGATAAGGACCTCGATTTCTTCAGGCAGAGCGAGATAGAGATCCACCGGGCAAACAACGGCACGGAGGCAAGGGAATTGCTGTCCTCGAAGACCTTCAGGGTTGTTGTTGCCGAACTGGGGACCGAGAACATACCGGGAGACGAGCTCTGCAGCCTTATAAAGAAAGAGAACCAGGACACATATGTTATGCTGGCCTGCACCGGCAAGAAGAGCGAGCTTAAGACATGCGGGCTATGCGGGGCAGATGCTCATATACAGACCCCTTTTGAACCGGAGAACCTGACTCGCAGGATAGCTTCCATATTGAACTTGCCTAACAAAAGAGCTACCCGTGTTCTTGTAAAGGTAAAAGTAAACGGATCCATCAAGAGTGAACCTTTCTTCAGCATATCCCATAATATAAGCACAACGGGAATGATGCTGGAGGCCGAGCAGTCTCTTGCCATCGGAGACCTAGTATCCTGCTCGTTTTATCTCCCGGAAAGTGAGAGGCTGACAGCCCCATGCAAGGTGGTCAGGATCGAGAAGGCGCATGGGACAACCAATAGGTATGGGGTGGAGTTTGCAGAACTGGATAATGAGAGCAGGGTCGTCATTGATGAGTTCATCCGCCAGGAAAGAGAAGCCGGAAATTTCTTTTAGTCCAGGATTTGCCAATCAGGCCCGATTAATACCATCCAGAACCGATTAAATCCAAATATCGCCCGTTTATTCGTATTTACTCTTATTGGCCAATGTTCCACGTGGAACATTGTAGGCTGGTCAAGCGGAATGTTCCACGTGGAACATTCACAAAAGGTCAAGGGGTTGCAATCCCCAGCGCCTTGATTTTCCTGTGAAGGTTGCTCCTCTCAACGCCTATCGATTCAGCTGTCTTGGATATGTTCCAATCATACTCTTTGAGCTTCGTTGTTATATAGTCCTTCTCAAAAGCGTCCTTGGCATGCTTGAGCCCGTCAATAAGGAAATAATCATTTTGAGCGGCCCCGGACTCTAGGCCCACGTTGGATATGGTCTCGGCAGGCGTCATAATAACAAGCCTTTCAACGAGATTCTTAAGTTCACGGATATTGCCAGGCCAATCGTGCAGGACAAGCTTTTCCATTGCTTCTTTAGCTATGGACTTGCGTGGCTGTCCGTACTCCTCGGCGAGCAGGGCAAGAAAATGCTCGGCGAGTACAGGGATGTCCTCTTTCCTCTCCCTGAGCGGCGGAAGTTTTACAGGGATAACATTCAGCCTGAAAAAGAGATCGTCCCTGAACTTGTTTTCCTTTATCATCTTCTCGATGTCCTTGTTGGTCGCGGCTATAACCCTTACATCAACAGAGATGTCTTTGCTGCCTCCTACGCGTTGGAATGTCTGCCCCTCCAAAACCCTCAAGAGCTTTGCCTGGGTATTAAATGACATGTCACCTATTTCATCAAGAAAAAGGGTCCCGCTGCTTGCAAGCTCGAACTTGCCCATCTTTTTGTCAAAGGCTCCGGTAAAGGAGCCCTTCTCGTGTCCGAATAGCTCGCTCTCTATAAGCTCCTGCGGGATAGCTGCACAATTCAGCTCTACAAAAGGTTTTGAGGCCCTTGGGCTCATGGCATGAAGAAGGTGTGCTACTATCTCCTTGCCCGTACCGCTCTCGCCGGTTATCAGCACCCTGCTATTGCTTTTAGCCGCCATATCGACCTGTGAGCGAATCTCTCTGATAGCGGGGCTCTCTCCCACGAGAGTCCACTTCCTCTGCAAGGTCTCCCTTAACTCCCTGTTCTCTCTCTCCAGGGACTTTCTCTCAAGGGCTCTACCAGCAACAAGCAGGACCCTGTCGAGCGAAAGGGGCTTTTCAAGGAAATCATATGCCCCGCTCTGGGTCGCGTTTACAGCTGTCTCAATATTCCCATGGCCGGATATCATTACTACGGTCAGGCCCTTGTCAGCAGCCTTTATCCTCTTGAGGGTTTCAAGCCCGTCTATCCCTGGCAGCCAGATATCAAGGAAGACCAGGTCGGGCCTGTGGGCGGCGATAGCCTCCAGCCCTTTCTCCCCGGAATCAACAGCCTCGACCTCATACCCCTCATCATGCAGTACCCCGGACAGAGACTCCCTTATACCCTCCTCATCGTCAATTATCAGGATTCGCTCATTTGCCATCAGATATTCAAGACCTCCCTAAACACATCATGCATGTATTGGTATCTCTATAGAAAAAACGCTACCATGAGGGCTATTGTCCGAGACCGAAAGGGAACCCCCATGCTCGGCAACTATCCTGTCGGCGATCGCCAGGCCTAGACCGGTACCGTCCTTCTTTGTGGAAAAATACGGTTGAAAAAGCCTCTCCTTGTCCTCATCGCTTATCCCTGGCCCGTTATCAATTATCTGTATGGATGCTTTTCCCGAATTCTCGTTAAAAGCAGTCCTTACCAAAATCTCTCCGTTTCTATTCATCGCCTCTATGGCATTATCAAACATATTAATGAAAACCCGCTTGAACTGCTCAGCATCAAGCTCTATCTCCGGCATTCCCTCCTGAAGGTCGAGATTTACCCTTACCTGCTTATAGCCCTTGTAAAGGCTCATGACCTCAAGAATGATAGAACTCAGTTCAACGGCCTCTCTTTTTATCTCGGGGAGCTTCCCGAACCTCGAGAACTCGTCCACCATGGCCCTGAGACTGTCCACCTCCCTTATTATGGTTCTCGTGGACTTTTCGATGACAGAATCAAAGTCTTCGCTGCGGCTCTGCCATTTCCTGAGCATCCTCTCTGTTGAGAGTTTTATGGGAGTAAGCGGGTTCTTTATCTCATGGGCCATTCTCCTGGCAACCTCCTGCCAGGCAAGGGTCCTTTGCGCCTTGATAACATCCGTAATATCATTTACTACCACCAGCAGACCGAATTGAGCGCCGGACTGGGTGCGCATAGCTGTTATTGATATGTTCAGGAGAGATTTGCGGTTATTTATAGTTACCCATACCTCTCTCTGTACTTCCTTGAGGGTCCGGATATTAATGGACTTGACGAAATCCTCAAGCTCCACTGATTCCAGCCCTGACATAAGTATCCTGTAACTTCTGCCCATCACGTCTTCCGATGCTACACCGAATATCCTGCACGCGCCCTCGTTTATGGAGCGCACAGTCTCGTCCATCCCAAGAGAAACAACCCCGCTGTGAATGTTCTTAACTATGTTATCAAGGTTGGCGTAGGCCTGCTCCAGAGAGCCCTTGCTCTCCCGGATCTCCTGAACCATCCTGTTGAAGGAGGTTATCAGCTGGCCCATCTCGTCCTGGGCGGTCGAGTCCACCCTGACGTTATAGTTCCCCGCAGCCACCTCGGTGGTGGCCAGCGAGAGATCTTTTACCGGCTCTGTCATCCAGCCGGCTATTCGCAGGGATATCCATATCGCGATGAAGATTATCATGAGGGTAAAGAAGGCCATCATCATAAGGTAGCTCAGCTTCAAAGGGGACTTCCATTTCTCCAGATGCATATAATCATCGTAAGCCTTCTTTATGGAGTTAATCCCCTCCATAACATCAGCGGGAAGGCTGGTCTCAACCACCACAACAGCCCTGACAACGCCCCCGTCAATAACAGGCAACGCCGCCCTTATAAGGTCTCCGCCCTCAAGGGATATGACCTCTGTCTCCTCCCTGCCCTCAAAAGCTGCCTGTATGGATGCGGAGCCGCCCTCGGCCGGGTCCTCGTCAAGAAAACGCGCTGTATACCTGTCAGGAAGCTGACCTCCGGAACGTGCAAGGTAAGCAACGTCCAGGGCCCTGATACGCTCCAGCATGTAAAGGGTCTGTGCGACCTTAAGGGAACCCTCCACTGGCTTTCTGAACTGCGGCGAGAAGAACCTGTCGATATAATTGGTCACTAGCTCGCTGGAAACCAGGAACATTATCAGAAGCGGCATTGAGATCATCAGAAGGAATATGCCCACGATCTTTGTCTTGAACTTGTGTCCGGCCATGCCCTGGCGTCTCTCCATGGCCAGCTTGAAAAGGCTGCGCCCTACGAATAGAACAAGCCAGAAAAGCGCGAGCAGGTTGAGGTTCAGGAAGGTGAAGAGCAGGGTCCTTGAGGCAAGCGACGGGGCCACCCTGGAAAATAGAGAGGTCTCTATCACCGTGCCCAGGACTACAAACCCGATGGAGCCTGCTATGACCCTGGTACGTCTGCGCTTTCTCTCCTCAGGGCTTCTCACTGGTGCCTCAGGAGGAAGGAGGGAGACTCCTCGGTTATCTTGAACTCTGTCTCCTCGATGAAGAACAGTATGAGGTTGATGAAAGGAGGTAGTTCCCTTATGCGGGATTCCACCGTCACCCGGATATAATACTCGGCACTCTCCAGCTCGCTGATCTCTGATATCTCAACATCTTTCAAAAAGAGCGCCCAGTTCATCAGCTCATCGCATGTAGAGAAGCGTTTAGGGTATATCCTGTCGCCCTTGGTGGAGGCCGCGATGTTCTCGTTCTTTACTGGGTCGCATTGAAGCTTCTGGACTATCTTCTTTCCGAGAATGAACTCGTCAGGCCACTTCTCCCATACACGGAAAAGGTCCACATAGAAGATTATCTCCTTGGTGACTCCCTTTCTGACCTCCTCCGCCCTTGCCTCATCAAGCGTAAGAGATGTGGTGACGAGGATGGTCCTGTTTCTGACCTTGGCGTAGGGGCCATGCAACTCTGCTGCGCTACATGGTGTAGCCATTAAGGACATCAACAGTAAAATCGTTATAAATTTGAATCTAAAGTACATTTATTGGTTGCCTGTGTTGTTTTATCCTCATATAGTATTAAATTCATTATAACATACGGGTACTTAAAGTAAATTCCACTCAAATCACAAGTGCCGGCTTGTATTTAAAGCTGTTTTGTGATATAAAAAGCCAGCTGAGAAATTAAACTCCAATCAGGACCATAAAAGAAAGACATGGAACCCAGGGACCTTAAATACGACAACAAGGGGCTTATCCCCACCATAGTGCAGGAGGCCAACACAGGCGAGGTGATGATGCTTGCCTACATGAACGCAGAGAGCCTCCAGATGACGCTCGAGACAGGGTACACTCATTTCTGGTCGCGCTCGCGTCAGGAGTTCTGGAAAAAGGGCGCGACATCGGGAGAGCTGCAGGAAGTGAAGGAGGTCTTTTATGACTGCGACGCTGATACCCTCCTGGTCAAGGTCATTCAGCACGGAGGGGGCGCATGCCATACCGGCGAGCGCACATGCTTTTACAGAAAGATGGACCTACAGCTAAAGGAGGGCAATTAAATGGACTGCCTGTTCTGCAAGATCGCAGCAAAGGAGATACCTTCCACTATAGTGTACGAGGACGACCTCTGCCTGGCATTCGACGACATAGCGCCCCAGGCTCCGGTTCACTCCCTCGTCATCCCCAAAAAGCATATCGCCACATCCAACGACATAACCGAAGGGGACGAGCAGTTAATGGGGCACCTCATGAGGGTGGCCTCGGAGGTGGCAAAGCTCAAGGGCATAGACCAGAGCGGGTTCAGGACGGTCATCAACTGCAATGCTGACTCAGGTCAGCTGGTATTCCATATCCATCTGCACGTCCTCGGAGGCCGCAAGATGTCCTGGCCTCCCGGCTAGTTTGCATCTCATTAACCCATCAAAACATTCAAGCGCCAGCCCTTCAAAGGTCGGCGTTCTTTTTTATTCTCAAACCCCGTCTATCCCACCCCCGTTTAGATTTCTAACCCCTATCCCTCCACCCGTCCTCCTCCCTCACCCCCCTATATCACAATGGGGGAAGGGAGGAGCCTCATGTACGGCGGCGTGTGCTTAGTTGAAATGTTATGGGGCTCTTTTCCGCGCTCCGCGTCTACCGCTCATCTTGACCTTCACCATTACAATCATGCCACGGCACGCCAGACAGCAAAAGCATAACGGATTCCCTCAAAAAAATACGTTTCTCTGTGGGTTACCTTTTCCTGCCTCTCTCTCCCCCCTTCCCTCTCCTCTTTGCTATACTATATTCTCACCATAAAACAAAGGAGCATTAAGAGATGATAGAGCGCTACACGCGTCCGGAGATGGGCGACCTATGGAAGCAGGAGAACAAATATCAGGCATGGCTTGACGTTGAGATAGCCGTCTGTGAGGCCTGGGCCGAGATGGGCAAGATACCAAAGGCCGCCCTCAAGGAGATAAAGGAGAAGGCCGGTTTCGACCCGAAGCGAATTGACGAGATAGAGGCCGTGGTGAGGCACGACGTCATAGCCTTCCTGACCTCCGTGGCAGAGAAGGTGGGCGAGTCCTCGCGCTTCATACATATGGGCCTGACGTCCTCTGACGTTACCGACACGGCCCAGTCGCTCCTGCTGAGGAAGTCTGCAAAGATAATCATAAAGGACATCAAGGCCATCCGCGAGGTGCTCAAGGTGCAGGCCCTTAAGTACAAGGACACCGTATGCATCGGACGCTCCCATGGAGTTCACGCAGAGCCAATGACCTTCGGCCTCAAGTTCGCGCTCTGGTACGAGGAGATGGGCCGCAACCTCAAGCGCATGCAGGCCGCGGAGCGCACCATAAGCGTGGGAAAGCTCTCGGGCGCTGTTGGAACTTTTTCCAATGTGCCTCCCGTGCTTGAAGAAAAGGTGCTGGCGAAACTCGGGCTCACAGCGGAGCCTGTGGCCACGCAGGTGGTACAGCGCGACAGGCATGCCGAGTATCTCACTGCCCTGGCCATCACCGCCGCCACGGTCGAGAAGATAGCGGTAGAGATAAGACACCTGCAGCGCACGGAGGTGCGCGAGGCTGAGGAGCCCTTCCGCAAGGGCCAGAAGGGCAGTTCGGCCATGCCCCACAAGCGTAATCCAGTTGGGGCCGAGAACCTGTCCGGGCTTGCCCGGCTTGTCAGGAGCAACGCCCTGGCAGGATACGAGAACGTGGCCCTCTGGCACGAGCGCGACATATCGCACTCATCGGTAGAGCGAGTGATACTGCCGGACAGCTCCATACTCGTCAACTACATGCTCAACCGCATGACCGGGATGCTCCGCGACATGCACGTCTACCCCAAGAAGATGAAGGAGGACATGGATATCTCGCTCGGGCTCTTCAACTCCCAGCGCGTGATGCTCGCGCTTGTGGACAAGGGCGTCCTGAGGGAGGACGCCTATATAATGGTGCAGCGCAATGCCATGAAATGCTGGGAGAAGAAAAAGCCATTCATCGATATCCTCTGGGCTGACAAGGATATAAAGAAGCACCTGAAGCAGGCTGAGCTTAAAAATCTCTTCGAGCTGGAGCCCTTCCTGAAGCATATAGACTTCCTCTTCAAAAGGGTCTTCAGGTAAAAACATAAACTTCCTCTTTTAAGGGGTGATCGGGGTTGCCTTCAGTCTTTTGCGTGCTATTGCGTGATTGTATAGGGAGACACTGGCCAGAGAGGGTAGACGCGGAGCGCGGAAAACAGTCCCGTCACATAACCCCGGAGAGCACGCCGCCGTACATGAGCCTCCCCCGATGATTCCTCTTATGCCAAAGGGGAATTTCGATGGGGAGGATGGGAGGGGGGTAGAAGGGGGTTAGAGAAATGAAGGAGGGAGAAAGTAGCGGCAACACAAGATTCCTGGATTCCCGCCAACAGATTGCGGGAATGACGGAGAGGCGGTCAAAACACACTTCACGGTCCGAGCGCCCGCTTGGCGGGAATGACTAAAGAGATGAAAAACCTCGTGCTGGCATCAGGCTCCCCGAGAAGGAAGGAGATCCTCGAGAAGGCGGGCTATGCCTTCACAATAGACCCCTCGGACTTTGACGAGGACTCCGTTGACCCCCACTCCATGCCCCCTCATGAGCTTGCCAGGTTCCTCTCGCTCCAGAAGGCCCTGGACGTTGCTGCACGCCATACCGGCAGCGTTGTGCTGGCCGCGGACACCTTCATAGTGTTCGAGGGCGAGATCATGGGCAAGCCCCATACCCCTGAGGAGGCAACCCGGATGCTCATGAAACTCTCAGGCAGGACGCACAGCGTCATCACGGGCTTCAGCATAGTCCAGGGAGCGCAGATTCATTCGGACTCAGTGGAGAGCCGCGTGACGTTCAGGGAGCTCAGAACCCGTGAGATAGAGGATTATGTGGGCACGGGAGAGCCGCTGGACAAGGCCGGCGCATACGCCATACAGGAAATGGGCTCGGCCCTGGTGGAAGATCTGGAGGGCAGTCTGGACAATGTCATAGGTCTTCCCCTGCAAGAGGTCTCAAGCGTTCTATCAGGCTTCCTGAAAATTTAATTCTTCATAACAAGCCGCGTTTTGAACAAATAAAGATTTCTTGCGAAGCAGACCTCAGCTTTACGAATCGCGCCTTCCAGCAACTGTGGCTTTAGGCTGCCTAAACTTTCAGCTTGACATTGATGTTGCGCCCTGTTAAATTTAAATTAAGGTGAGAATATCTCCCGCTCATGTTGATTTCATTCCAGTCTGAGCATAGAAGCCGTCGGTTCGCAGAGGTATTATGGGCATCAAGGGGGGCTGTAAGAACAATAGACGATTCATTGTATGAACGGACTTCCCGGAGGTGATAGAATGAGCAAAGAGATCAGCAGAAGGGACCTTCTTATAAAAGGCGGTGCCCTTGCTGCAACAGGAGCCCTGGTGACAGCAGGGGGCCTCAGCCTGACAGGTCTTGCAGAGGCAGCAAAGAAGGAAGATGGCGGATACCCCTACCCTTACAAGAAGATGAATCCCCAGAAAAGCGCGGAGATCGCATACAACAACTGGTACAAGAACTTCTGCGCCTATGGCGCCGCCAGCGGCATCATCATACCGCAGAGGAATCTTGTGGGCGGGCAGTGGAACAGCTTCCCCATCATGTCAGTGAAATTCGGCGAGGGTGGCGTGCAGGGATGGGGAACGCTATGCGGCACCCTTCTTGGGGCAAGCGTGGCGATCTCCCTGGCCGCTGGCCACGAGGGCGAGCCGATGATAAACGACCTCATGGACTGGTACGGCAGCACTATGCAGCCGGTCTTCGAGCCTGCAAAACCCAGGGCGCAGTTCAAGAACAAGACCATGAGCAACTCCCCGCTCTGTCATATTTCCGTTGGAAAGTGGATGCAGGCCGAGAACAAGGGCCTCAAGTCCCCGGAGCGCAAGGACCGCTGCGCACGTCTAGCCGCAAGCGTGGCCTACCAGTCTGCAGTGATGCTCAACGCATGGGCGGACGGCAAGTACAAGCCGGCCTACTCGGGCAAGCAGTCCGACTGCGGCATAACATCGCAGAACAACTGCACTGAATGTCACGGCGACAATATCCCCAATACTATCTAGCCCTGCGGGCATAAACAGAAAAGATAAAGGCGGCCTATGATCCCGGGGCCGCCTTTATTCGTATTACGTTAAGCGAATCGTTATTAATTTTAAAAAAGATAAACAGTCTATCCGTCACTGATCTCCACGAGCTTGTTACGCGAGGTCTCGCCGCGGATTATCCTTATACGGCTCTTGGGAACCTTGAGCTCCTTTGAAAGCAGCGCGATGAGCTGCTTGTTTGCCTCGCCATCGGCCGGGGGGGCAGTGAGCCTGATCTTTACCGTCTCGCCCTCCACGCCGTCTATCGAGGCCCTGGAGGACCTGGGCTGTACCTTGACCTCTAGAGTGCTACGGCCCTCGCCCTTTTTCAGCGGCAATACCATAATATGAATATTGTATATTATAAAAAACAAAAAAACCTGCCCGGAAAACTCTCCGGACAGGTCAACTTCGAATGGTGGGCAGTCGCGGGGTTGAACCGCGGACACCGGGATTTTCAGTCCCGTGCTCTACCAACTGAGCTAACTGCCCTGGTTAAAAATACCAGCTATTATTAAACCCGCACCACGTCATGGTTGTCAAGCGGGAGCTTTTCCGCCCATGGATATTAAACGATTAGTCTATAAACTTGATATTTGTAATTGTATATGTTTTAATCATATGTGGTCTGTATGCTCCGTGTGCCTCTCAAAACGGAAAGGACCTTCTTTTTCCACGGGGATTTGTAAAAAGCCGCCATTGGCGGCCCGGACTTTCGGGGGTGTGCGCTGACTATTGCCCCTTGGGGTTTGCCATCAGGCGTAGAAATGCTTATTGGGCCGTCAAAAGTATTTTATTTCTTTATAAAATACCTTTGGCGGTTTATTTATTGAATTAAAGAATGAAGAAGAACTTTTCATATATGATTCCATCGCTCCTCTCGGGCGCGGCCCTTGTCGTCTGCTTTCCGTTCTTCAAGGCAGGGCCCCTGGCCTTCGTGGCGCTTGTGCCCTTTCTCGTCTTCCTGTACGGGAAGAGCAACCGCAGCGCCTTCTTCTCCGGGTTTCTCATGGGCCTTCCCTATTTCTTCGGCACCAATTACTGGCTCTACCATTCCATCAGCAAATACGGCGGGGTCAATATTGTCGCCAGCCTGCTGCTGGTCTTCCTGCTATCAATGTACCTCAGCCTTTATACAGGAGCATTCGCCTGGCTGTACGTCTCGCGCATACGCAATACGTCCCTTCCGGCCATGCTCATAGCTCCCGTGCTCTGGGTGGTCATTGAATATGTCCGATCCTTTGCGCTTACAGGCTACCCTTACTCTCTTATCGGTTATACCCAGTACAACTTCCTCAGGTTCATACAGATATCAGATCTGACAGGGGTTTACGGGGTCTCTTTTCTTGTCGTAGCTGTCAACGGGGCGATCGCTGATTTCTTTATCCTCAAGCGGCGCATAGCGGAAAAACCGCTCTTCCATATAAACCCAACCATCAGCGGTTATGTGCTGCTTATAGCCGCCCTTTCAGCCACAATGCTTTACGGCTCCAACAGGCTTGCTGCTGAACCCGCAGGCAGGCCCCTGAATACGGTAATAGTCCAGCCGAACATAGAGCAGAACATCAAGTGGGACCCGGCCTACCAGCTCAGCGTACTGGGTTCGCTTGAGACTCTAACCCGGAGATCCATTACACCGGAGACTGACCTTGTCATATGGCCGGAGACCGCCCTTCCGTTCTATTACGAGCGTGACCGTGAAAATACCGGGAGGTTCATCTCCTTTGTGAAGTCCATATCCACGCCTCTTCTGACAGGCACCATCAGCGTATACTCTGACAAGCAAGAAAACATAACCCTCGGCAACAGCTCCATCCTCATGGACAAAAACGGCAAGGAGAGCTTCAGGTACGACAAGGTACACCTGGTTCCCTTTGGGGAATATGTGCCCCTTAAGAGCATAATCGGTTTCATAGACAAGATGGTCGTGGGCATCGGCGACTACAGGGCCGGTAACAGTTACTCGACGGGCAAGGTTAGCGGCAGAAAATTCGCCTCGGTCATATGCTACGAGGTGGCCTTTCCAAACCTCGTCAGGAACTTTTTCAAGAAAGACGGCGACTTTCTGGTTATAATGACCAATGACGCCTGGTTCGGAAGGACCACCGGACCTTATCATCACATGGCTATGAGCGTTTTCAGGGCAATAGAGAACAGAAAGCCCGTGCTCAGGGCAGCAAACACCGGTGTCTCCGGAGTCATAGATTCCCGCGGGATTGTTGTCTACACGACTGATATATTCACCAGCACAGCTGTTTCGAGCACTGTCAATACAGACGGCAGAAGAAGCGCATACTCCAGGTTCGGGGACCTCTTTATTTATTTGTGCTCAATCGTTACAATTATATTAATAGCAGATCTAAGGAGGACCCATTAATGCAGCCAGAAGAGATAAAGGAAAAGCTCAGCGCCCTCAGGGACAAGGTCGAATCTCTCAGAGGTTATCTTTGATGTACCCTCACTTGAGAAACAGATAGAGGAAATAGACAAGGAACTCTCCGACGAAAAGACCTGGGAGTCCACGGGTCTAATGAAAACCCTTCAGAAAAACCGCTCAAGGCTCGAAGACAAGTTCAAGCCTTATCTAGATATAAACTCCAGACTCAAATATCTGGAGGATTCCTCCCTTCTTCTGTCCGAAGAAGGAGGCGAGATGTTCCTGGACGAGATATCTTCCGGTATAAAGGAACTTTCCTCAGCGATGGATGATCTGGAAGTGCGTTCGCTTCTCTCTTCGGAGAACGACCCTCTTAATGCCATACTGACCATAAATCCAGGTGCGGGAGGCACAGAGAGCCAGGACTGGGCAGAAATGCTTCTGAGAATGTATCTAAGGTGGGCGGAGCTCAAGGGTTACGATACCAAAATTCTCGACATTCAATATGCTGAAGAGGCTGGCATAAAAAACGCCACTGTTCTTGTCAGCGGAAGCTACGTTTACGGATATCTTAAGAACGAGGCCGGCGTTCACAGGCTTGTGCGCATATCTCCCTTTGACGCCAACAAGAGGCGCCACACGTCATTCACCGCGGTCCTAGTATACCCGGAACTTGAAGACGACGACATAGACATAGAGATAAACGAGGCCGACCTGAGGATAGACACTTTCAGGGCCTCAGGGGCCGGCGGCCAGCACGTTAACAAAACCTCTTCCGCCATAAGGATAACCCATCTTCCCTCTGGCATAGTTGTCTCCTGCCAGAACGACCGCTCGCAGCACCGCAACAAGGACATGGCCATGAAGATGCTCAAGTCACGTCTCTATGATATGGAGGTAAAGCAGAAGGAGAAGGAGATGGAGGACATGGTGGGGGAGAAGAAAGGTATAGCCTGGGGAAGTCAGATACGCTCCTACGTTCTCCAGCCCTACAGGATGATTAAGGACCACAGGAC
>Ga0224496_10001539_pt1 | contig 14288 bp, 20 predicted proteins | sample SF_Jul11_sed_USG_2_FD_168127 | JGI IMG/M metagenome (GOLD analysis project Ga0224496, IMG submission 168127) | Sediment microbial communities from San Francisco Bay, California, United States - SF_Jul11_sed_USGS_8_1 | ecosystem: Environmental > Aquatic > Marine > Sediment | place: USA...
AACCGTTCCTACTGAATACGGCAAAGCATGGTCGGCTCTTCAGTACAGGAACCGCCGTATTTAGGATCAAAAGATCATGCCAGAGTTGGAGTCACGTTCTACGAGGAACTCTTAGCTTTTGACGAAATGTTTATCAGGGTAGTTCGCGGGGATTGAAGTGAATGGCTTTGTCGCGACCAAGAAGACGGTTTCCCTTCGTCCATTCAAAATGGTCGAACCCGAAATGGCAGGAGCGATTGTGCTTGCTTGCAATGGAAGGATGGTCAATGCATCTGGACCCTCCGAGACAGAAGGGGCGTGAAGAAGCCTTGGAGATCAGAGGATTAATAAGAAAGGAGGATCATTCTTTGTCCCTACAGGTTTTGCCGTTAAAGATTTTGCAAGGCGAGGAGCTTCGAGCCAGCTTCCAGGATTTAAGCAGCGCAGGCGCGTTATCTGGTCGTAGTTCCACGACGACATCAATCATGTCGCCAACTTCCAATGTTTTGAGATGAGGTTTGGCGGTGTCCTCCACTTGGATCCATTGAATCCCCGAATCCGTCGTGACGAGGAAATAGCCTTTGTCTGCTTCTAAACGAACAATGGGACTGTAATAGCTTTTAAGCGGGGTGGACGCTTCCGCGAAGACCGGGACACTGGTTTGAAACATGAGGACAAGCCCAATAAGGCACAGAAGACATTTTCCTGCGGGCATAGAGGGGACTCCTTTTATTGAATTGAGAAACCTTCTCATTATCTCAAGTCACTGAGCCGGATGTCTATCTGTCTAGTAAAAAAAGATCGATTCCTGGAGAGAACCTGGAAGTCTATGAGGCAGAAATTGGCTGGATCGAGACTTCGGTGGCTTGGGAATCCATGATGCGATAGGCACGAATATCTGGTGTATCGGGGTGTTCCAAGGAGACGATGAGGTGAAGCGGAGCGGGTAGATTGAGCTTTGTCCGGTAACTTTCGAATTCCATCGCAATGGTGATGTCGGTTTGAGAGGGTCGAGCTGGGCTAAAGGTATGCGAATGATAGAAGCCTAGCAGCTCATGATCTTTTGCGCGGATGGCACGCTGGGCCATGGCCATTTCCCTGGCATCCATTTGGAAGGCAATGTCGGCACGTTCTTCAGGTGAGAGTCGTTGCAGATCAGAGAGCTTGGCTCCTTCAAAACGGGATAATTCCTGCTCAGACATCGTGGCCAAGATATTGGTGATACGATAATTTTCGGCGACGGTCTGGTTTGTGCCGGCAAGAATGCCACAGCATTCATGTGGGGCGAGTTCCCGTGCATGAGCAATCATGTCTTGAATGAGGCCAGAAGGAATATAGAACATGGGGCTCAGAGGCTACAGGCAACCTCGTAGTCCTCTCCCAAGGCCGTAATGGTGGGATTCGGTCCACAGAGAGGGCAATCAGGGGCTTTAGGCCGGCCAACTTTTCTGAAGGTCATATCTAAGGCGTCATACAGGAGAAGGCGGTCAGCCAGTGTTTCTCCAAGCCCTAAGATTTCTTTGATGGCTTCATTGGCCTGAAGCACACCAATGGTTCCAGCTAAGACACCCAAGACGCCGGCTTCCTGACAATTCGGCACCAACCCGGCAGGCGGTGGTTCCGGATACAAGCAGCGATAGCAGGGAAAGCCCTCATGGGGCTTGATGGTGGCTAATTGCCCCTCAAACCGAAAGATGCTGCCAGAAATAAGGGTTTTTTTCGCAAAGAAACAGGCATCATTAATCAAAAATCGAGTTGAGAAATTATCGGAACCGTCAAGGATAATGTCGTACTTTTCAAGCAGAGACATGATGTTCTCTTTGCTGACATGCTCCGGATAGAGTTCGAGGGTTGTCTCAGGATTCAGCGCCGATAAGAGTTGCCCCCCGGATTCAACTTTCGGCATCCCAATGCGGTCAGTGGTATGGAGAATCTGTCGTTGTAAATTAGAAAGGTCGACAACATCACCATCTGTCAGCCCGATGGTGCCAATGCCTGCCGCGACTAAATACAATGCGGCCGGGGATCCCAGTCCGCCTGCTCCAATGACCAGAACCTTGGCCTCCTGAAGTTTCTTCTGGCCTTTGCCGCCCACCTCACTCAGAATCATCTGGCGGCTATAGCGGTTGATTTGTGCATCTGTGAATTGCATAGGATTTTGTGCTCTTATTCCACAACGTTTAATTCGATGGGATCGACGAAGCATCCTTTTTGGCGAAGACCGTCAATGGCGCGTTCAATTTCGTCGGTTTCGCCGGTAAACTCCACATCCATCCACCCGGTGGTTTCTCGAACATCGGCACGTCTGATACTGGGAATCACCTTAAACTCTTGGCCAATTTCATAGAGAATGGGTTCGGGAATTTTTTCTTCAGGATAGCGAATATGGAATCGAAGTTTTGCCATTTATCTGCCTCCTGCTATGGCGGGAATAATGGAGACTTCATCGCCTTCTTTTAAGGGGGTCTCTTTCCCTGTGAGAAATCGAATATCTTCTTCGTTGACATAGATATTGATAAATCTCCGTACCTCCCCCTCGTCGTCGCAAATGCGCTCTTTAATGCCGGGGTGGGCTGACCCTAAATTCTCAAGAATTTCTGCCACGGAATTGCCTGCAATTTCCACTTCATTTTTCCCACCGGTCATGGGACGAAGGGGGGTGGGGATACGTACCTTAATCATATTGACTCCTCAATGCCAAAGGTCTGCGTAAAGTGCTTGAGACTGGGTTGAATGCGAGTAGGCCGTCCTACCGAGTCCACGACCGCTTCTTGTGTTTTGAGGCCATTGCCGGTGATGTAGGCGACCGTCACCTCGTCTTTCCGTATCAATCCCTGTTTCACTAATTTGCGTAACACCCCAATCGTCACGCCGCCGGCGGTTTCGGCGAAAATGCCTTCCGTTTGGGCGAGGAGCTTGATGCTCTCAACGATTTCATCATCGGTGACGGCATCCATGGCCCCATGGCTTTCTGCCACCGTTTTCAGTGCATAATAGCCATCGGCAGGATTCCCAATGGCTAGGGATTTGGCAATGGTATTGGGCTTGACTGGCTTGAAAAAGTCGCGGCCCTCTCGATAGGCCGTCGCGATGGGTGAGCACCCTTCGGCTTGTGCACCATTGATTTTAGTGGAAACGGAATCCAGAATCCCGACTTTTTCAAATTCGTTTAACCCTTTCCAGATTTTTGTGAGCAACGATCCTGAGGCCATGGGCACGACAACTTGATCGGGGGCACGCCAACCTAATTGTTCGGCTGTTTCAAACGCCAGCGTTTTAGATCCTTCAGCATAATAAGGGCGGATGTTGATGTTCACAAAGGCCCAGTGCCGTTCTCCCGCGATTTCACTGCATAATCGATTGACGTCATCATAATTGCCCTCAATCTCAATCACGTTGGGGCGATAGATAAGATTGCCTAACACTTTGGCCGCTTCAAGGTCGCCGGGAATAAACACATAACATTTCATGCCGGCTGAAGCCGCATGAGCGGAAACGGAGTTGGCTAAATTGCCGGTGGAGGCACAGGCGACAGTTTCAAAGCCTAGTTCGCGTGCCCGAGTCAAGGCGATGGCCACGACCCGATCTTTAAAGGAAAGGGTTGGGTGATTCACGCAATCATTTTTAATATACAGATGGTCGAGGCCTAAAAAGGCCCCAAGGTTTTTCGCATGGACCAGTGGGGTAAACCCGGCATGCTGACCGATGAAATTTGTGCCTTCGACAGGAAGCAAGTCTATATAGCGCCAGAGGCTTTTCGGGCCGGCAAGAATTTTTTCTCGTGAGATTTCCTGTTTAATGGCCGTGTAATCATATTTGACTTCCAGTGGGCCAAAGCACAGTTCACAGACGTGGATGTCTTGGGTAGGATATTCCTTCCCACATTCCCGGCAGACTAGCGATTGCATTTTCTTCGTCATAATTTCATCCTCCCCTCCAAATCCGGAGGGATTGTCATATGTTCCAGATTACGTACGTGTGATGCCTATTGGTTAGATGGCGCAAGCCTCAGGTTCGTCATAATCAATCAGTTCGGTCAGCGATGCGTTGGGACCACAGAGGGCACATGATGGATTTCGCTTCACGCGTATCTCCCGAAAGGTGGTAGTGCGAGCATCGAAGTCTAACAGCCGGTTGGTTAACGGCTGGCCAATTTTCAAAATCAGCTTGATCGCTTCTGTTGCCTGGATGGTGCCAATAATGCCGGCCACGACTCCAATAATCCCGGCTTCCTGACAAGTGGGAACAACCCCTGTTGGTGGTGGATTTTTAAAGATGCAGCGATAGCAGGCTGATTCATTCGGGACAATCGTCATGACTCGGCCTTCAAAACGAAGAATGCCCCCATGAACGAGTGGAGTATTTTCCAGATAGCAGGCATCGTTGATGAGAAACTTTGCTGGAAAATTATCGACGCCATCAATCACGACATCATATTGACGAATAATCTCTCGGGCATTATGCGCCGTCAGTCGCTCTTCATAGGTATTGACCTGTACATCAGGGTTTAACGCTTGAATTTTTTCTTTGGCCGACTGCGTTTTAGAACGACCCACGTCAGGGGTATGGTGCAACACTTGCCGTTGAAGATTGGAAAGGTCCACGACATCACTATCAATTAATCCGATGGTACCAATGCCAGCCGCTCCGAGGTAATAGGCGACAGGGCAGCCCAAGCCGCCTGCACCCACGACAAAGACTTTGGCTTGCGAGAGTTTCTTTTGACCTTTCCCGCCCACTTCGGGCAAGAGAATATGTCGGCTATAACGGGTAATTTGATCTTCGGTAAAGCTCATGGCTGTTTTTTCAGGGTTGAGAGACGACGATTAAATGTTGAAGTATTTTTCGATACTGAGATAACGCTCGCCGGTGTCACAAAGAATGGTGACGACATTTTTCCCAGCACCCAACGATTCAGCGACTTTTTGCGCAGCAAAGACATTGGCCCCTGCTGAAATCCCAACGAGGAGGCCTTCTTTCTTCGCGAGTTGCTTCGTGGTTTGATAGGCTTCTTCGTCAGTCACGGTCATAATTTGATCAAGTAATGATCGGTTTAACACTTCCGGGACAAAGCCTGCACCAATGCCTTGAATTTTATGGGGACCGGCTTCTCCTCCGGATAAGACCGGTGAACCTGATGGCTCCACTGCCACGATTTTCACATTAGGGTTTTTCTCTTTAAAGACATCTCCGCAACCGGTAATCGTGCCTCCCGTTCCAACTGCTGCGACAAACGCATCAACCTTGCCATCCAGCGCATCCCAAATTTCCAATGCGGTGGTTTTTCGGTGCATAGCCGGATTGGCAGGATTCGAAAACTGATTCGGCATGAAATATTCTGGATTCTGCTCTAAGATGCTTTCGGCTTCTTTAATAGATCCTCTCATGCCTTCCCGCGCCGGGGTCAAGACTAATTGGGCCCCATAGGAGGAAAGCAGGCTGGCTCGTTCGAGGCTCATGCCTTCAGGCATGACCAGAATAAGTTTATAGCCACGGACGGCTGAGACCAGAGCTAACCCAATCCCGGTATTGCCACTCGTGGGTTCAACAATAGTCCCGCCAGGTTTCAACAGGCCTTGCTGCTCAGCTTCATCAATCATATTCAAGCAAATGCGGTCTTTCACGCTTCCACCGGGATTATAAAATTCGGCTTTTCCATAGATAGTCGCCCCTCCCTCTGGAGAAAGGCGGTTCAATCTGACAAGCGGTGTACCGCCAATGCCTTCGGTGATGGACTTTAAAAATTTGGCGTTCATGCGCCACCGCCCATAAAAAATAAGAATTCTAGTTTGTCATTTTCCTTCAAAGAGGTCGTACCCAGATTTTCCTGGTCGATCATCTGAGTATTGACTTCGACAGCCACCAATTGCGGGTCAATATCCTTGGCCTTGAGCACATCCAACACCGTAGAAACATCTAGGCTTTCTACTTTACCATTTATCGTAAGTTGCATCGGTTACTCCAGCATAAGTACTGAGAATCCCTAAACAAAAAAACGTAACAAACCGTCATAAAGCGAGTCAAGAAAATGGCTGTAAAGAGTGACTTTAGAGCAGGAGCGGGACTAACTCTTTGGCCCGGCCCTGAAACGCCACATCCATGCCTGATGAATTGGGTGTGGCCTCAATATTCATTTCTACCACGAAGGCACCATGATCTTTGGCCACAGAAGCAAACGAGGCTGCGGGATAGACGACTCCGGATGTCCCAATAATCAAAAGTATGTCACAACGTTGTAGGGCTGCGTAACTCTGCTCTAGGTCTACAGCAGCCAGTGATTCCCCAAACCACACAATATGCGGCCTTAAGAGGCCTCCGCAATTTGCACAGCTTGGCGGAAATGGTAAAGGGACGTCATGATTCAGGCTGATGTTGTGACATTGCGTGCAACGGACTTTCCAGATGTTACCATGAATTTCTGAGAGGTGTTGCGTGCCGGCTATGGCATGAAGTCCATCGACATTTTGAGTGATGACCCAAAAATTTGGAATCAGCGTTTCGAGTTGGACGAGTGCTTCGTGTGCGGCATTAGGAAGTTTCGTGGCCAGCAATTCCCGTCGCCAGTTGTACCATTCCCAGACGAGTTGAGGGTCCCGTGCAAAAGCCTCAGGGGAAGCCAGCTCTTCTGGTCGAAAGTTTTTCCACAGACCATCAGCTCCCCGAAAGGTCGGGACACCACTGTCGGCTGAAATGCCCGCACCAGTCAGCACGGTGACGGACCGAGCCTGGTGAACTCGATCGCGCACATCAAGGATAGTCAGTCCGTTCGGCATGGGAAGATGAAATTCAGGCGACTTTATTGGCTAATAGAATGCGTTTTTTTTGTAAATGTCTCAATTGATTTCGTCAAGTAAATGCAGGCTATTCATAGGTACCTCGAATCGGATAGTTATTTTCCTGAATCCATTCGATGGTTTCCACTAATTCTCCCAGGTCGGACCTATTAAAGGGAGTGTTTGATAGATCGATCAATTGGACCTTCCCTTCACCGTTCACGGCAAACATGCCAGGTTCGGGGAAAGGCCGGTCTGTTTCGTCTGATGATCGTGGGTTGGAGATATAGAGCCCCAAATCCTGCATCTGCTCAATAGAAAGGCCATAGGCAACGGCAAAAGTGGCTCCCGTCGCTTCCACCATTGCCGCAGCCTTTTCGGCAGGGTCACCTGATATGGCCACGATTTCAGCTCCCGTCCCAATAAATTGCTCTTTCAAGCTTTCCAATTTCTTGAGATATTGTTTGCATAAGGGGCAATGCAGGCCTCGATAGACAAACACCAATTGCCACTGACCTTCTTTTTGAGGCCTTCCCAGTGTTGCCTTTCCCCCTCCGACAAGTGGAAGGGTGATTGCTGGCAACGGACCACCTGATGTGAGTTTCTTTGTCCCCAATATTCCTTCTCCTTTAAGTCATGAGGGTGAGGCTATGATGAATGGTAAACGGGATAGTCCGTATAACCTTCTTTGTGAAAGGAAAACCATGTGGCCATATCTTCTGAGGGGGCCAAAGGCCATCTATTCCGAAATCGATTAACCGGATCTGGATTGCTGATATAGGGTCGACCGAAAGCAATAAGATCGGCATGATTTTCTTTAATGGCCTCCTCTGCGGTCTCTTGGGTGTACCCGCAATTGCCCAGGATGGGTCCTGAAAACACCTTGCGAAACTCACTCAATCGCATCGGTTCTCCCAATTCATGAAAGCCAAAGGCCAAACCGTCGACTACATGGAGATAGGCGAGCCCGATCTTTTCAAGCTGGGATGCCACATAGGTAAATGTTTCACGAAAATCCTCAGAGCCCATGTCGTTGTAATTGCCATTCGGACTCAGTCGAGCGGCTACTCGATTGGCTGGCCAAACGTCGGTAACGGCTTTCACAATTTCCTGTAGAAATCGAAAGCGGTTCTCCAGGCTCCCGCCATACTGATCGACCCGCTTGTTGGTTTTTGAATGAGAAGCCCTGCATTTGATCGCTGGGCGTAATATTCAGCCATCAGGGCATTGGCCATTCGTTCCGTACCGGCTCGGGCCCGAGTCATGGGAGCGAGCACAACACGATTGTTTAATTTCAAATCACCCAATTGAAATGGAGTCAATAACTCTTGTGGTGGCGTCATAGCGAGAGTTCCTTGAACGCGCAAGAGAGTAAGAGCCATGCGGCCGAAGCGTATTGTAAGATTGACAACCTACCAAACGGTAGGTAGGCTGTCAACATGACTGACTCCATGCGAGCAAACATCTTGCTGGCCGCTAAAGATTTAATCCAACAGCGAGGGGTGAATGGCGTAAGCTTCCAGGAAATCAGTGACGCGGTCGGCATCAAAAAAGCGAGTCTCTATCATTACTTTTCAAGTAAAGAAGAGTTGATTTGTGAATTGATTGGACATTGCCAGGACCTCTATGGAGAGGCCTACAACAAGATTGCTTTGGGGAAAGACCCTGGAATTGAAAAGTTGTCGAAATTAGCAAGATTGTTTGAGGATGGGCTTGAGGGTGGGAAAGCCTGCTTCATTGGGATGGTGGGGGCGGAGAGAGAAAGCCTGGCCTTGAAACCTCAACGAGCTATCGAGAAATCTATTCAACAGATCTTAGCCATCATTCAGGAAATTTTCGAACAGGGCAAACGAGACCACACAATCAGGTGCAATGCTGATCCCAGCCATATGGCCTTAATGTTTTTAGCTTTTTTGCAGGGCGGGCAACTCTCGGCTAGGGCTCGGGGAGGCAAAAAAACGTTTCGCCAAATGACCAACGCGATGTTGGAAATGTTAAAGGTTCAGGGTTAGCCGTGTCTCAGAAATGACCCTTGAATCATTCACCCAAAAAAAGCATGAAGATTGAGAATGGGCACGAAGGCAAGGCTTACTTGGAATGGTTGCCGAAAAAGGTTGGGATGAGTGATCCTCAGTCTCCATTGAGTTGAGTCATCAAAGTGATCAAGATGTACTCGAAGGAATGCGGTCTTACATGTGCTTCTTTAGATTTAACCATCTCGGAGGATGATGACAAAAATTATTAAGACTGCTCTGTGGGTTCTACTGAGTGTGATGTTTATTATGGCGGGAGGTGCCAAGCTCATGGGAAGTCATTCCCAAGTAGAACATTTTGCGCAATGGGGCTATCCCGTCTGGTTCTTATATTTGACCGGCATCATTGAAGTCGGTGGCGGAATCTGCCTCTTGATCCCGAAACGGCAATTCTATGGAATTGCCGTGCTGAGTCTGACGATGGTTGGCGCCGCCTTCACACATGTGAAGGCCGGTGAGATGGAAGCCTTTCCTGTTCCTGTTGTGTTGTTATGTCTTCTGTTGCTGTTGGCATGGATGATGCGGAAGCCTCCCAAAATTGGCAATGAGAATGTATGATATCCCGAAAAGGGAAATCGGTGAGACCTCAATGCTAGATGTTGTTCTCTATGAACCAGAAATTCCACCAAACACGGGGAATATCATTCGCCTCTGTGCCAATACCGGATTTGGGTTGCATCTGATTCACCCGCTGGGCTTTGAGTTAGATGATAAACGGGCGCGTCGTGCTGGGTTGGATTATCATGAGCTGGCCCGGATGAAGGATTATCCCACGCTCCAAGATTATCTGGGTACTCAAAAGCCCTCACGGGTGTTTGCCTTTACCACGAAAGGACAGAGACCGTATCATGAGGTCGCGTTTGAAATGGGCGATGCGCTGCTCTTTGGACCCGAAACGCGTGGTCTGCCCGCCGACCTGTTAGCGTCTCTTCCTCTTTCCCATCGTTTGCGCATTCCGATGCAGCCCAACTCACGGAGCATAAACTTGAGCAACGCGGTCGCCGTGGTGGTCTACGAAGCCTGGCGACAGCACCAATTTTTCGGTGCCCAATAAGCTGAATGAAACGTTTGAAGCCATATCTAACCCGTATACCATTTTAAAACATAAATAATTAGGGAGAGAAGTTTTACAACTAGAATCCTCAAAGCCCATTGCAGAGACGCAACTCTTCATGATAACTTTCGGCTCGGTCCTTTCCCCCAATCCCAATAATTATTAAATTCAGTCGAGTGTCGCTTATCAAAACCTCATGTTTTTCTCCAGGCTCTTTGTTGCTTCGAACCCTGATCTGTGGATTTCTTCTTCTCATTGCCATTCCGGCAAAAGCTGATTCCATGAATTTTTTCATTGATTTTTTAAACACCAACCTCACTCTGGACATCATGTCTGGGCTGTTTGGGGAAGGTGACGGAAATCTGGAGGACATGATTGAACAGACTGAGCTGACATCTTTGATGGTAAACGTGGCAGTTCAGCCCAACGCTTTCATTCTTACTTTGAGTAATGCTGATCCAGTAGGCTATTTTTCCTCTAATCTTCCTGGAGATGTACTGTTGGAGCTGGGGGTACTCTCTGCGGCTCCCGAGGCTGTGATAAATTTCAGCGGAGCTTTCCCGTTGAAACTGGTCAATGAAATTTCCTTCGGGCAGAACGTTCTGCTGCCAGGGTTGTTCAACTAACATTTCTGAACCCTTCCGAAAACCGATTGTTTGTTTCCCCTCTAGCGAGCCTATCCTGCCGCTTCGTGGCATGAAAATCTGATCTTCACCTAAGACCAACGACTTGTTTTTCTGATTTCAACTACAACCCTGCCTCAGACAAAGGAGGCAGAGCTTTTTATTTGGGGGCAGTAAAAAGAGGAGTAAATCAGGGGATGATGTTACTTCCCAGCAAGGTAGTTGCCTCGCTGACACCAAAGCCATACACTATGATACGTATCCCCCTCCTCCTGAATGAACATTTATCCTAATCGACCCACGGAGATTCATTATGATGATTCCTCAACTCGTTGGCATCTGTCTTTTCGTTTTCACTCCAAGCATCGCGAATGCCCAATTCGACTTTTTAGACGGGCTGAAAGAAAAAGGGATGGAGCAACTTGGCATTTCAAGCGGTGATGGGCTCAGTCAGGACAAGATTATCTCGGGTTTGAAGGAAGCACTTGAGGTGGGCACGGAAAATACCGTTCAGCTCACCGGTAATACTGACGGGTATCTCAAAAATGAAGCCATTAAAATTTTGCTTCCCGAAAAGTTGCAAAGCATGGACAAAGCCTTACGCATGGTTGGCCTTGGGCCACAAATTGATGAATTCGTGGTCAGCATGAATCGTGCGGCTGAACAAGCGGCGCCATTGGCCAAACCCATCTTTAAAGAAGCCTTGACTGAGATGTCGTTTGAAGATGGCAAGAAAATTTTAAGCGGTGGAGATACTGCTGCGACCGACTACTTTAAGGAAAAGACGAAAGGAAAATTGACCGAGGCGTTCAAGCCCAAAGTTGCCGAAGCGATGGACCAGGTGGGCGTGGCGGCCCAATATAAGTCCCTAGTTGGCCAATACACCTCCTTGCCATTCGTCAAGGCCGAACAGTTTGATCTTGATAATTATGTGACAGGAAAAAGCTTGGATGGGTTGTTTCATACCCTTGCCCAAGAAGAGCAAAAAATTCGAACCAACCCCGCCGCGCGTGTGACGGATTTACTCAAAGAGGTGTTTGCCAAATAAAAGGAATATTTTTCTGCCAGGCCGCTAGTCCCTTACTTAGGCCAGGGTGGTTCTCCGTGGTTTAAAGACGGAGTTGCCCATCAGGTGGGTACTCTTTGCCCATCAGCCTGACCAAGCTTTCCTGCTTCCCTTTAATTCTCTCTCTTTTTCTGGTTTTTCTTCCAAATTCCTTGCGGCACAAAACTTGAGAATGATTCAACAGGCTTTCAGGAATTACGATGCCCCTAATTAAAAGAATGATCATGCGATGACTAGCACATTTAGCCTGTGGGAATTTTTGAGCCGTGACGTGGCCTTCTTGGGTGGGCCGTCCAGCCCCATGCTGAGTTGGCTGGGAGTCTTTGGGATTCTGTTCTTTTTCCTATGGCACGTGCTCAAGTTAAAAAAAGAGGTGGGGTCTGTGCAACGGGGGTTTGAACGGGTGTGTCCCATGTTGGCAGCCCTCGCTCAAGAGCGAGGAGATGTTGAGCGTGACCGATTCACGCATCACACCGATCAGGGAGCCGGCATTCGAGCCACCCGAAGGGTCAACCCGCCCATGCGCAGTGATTGCCAGGACCTGCAGGTGATCGACGAGGAGATGAACAAAGAGCCTCTTTTTCGCGAGCCTTGGACGCAATATCGCAGGACCCTGGTTTTAGAACATGTGCCATGGTTTATGGAGCCACGCCTGTTCAGTACTAGACGCGCAGAGGATGTGTTGACGCAGGAAGCCCTCCTAGAGAGTCGAATTAATCTTCTCTTTTATCATCAATTTCCTTCTCTGGTGACAAACTTGGGTTTATTGTTGACCTTTTTAGCTTTGTTTGTTGGCTTGGGGAAGTTGCATGCCGAGGGGAGTGAGATTATCGGAATTCAAGGACTTATTAATGGGTTAGCCGGAAAATTTTTGACCTCTATCGTTGGGCTCATGGTGGCCAACTTGTTTACCTTTATTGAAAAACCCATGGTCATTCGATTGATGCATGCCCATCACACATTTCTTGGGCTCGTCGATCAACTCTTTCCCCGCAAAACCATGGAGCAGATGTTGGAACAGCTCACCTCAATTGACGGCCAACAACAGGGTGATCAAATTACGACCGGCGAGGCTTTCCCTTCTACAGGTGGTGGATGGGGAATGTCGGGGCTTGCCGGGCCGATGGCCAGTTTGACCTCAAGCATTCAGTCGTTGACGACATTACAGGAAACGGCGCATGCGGAGACGCGACGCACGATGACAGCTCTGCCGGGTATCATCAGGACTGAACTTCAGGGCCCCCTTCACGAATTAACCGAAACGATTCATGAACTCACCAAAGCTCTAAAAGAGGCCCCACATTTGGCACGGGTGGAATTGCCTTCCTCTTCTCGTCCCCTTTTATGGAAAGCTCCCGCTGACCTTTCAGCATCTTCCGAAGCTCAACCTTCCGGAAAACCAAAATCGTGGCCCCGGTGGCCGCGAATATCCATGCAGCGGCGTACAGGATGAAATATACGAGGAATCACGGGACATTTTCCTCCAACACGGCCAACGGCATGACCGACCTGATGACCTCGCTGGTGATGGTCTTCATTCTGCTGTTTATAGCCTTTATCACGCAGACCTCATCTGAAGCCCAGACGGAGTTGCAAGCACACAAAGAGGATGTGCAGGCTGCGTTACGTGATCATCTTTCGCGTTTGGGTCTGTCGTTGGATGCCGATCCCCGAGATCCCCTCACCCTCTTGATTGTCGTCCCGGAAAACTTGCTGACGTTTGAGTTTGGTCGAAGCCGGCTTTCGGCTCAGGCAGATCGGTTTTTAGAAGAGGCCATGCCGTTCTATGCTGTGGCCGTCTGTGGGCCGTTACGAGGCACGATCGACTCTCTCGCCATTCAAGGCCATACGGATGATCGTGGTGGCGATGCCTATAATTTACAGTTAAGCCAAGAACGATCTCTGGCAGTCATGGTAAAAGGACTCGAGGTCATTCAAGCACAAACGCCGTCTGCCTACCAATGTTTCCAAGAAATGACCTCTGCGTCCGGTCGTGGGCGACAAGAGTTGATCTATGGCCCTGATCATCAAGTGGATCGTGAAAAAAGTCGCCGTGTCATCTTTAAAATCCGCCTCCGTTCAACCGAACAACGGCATGCGGGGTTGCACCATTTTACAATGAGCCTCTCTCGGATCTTCGCTTGAAGCTGCTTTCATGTGCCAACTGCCTGCGAATTAAATTTAGTTTTCTCCGCCGATCGTTGAAAAGCCTAATCCTGCTAATACTTGGCGTAGCTGACTCATCCTTTTGGCAAGCTTGACTGTGGTTCGGTGGTATTCTCGTCGTATGGGATAGTTTGTGCGAAGGGCATCAAACAGGGGTGGGCGTTCATGTGGTGGTGAAGCAAGCAAGGCTTGCATTCGATGATAATCGGCTTGAATGTCGTAGCATTGAGTGACGACCTCTCGTATGGCCTCTTGTTTGGATGACGGGTTAGCCGGGATTTCGGTTAATGGCACTATCGGCGGGGGGAGTACTTGCGTTGGATTCCATGAGGGTTCCACGCCAAGATGCTTGCAGAGCGCCGCATAGATCATGAATGTGCCGTTGGCTTTGCCGTCCAGTGAGTGACCGGCAATATGGGGAGTGCCCAGAGTGACCGCTTGAAAAAGATTCCAATTGATTGCAGGCTCATGTTCCCAGACATCGATGATCGTGTGGCCGATTTGCTGATGGGTGATGGCAGCAAGTAAGGCCTGTGTATCCACAACTTCACCACGTGCGGCATTGATAAAGAACGCTGTTGGTTTGAACCATTT